>Ga0181563_10003049_pt1 | contig 16124 bp, 9 predicted proteins | sample 011ome_25_FD_133759 | JGI IMG/M metagenome (GOLD analysis project Ga0181563, IMG submission 133759) | Coastal salt marsh microbial communities from the Groves Creek Marsh, Skidaway Island, Georgia - 011512CT metaG (megahit assembly) | ecosystem: Environmental > Aquatic > Marine > Intertidal zone...
ACTCGCACTCGCACTCGCATACTCACTCACACCGCTACTCCAGTTCAATCGGTCAGCCGCAAACATTCCGCGATAACATCTCTATCTATATGTCTGTCTTGGCAGCGACGAGTCGGTCAAACGAGATTCGCATATCGGTGCTTCGGTTTGCTTTACCAGCGGCAATGTTGGCGACGTTATTGATGCAACCCGTAAATGGAATGACCACCCAATCCGTGAATCCAACAACGTTCCACAAGCAAAAGCCGATCGCGTTGCAAACCCGGGCGTCTTATCCAGCACCACAAACGGATCGGATAGGGTTGCACGGCGATCGACAATCTCAGGTTGCGATTGCACCTAGTCAGGTCAAAGGAGATACCACAAATCAGTCGAACCAACGCGATCAGAATGACACAACTCAGGGTAATCTTTCGATCGTTACGGAATCTAAAAATGTCCATTCTTCCGATGGAGTTCCCGGAAGCAACGGAGAATTAAGTCAACGCGTTGGCGAAGATCTAATTCAGAGCCGCGAAGTGGTGTTGCGGCAGATTGGAGGGCAGTGTGTTGTTGACCTAGGGCCGATACCCTCGCATGAGACATGCGTTGTCAATCTTCGTTTGAAGAACCTCGTTGAGGATGAGCTGACGATCGCAAAGATCAAGACGGACTGCGGGTGCCTTCAAGCCAAAACACTCAAATCCCAAGCCGCTTACGGCAAATCAATGGAGTTTCAGATCCAGCTTGCACCTTCGATTCAGGCAGGGAAAACGCAACGGAGCGTGGCATTGATGTTTGTCGAATCTAAATCGCACGAGCCGTATCAAGTCCTACTTGAAACCGAGGTGGTGACCCCGATCACACTGAAGCACAGCAAGCTAACCGTCCCGCGAAAATCTACCTCCTTGATCGTGCGAGGTGCGAAACGTGGCGAGACTTCGATACTCGATTGTCAAGCCGTTCGAGGCTCCGTTCGAGTCACTCAAATTCGTGCCGACGACAACAGTTTCGAGCTGACGATGGAGTCATTGATTCGCTTCGGTCGATCATCCGATCTATTGCGATTCAGGATTAATCATGATGGACGTCCTGTGGCCGTCGATATTCCAATTGAAATCAGGTCTGACCTAAAAGCACAGTGTCTTCCTTCGTCGGCGGTTGTTGATTGGCAAGGTGATCGCGCAAGCATACGCTCTCGGCTCGTGTTATTGCCTAATCATGGCTTGCGCATCGGTGAACTGCAGGTGAGGGTTGACCCATCATCAACCTTCAACGCGGAGGTGGATGTGTTGGATTTTAACTGGAAAGAGATTTCACCTGTGCTACTTGAACTGCATGCCACGTTGAAAGCTCGACCGAACGATGACGGGGGCGTTGATGAACTAGAAGGATTCGGCTCTGAATGGGGTAAGGCGAAATCCAAATTAGTGGTCTATTCCTCGGATGATTCCTGCATTGCGTCCCAGTTGCTCATCCATCGAGCAAGTAACCGCGGCGACGATGGAAGACCCACTCAAAATACACGTGTACCCAGTCAAGATACACGTGTACCCAGTCAAGACTCAAATAGACCGAATCAGAAAAATGATAGTGAGGTGCGTTCGTAATCGAAGTTAACTGTGTTTGATGCTCATTTATTGCCCCGCCAATTACTCGTTCTTCAAAAGCAATTTATTCGCGAGGCAATCGATTCATGTTCAGAAAAATCAGCTTTCTGCTTTACTTTGTTAAGTCACTCAGTCAGGTATTATCGGCGGCAGAGCTGCCAAATGGAGATCCGCGATTGAATTGGAAGTGTGCATACCCTTACACGGAAACCACTTGCCAATCGGTGCTGCTTTCGTGGGCCAAAGATCATGATACGCCTTGGGAAACAATTTTTGCCGGTACAGAGTGTTCGGGATGCGAACCTCACTTTGAATTGGATAAGGATCGCTCGAGTCATCTAACCCACGCTGAATGCACAAGTCGATTCGGATCAAATTTTACCAGTCAAGACTTAATCTCACCCATCACTCGTTACCGAGAATCTGATGAAGCAACACCTGGCTGGTCCGTTGTTGGATGGAGTTTTCGACCTTGTTTTCAAACCTGGCAATGCAGTCAGTACTGCTCTCTAACGCAGTATCCGCCGAGATGTATCAAGTACAAGAGTACCAACTGGGGACTCTACCAGCCGAGCGTTGATATTCGATGCGAAGAACGCGATGTGCAGTCGCATCCCACTGAAATCGGGATACCTGCCGAGTCACCTACGGTAATGGAACGCGACAAAACTTGGACACCAATCTACCAGCGATGAGCCACTAGCTTCGCAGCGAAGGAAAATGTTGAAACAAAAAGTGAGCCATTGATGAGACGGCTTTTGTTCCCTGCTAACGATGTTTTTATTTGCTTTCGCGGTCACCCGTAACCTGCCCAATTACCGGTCACCTTTGTAATCACCAATCGCTTGCGTAATCACTAGTCGCCTGCGTAATTACCAAAGGCTTTCGCCGTGCCAGGTCTCGCGAGGTAAGTCAGTCCGTTCGCGTCACGCGAGGTCTGGACCTCAAATGATCGCACCGCTCGATCGCTAATCCTTATCGTGTTGAGAACCAATCGTTCATGCCAAACCGTTTAAATAAAAAAGACTCTTCCGTTTACAATTCGGCTCGGGGAGGTGATCTGTGTTCATTCGTTTTAATTCGCGCAATGTTCGGCGCAGGATTCTGTCTGCATGGTTTCATGCAGAGTTCAAGCGGGCAAACACCGGTAATTGAACCTCCTCGTCTCGTGATAACATCGGGTCCCAATGCGTCAGGTGATTCGGAGATCAAACTCAGCGAATACCATCGTGTTAATCGAAATGACTTTCGAGAGCCCGATGAATTTCAGCGATCAACCATCGAATCTTACGTATTGGAATTAGAACTTTTGTGTCGGATGACCGATCGACTTGGCTGGATTGGCAACGGACAGTACTACTTTGCTAGTCGGGAAGCCGAGTATCACGCCACCAGCCTTCGGCAATTTGCAATGAGTTGGGCAGTTGATAACCAGTTTGGTTACGAGAGGTGCGTTCTGGTAGATCAGGAACGACTGCAGCCAAATTCTGTTTCACTGAACGCGGTGGCAAGCCAGTCTTCGCAGACGCATCTGGATCGATTGAGGAAATCGGACGAGTTTCATGAAGCAATGGGTCTCGCCGTTTTTCCGGCTGGTGAAAAGTCACGGTTGGACAAGCAGTTTAAACATTCAGGGCTGTTTTCGCCCACGATCGCAGCAATCTCGCATCCGCTGGACTGTTGGTCGGGTCGAGCCATTGATCGTGGGCAGCAATTCATAGACTGCGATCGATTGATGGGTGTGCAATCGCACAAGGGTGATACGCTCGCGTTATTTTGTTTTCGTCCTGCTTCGTTTTATCATTATTACATCACCGTCTACTTCAAAAATGGTTATCCCGTGCAGACTGATTTTTGGAGAAGCCTTGATGGCGTGAGTGTTCGTGCAGAACGAGCTTCGCCTTCGCTAATTGATGAAGCTGAGGAGGTTGATCAAGAGGGCGGTCGTCGCAAGAGACGTTTTGTGGATGCAATGCACGTCGCCACCACAAGCACCACATGGAAAATGTTGCGTGAGACACCTTTTCCTTCTCGTATCGTCTCGCGAACCCTTCATGAGCAACCAGAAATTGAACTCAGTGCAGAATTTGAGTGGTGTGCCTCGGAACAGATCAACCCAGATACTTTTAATCCAAACACGGTTGGAAAGTTGGCACCTTTTGAGACGCGTCATCCACGAACAAAACACAGCCATTAGAGATCCGTATTTTCGGATTCGTTTTGGACCTTGTTAGGTGAAACACTTGCTAGGAATTGCGAATACAACTCCAATGCTGAAACTGCAGGGAAGTCAAATCAAGATTTCAAAGCTGAGGTTCGCCTGAGTGTATGCAGTCGGTTGCGTGAACGACGCGACGCTAAACTGCTTGCTATCGATTGGAATAAACTTTACCAACCGTTCGAAGAGACATCATACGCCCATGAAAAATATTCTTGAAACTTTTGGGGGGATCATGCTTGGATACCTACTAGCTTGTGGGTGCTTGTTCAACATGATTCCAAGCGTATCGGCAGCACAGGAAAAACCAAACCTCGTCATCATTCTTGCGGATGACCTTGGATGGAATGCGGTCGGCTATCACAACGACCGAATGGAAACTCCAAACATTGATCGGATTGTTTCGGAGGGAATGGAGTTAGATCATTTCTACGTTGCGCCGATGTGTTCTCCAACACGGGCCGGTCTTATGACGGGACGCTATCCCATTCGATTCGGTTGTGCTCGTGCCGTGATTCCTCCGCAGCGTGATCACGGTCTACCCACCGAGGAGATAACACTGGGCGAGGCCCTGCAAACGCTCGGCTATCAGAACCGTGGCATCTTTGGGAAGTGGCATCTCGGGCATCGACGTACCAAGTGGCACCCCCTTCAGCAAGGATTCAGCGAATTTGTCGGGCATTACAACGGGGCTATCGACTACTTTGATTTAACGCGTGAAGGGCAACGAGACTGGCATCATCAATACACCCCCAGTCGTGACGAAGGTTATGCAACCGATCTCATCGCCGAAGCGGCGACGCAATTCATCTCCCGATGCGCTACCCAAGATTCACCGTACTTTTGCTATGTTCCCTTCAACGCTCCGCATTCCCCATTTCAGGCACCTGAAAAGGCAAATGAGGAAATCGAGTTTTTGAACTCGATTGAATCTATCCGGCATAATAACAAGAAGGATGCGATGCAGAGATTACAAGTCTATTCAGCAATGATATGGAAAATGGACCAAGGGATTGGTCGGATTTTAGAGGCGATTGATCAGTCGGGCGAGTCAGAGAATACCATTGTGTGGTTCCTGAGCGATAACGGAGGCGTCGGGAATATTTGGGAAAACAATCTACCGCTTCGTGGCAGCAAACTCACGGTTTACGAAGGCGGTATTCGCGTGCCGGCGGCGGTACGATGGCCAGACAAAATTCAATCCGGTAGTAAGTTGCATTCGACAGTTGGTTATATCGATCTCTTCCCCACGTTGATCGAAGCCGCCGGTGGAAAGTCGCCGTTCGGACCTAAGCATCAAGTCGATGGCAAAAGCTTGTTGCCCGTGATCGTTTCGAAAGATCAAACAATGGATGAATCATTCAAGCTTGCGACCGACGAACTCGATCAGCGACCGTGGTTTTCTTACCACGGACAACAGGGTGAAGCGGATGAACATCTTGCTGTCATGCAAAATGGATGGAAACTGAAGGTCAATGGGCCTCGCTTGACCCAACTCTCCGATCTTCAAAAGCCAGATGTGCTGCACGAGCTTTTTTACATTGCTACCGACCCAAACGAAGAAAGAGACCTTTCGAGAGAAAACATGGAAACGGTGATGGCACTCGCGGACCGATTAGTCGCCTATCGAAAACTTCAGCCAGACAACGCGGTGCCTCGTTACAGTCTTGGCAGCCGTGGATTTGAGCCGCCGCAAGACTGGAAAGCGATGCCAGAAAACCCAGATCAGCTACTCGGGCGGCACAATTCTAGCAAGCCATAAAGGCCGTGCTTCAAATCTTTTTCACGCTAGAATTGGAGCAACCCTTGAGTTGCTAATTTTGCCGGCTGACGATTGGGACGCTCGTAGCGTTGCTTATTTAGCTCCGCCGAATGAAATAGATCAACAATTGGTTCAGGGTAGTCAGTTCCAATAACACAGTCTGCGGACTGCTGCAGCGATTCGCCCATCCGCCAAGGATGGTGAATCCACTCCGATGGAACCTTGTGAAGTTCGGGAAGCCAGTGTCGCACATAGTCACCGTTTGGGTCGTAGGTTGCAGCCTGCTTATTTGTATTGAACCATCTGAATTCGCGAGCATCATTCCCAATTCCTGCCGCGTAGTTCCAGTTCCCGTAATTCAAACTTGGGTCGTGATCGATCAGCTTTGATTCGAACCACTCCGCGCCTAATCGCCAGTCCAATCCGAGGTTCTTCGTCAAAAAACTTGCAACGTTTTGACGTCCGCGATTCGACATGTATCCGGTCTGAGATAGTTCACGCATATTTGCGTCAATCAGCGGATAACCAGTCTTTCCCTGCACCCACGCTTGAAACAGGTCATCGTTCGATATCCAGTCAATTTGCCTGTTTTGCAAACCGCCTGCTCGATAAAGGTGGGCACCGTGTTTGGCTGACATCAATATGAAAAAATCTCGCCATAGCAGCTCAAATTTTAGCCAGTAGGTCGAATCGTTTTTTACTCGTTTTGATTCGTAATGATCAATCTCTTGCATCACTTGCTTGGCGCTAAGGCATCCAAACGCGAGCCAAGAGGATAGTTTCGAGGAATCGTCAACCGCTAACATCCCGTTGCGAGTCTCTTTGTATCGGCTTAATGCATCACTTTCCCAAAGGTAATGATTAAGTCTCGCAGTACCCGCCGTGATGCCACCGACAAATAGATTTGTGTCGCTAGGTTGATTTGACCGAGAATCACTTGGGTACCACGACAGTTTCTTGAGATCCTCGCAGTTTGTTTCACCGACGAGGTCGGAAGGGAAGGCCTGGAATTTATCGGGTACAGGTGCCGGTGGCGAAAAGTGCCCACGTTTTTCGACGAGGCGACGAAACTTGGTGAATACCTCAGGCGTTTCTGGAATCGAAAAGGGCAATCGATCCCAGTCACACATGGTAGCCGGTGAAAAGGCTTTGAAATCGACGGATTGCTTGCTCAATTCTGAACGTACTTGATCTTCGATTGCAGTTTCTTGTGTGGAAACCTCGTGAAAGCAGGAAACCGATTCAATCGCCACTTCTCTGCAAAGGTCCGCGAATACGGCAGAGGAGTCACCACAGAGTATTCGCAGTTTGCCGCCAATCTCGCGTAGGTTTCGATCGAGGTCTCGGAGACACTCTAGGAGGAAATTCGCCCTTTTCGCATCCGTCCTTGGAAAGCCTCGTTCCGTTCGACCGAACCAAAAAGGATCCATCACGTAAATCGGCAAAACGTGTCCCCCCTCGGAGGCGGCTCGTTTGCAAGCGTTAGTCAGCGGAGCGTGATCCGCAACTCTTAGATCATTACGGAACCAAACGACGTGAGTCGACATTTCACAACCTAGAAACCAAAGGGAGACTGCATCAATGAATGGAGTGCGTTCCCTTTAGTATTCCATCCTGTCCATGCCAACGACGACACCTGGGATTCTGTTGGTTTCCTCCATCAAAAAACCATTGCTATGGCGTAAAAAGCCGGTTTTGAGGTACCAATGAGGGTCCGAAAAAAAAGGCGAAGTCATCGGAGGCACCGAGTCCCCTTTTTTTGCGGATCTGACGCGCTCCGTACCCTCACTCAAAAAAGTGAAAACGTGGGATGACCTTCACCACACTCACTTTCCTTGTTTTTCTAGCAATCGTTTTTTCGCTCTACTGGAGCGTTCGCAGCGGCGCTGCGCAGAACAAGACGCTGCTACTCGCGAGCTACGGTTTTTACTCTTGGTGGGATTGGCGTTTTTGTTTCTTGATGCTTGCTTCATCGTTGGTTGATTACGAACTCGCTAAAAGAATCGACCAATCATCGAAACAGAACCACCGGCGATGGTTGCTGCGTTTGTCCATCGTTTCAAATCTGGGGCTACTGGCTAGCTTTAAATACTTTAATTTCTTTGTCGAAAACCTCATTCAGGTTGTAAATCAGATTGGCTGGTCACCCGACCTGACGACCCTTTCCATTATTTTGCCACTGGGTATTAGCTTCTACACGTTTCAAACACTCGGCTACACAATCGACGTGTATCGAAAGCAACTCGCTCCAGCAAAAAACGTTGTGGACTATCTGGCGTTCGTTTCCTTCTTTCCGCAATTGGTCGCGGGACCCATTGAGCGAGCGAGCCACATGCTTCCCCAATTTGCAATCAAGCGTGCATTTGACCAACACGCGGCAACCGATGGCGTGAGGCAAATGCTCTGGGGATTCTTTAAGAAGATGGTGATTGCGGATCGCTTAGCACTTGCTGTCAACCCAGTCTTTGACAACCCCGCGGGTTATTCTGGCCCACACTTGATGATGGGCACCGTTTTTTTTGCTTTTCAAATCTACTGTGACTTCTCTGCCTATTCCGATATCGCGATTGGTACCGCAAAACTGTTCAACATCCGGCTTTCGCAAAACTTTGCCTATCCCTATTTTTCGCAAAGCATCGGTGAGTTCTGGCGACGTTGGCACATTTCACTCTCTTACTGGTTTAGAGATTATGTCTACATTCCCCTTGGTGGGAATCGCAAGGGGCGGGTCCGTTATCGCGTTAATCTTTTGTTGACGTTTCTATTGAGTGGACTTTGGCACGGAGCCGCTTGGAACTTTGTCGCGTGGGGTGGTGTCAATGGACTGGCCGTTGGATTGCCAATTGGTGGATCTCGCAAGCAACAGCGTTTGAGTTTGCAAAAATCAAGTGATGAAGCGTCGAACGATTTAATCAGGGGTGGATCCGAAAGGTCGGTTCTCCGTCGTTCAGCCTTCGATGCTACTACCGCATTGAACGGCATGGCTATCGTGAATTGTGATTCAGTGGTCAGCGGTGCTGACGCTGTAACGCATGAGCCAGGAATACAGGGTAGCAATCCGGTTCACGACAGCACATCGCTCAACATGGCCACCCCCGGCGGTGATCGGTTGCTCCCACGCCCCGGTACTCTGCTGAGGATCTACGGCACCTTCGCAGTTCTGTGCGTCGCTTGGGTTTTGTTTCGGGCTGCTACACTCACCGATGCATTGCTAATTTACCAGCGCATTGTCGAAGATATCCTCCGTGTTGACGCTTACCGCGAACTTTCGCAGTTACTCGACGCGGACCGTTATCAACGCAAGACAGCAACGTTCTTACTCGCTTTTGTTTGTTGGGAATGGCTGTTTCGACGACAGCCTCATTCGCTTCGCATCGGGCGATTTCCGGCAGTCATCAGATGGACTCTCTACACCATTCTCATTTGGAGCACACTGTATTTGATGCCCAAAACTGGCACGGGGGAGTTCGTTTACTTTGAATTCTAAACGTCCCGCACTGAAGCGTTTTCTGATACGCCTTGGACTCTTCCTGTTGGTTCAATTGGCGGTAGGACTGTTTTTGCATCAATTCAGTTCAACAGAAAGCAGCAATCATTACCTCGCTTCCATGCAGGATAAAATGGATCGACTTAGGTCGGGACGAGATGCACGGGTGGTCATCCTCGGTGGATCCAACACCGTGTTTGGGATCCATAGTGACATCATACAAAACGCAACCCAAATGTCGGTCGTGAATCTTGGGCTGCATGTATCACTCGGATTGGAGTTTCCGATTCGATGTTACCTTCCTCATGCTCGCCGTGGTGACATCGTGGTTCTTAGCCCTGAATACCATGTGCTGATGAAGGAATCGGATCAGCTAGGTGATCCAGCGGTAGCGAACCAGCTCATCGAGCAGTGGGGCGAAGCAAGAACTTACCTTCCCCGAGCAGCTGACACCTCTTGGAAAAAGTTTTTCGATCACGACAGCGTCTTGCTTGCTCATCAGTGGGTTCATCGATCGATCAAGATGATTCGTGGCAGAGACAAGATCGATAAGGTCTATCGTCGTTCCAGTTTCAATGAGTACGGTGATCTGGTTGCCCACCGTGAGAAAGTAGCTCCGAGCCTAACACCGATGGCGGCACTTGCCACTCCCTCGGTCGCGACACTCGAGCGGACCGCCGAGACCCTCAATACGTTCGTTCAACAATGTGAAGTTCGGGGCGTCAGTGTTTATCTTTGTTATCCACCGTTCGCGAAATCCACCTTCGAAGAATCATGGGGTGCTATCTCGGAAACCGAGCAATACATCAAAAGCCAATGCAAAATCCATTGCCTGAACCGACCCCAAGATAATGTTTACCATGATGATTGTTTCTTCGATTCCTCTTACCATCTCAATGGGACAACCGGTCTCAAGCAGAGCTTGGAAATTGCGAGGTTGATCACGGAGCATTCAGGTATCTCGATTGAAAACGTCGCAAACACGCGATCATCGGAATCCGATGCTTTGCTACCCCCATCGGTGGCAACCTGGCAATCGATCAATGGGGATAGGGGATCTTCGCGGTCGAGCAAGCGATAGGGCAAGGGTTTGCCAGCGACTATTGCTTTCGCTTTCCTGGTTTGGGCATTGCATTGACTGAACGTGCCCAAGACCGCCACCTCTCTGACAACTCTTGAACCTTGTCAGGATGCTCGGAAGCGAGGTTGATTTGTTCGGTTCGATCTGCCTTTAGATCAAACAGTTCCCACTTGCCATTCAATCCGTCGCGAACGAGTTTCAGGTCTCCTTCGCGCATCGCAGCGTTCCCCTCGTGCTCCCAAAAAAGCGGACGCACAAGGTTGGCGGCTTGATCATCCATGATTGGCCTCAAGCTGACCCCTGCTATTTGTTGGATCCTTTGACCCGCGTATTTCTTTGGATAGGAGGCATCACCCACGTCAATGCAGGTCGCCATCAGATCAATGACATGCGAGGGTGTATCAACCCAGCCATCTCGCTGATTTTGGGATTTAATTCCGGCCGGCCAATGAGCGATCAAGGGACTGGCGATTCCGCCCTCGTGGTTATAGTGCTTGTACTTCCGAAACGGCGTGTTGTTCAGATGTGCCCAACATTGACCGATGAAAACATTGGAGTGTGGATCACCGGGATTCTCGCCTTGATACCTCCCGCTTGTCCCCGCTTCTGCGTTTCCTCCGTTATCAGAGAGAAATAGAATCAGCGTGTTATCGAGTTGTTTGCGTTCACGAAGTTCGCTGACTAGCAATCCAACACTGTGGTCAATTTCTTCAATCATTGCGGCATAGATTGCCATCATGTCATCGTAACGAATCTTTTCCTCGTTATCTAAACTGTCCCACGCAGGAACTTGCCTGGGACGCGTCTCGAGTTGCCACTGGGAGTTGATTAAACCGGAATTGATTTGTCGCTGATGCCTTTCCTCTCGTAACCGATCCCAGCCCTTCATGTACTTGCCGCGATACTTTGCAATCGTCTCTTCGGGAGCCATGCATGGGAAATGTGGAGCGACATGCGCGAGGTACCAAAAGAAAGGTTGCTGATTCTTGATTGCCTCGTCGACAAAGCGAATCCCTTGACGAGTCCAAAGATCGGTTCCGTACCAAGGGGGATTGAACTGCGGATCATCTTTTGAGATCTCTTCGCCATTGAGGTAAAGCTTGGTGCCGCCTTTGGATCCTGTTTGATTGTTAAAATGTAAACCGCCAGCGGGCAGATTGAGACTCCGATCAAATCCTCTTCCCCATGGTGTCACACCGTGTTCGAATCCGACATGCCATTTTCCCGTCATGCACGTCAGATAACCCGCCTCACTCAGCACCTCTGCGATGGTGACGCAATTCTCTGTTAATTGCCCGCGATATCCCTCCACCTTTTGGTCGCTGGTCATCCAGCCTATTCCCGCTTGATGAGAATACAAACCGGTTAGTAAACTCGCTCTCGTCGGGCAGCAGCGACCAGTGTTGTAAAACTGTGAGAACTTTAGGCCGTTTGCCGCCAATGCATCGAGATTAGGCGTAGGAATCTCGCTGCCGTAGCAACCGATATCCGAAAAACCCATGTCATCCACCATGATCAAGATGATGTTGGGGCGATCGGAACCATTTGACGGTTGATCCTGCCCAAGGCTCGCGTTTGTCTGACACGATAGAAACAGAAAGGCGAGCCAAGCAGCTGAGGGGAGTCGCCGACAATGGGAATCAAAAGATCGCATCATGAGTAGGTGGGTGAGTTAGTTTTTTGAGGAGTGGAATTCACTGGTTTCAGTGAGTGCGAGCAAGACGCAATGTATCCGATAGATTCGGCAACCGATCGTGTTCACCATCGGGTTGAATTTTGAATCGGTACCTCTGACGTACAAACGTTCTAGAACGCTTGTGATTCATCGGGTCCGGGCGATGCATAATCTGGATCCTTGGCGCGAATCAGAACGTCTCCGTCGTCCTGAATTTTCACCTCTAGCGGCACCAGCGTTACACCTTGTTCATTGATCGTCTGCGCATCGTCCCCTAGATCCCTTTGCTGAATTCCCTCTCGGCTTAGCGGGGGAACGTTTGCATTGAAGAACGCCGTGCACCACCACTTGCCCTCACGATCCTGAAACGGTGTGCCGTGTCCTAGAAATCGGCCAACAAAACGTCTCTCCCCGTACGGCCCGGTAATTTTATCTGCCGTGCAGTAATAGAGGTTGTAGGAACCCTTGCGTCCCTGATCGGTGGACCACGCCGTACCAAAATGAATGTACTTGCCGCCGATCTTTCGCATCGTTGCCCCCTCATGACCAATTCGTGAAATCGGCTTACCCTCTGGCCCAAGCCGTTCACCACTTGGGTCGATGCGAACGGGATCACGGGTAAAGCGGGCGAAGTCGGACGAAAGTGGCGCGAGCAGCGTGTTCTGCCATAGCATGAACCAAGTACCGTCGTCATCTTGGAACAGCGATGGGTCGTGCTTGCGATTGGATGCGGGAAACAAGGGTTGTGTCCACGGGCCGTTGATTTCGAGTCCTTCGGTTAACGCGAGACTGGAGTTGGGTCCTGGGCAGTGAACCAGTGCCCATTTTTCGCCCAGCCAATGTAATTCGGGGGCCCAGATCAGGCGATTCGCACGACTCTTGTCTTTTCGATTTTTGAATGCTCGAGAATCATCGACCGAAAACGGTTGCCCTAAAGATTCCCACTCGATGAGGTCACGACTGCGCCAAATTCTGACCTGTTCACCAACAATACTACTCTCTCCCAAACCGACGTTATAAGGATCCGTCACTTCGCGTGGATCACCAACGTTTGGCTGAGTACCAGTCAAGTAGTAAGCATCGTCGGGGCCGAGGACAATGTAGGGATCTCGAATCCAACCTGCTTTAATATGCAAAGCTCGATCATGAGTTTTGAGACCTTGTTCAATCGACTCGCGGTTCATCGGCGGTGCAGGTTGCCTTGACTGCGCACGCTGCAAATCCGCAGGGACTTCGTTGAATAAAACTTGGTGCAGTTTCGAAAGTTCGGTGGCCGGAATTTTGATCACCTTGCGGTCGTAGGTCATCAGTCCGTTGATCTCACCTTCGACGTCGGTGGTTTGCGTGTAGACGCCCGCAGCGATCCCTCTTCCTCGAAGTTGATTGAGGATGTCAAGTGATTTGATATATCGCTGTTTGTACTCCGTCTCGGTCTGCGGAAGTCCACCGTAACCCCAGTTGCGTCGATTGACGTCCCAAAGATGTCCCTGCACTGGATAGCCATGGCCACCAAACTCACCGATCACCTTGATGTAATCATTGAAGCGACCGTTCACATCATGCTCGAATGGAAACCCAGGGTCAGGGTAACGATGCTCATCCACGATATCGCCCGCCGGCCAAAAATTTCCTCCACTTGCGACGTTTACCAGTCTCGACGGATCCCGCTTGCTCATCCAGTTGCCGACTTCAACGGTCTGGTGCTGCCCCCAAGCTTCGTTGAATGGAACCCAGACAACAATCGATGGATGGTTTTCTAGCGAATCCACCATGCGTTCGAGTTCTAGCATGAACTGCTGGTGATGTCCCTTGGGCCACTGCGCATCGGTTGGTTCGGGTTGCAACCTTGTCCAAGGCGGATTCTGACCTCCACTGACATGATCTTGCCAAACCAACATGCCAATCTGATCGCAGTACGCATAAAAACGCCTCGGCTCAACTTTGATGTGCTTTCGGATCATGTTGAAACCGGCCTTTTTGAGCCAGTCAACATCGAATCGCATCGCTTCGTCCGAAGGTGGCGTCAACAGTCCATCGGGCCACCAACCTTGATCAAGTGGGCCCCAGTGAAAGATCGGTTGCCCGTTGAGCGTAAAGATCCAGTTTCCATTTTCATCCTTTTGTTTCCCAACCGTCCGAATTCCAGTGTAGGATTCAACGCGATCAAGCTCGTTTCCCTCCGCGTCGACCAATGTAACTTCGAGATCGTAAAGAAATGGAGAATCAGGCGACCATAACTTTGCATCCTTGATATTGACTCGTAATTGACTCGCGGACCCAGACACCTCGGCGATCACACGGTCCCCGTCGCGGACTTTCAAGTGAGCATGATGAGGTTCATGAATCGGAGCCGATCCATGAACGCTAACTTCGATCATGCCGCTGTTCGCATCGGTAGCAATCTTTAGTTTGCGGATCGCTTGCTTTGGAACCGGTTCTAGCCAAACGGTTTGCCAAATCCCTGAGACTTGGGTGTACCAGATGCCGCGAGCATTCAGCGTTTGCTTTCCACGCAGTTGCCAGCCTTCGGTCTCGTCGACCACCCGAACCACCAAGTCGTTTTCACCCGCTCTAACGGACTGATGAATGGGTAATGAGAATGGTGTGTTACCGCCCTGATGCTTTCCCACCGAGACTCCGTTAACGAAGACTTCACACGCATAATCCACTGCTTCAAAGTGCAGCAGGAGATCCCCCTTGGGCAATTCTTTCAATTCAAAGTAGCGGTGATACCACAACGCTTCGGTGGAGTCTAAAAGCTGCTCAACGCCACCAAGCTTTGATTCTAAACTGAATGGAACAAGAATCTGTCCGGTCCATTTTTCGGGCAGGGCTTTTTGCTCAATTGCTGTGACGCAATAATCCCAGTGACCATTTAGATTCGTCCATTTTTTGCGCCGCATCTGAGGCCGTGGGTATTCTGACCAGACTGACGCGGGATCGAGGGTCTCGCCCCACTGTGTGATCAATTCTGATTGAAAAGGTTTCTTGCTACGTTGTGGCTTGGGAAGTTTAGGGACCGCGTTAGCGTCGATCAGGTGGGCATCAATAAACTGTCCGCCGTTTGTCTGGCGACAATGGATAGCAAGTAGATTCTCGCCGTCGCGAATCGACCGGGCCGCATTTTCCTCGAGCGGAACAACTTTGTAATCCGAGACGAAGCCTTCGAACTTAGCGATCAGCGTTCCATTGAGAAAAACGTCGGCGTCTTCATCGTGATGAATCAGTAACGCGGGAACCTCCGGACGCTTCCCAATTGTAAAGCGCTTGCGCAACCAAATTGAATTGGTTCCCCAAACCGTACCAATTCTAGATCCCGGCGTATCATGTGTTCCGAATCCGCCGAACGCTTGCTGCCAGTCTGCATCGTCAAAATCGTTTTTCTGCCAGCCAGCGGGTGGTCGCCTGAAATTGATTCGCCAAACATCGACGATTTCACTCTGCTGCGTTCCTTCTGCTTGTTTCCCGACCGCTTGCGTCTCATTCAACCGCACTGCATTGTTCGGGGATGCCATCGCATGATTCGATAGCCAGATGCTGCTCGCGAAAACGAGCAGTAAAAAAGCAGGTACCATCCGTGTTCTATCTTCGGAGGTCGGAACGAATCGCGGGTGGGCTGAACGGAGGTAACTCAACATGTTTTCTCGAGTAATCGTGGTAAGGAACGCGGATCTTGAAGCAAGGCAGGGAGTTGGAATCTAAGCAGTCAACAGAAAGCTACGGTGGGAAGTTAAAAAGAGGGTAATGATCCTGCGACAGGGCAGGCATTAAATGCTTGTGATAAAGTTGTGGTTGGCGATTGTAAGTAGAAAAGAGATCCGATACCGGAACTTGGTAAGATCGAAAGACTCGGTGACAAACAAAGCTTTTTCCGCAGAATGAGGACCGTTTGGGCCCACGAGAAGGAAACACGATGGACGACTTGTTGGGCGACTTCGCAGCTTACGAATGGTTTGAAGAATCGTGTTGTGAACCCACCGACATCCTATGTCCCGCCTGTGAATCTACGCTGCTGTATGACCGCGAGCGAGAGGTGTATTTGTGTCCAGATTGTCGTGGTGAGTTCGTGGGACATGCCGATTGAAGTGGCGGCCACCCATTCGTTAACAATGGCCAGCACAAACTCAATTGTTGGTAACGGCTGGTGAGCCCTTTGCCAACGAAAAAAGGGTTTCCAGCACGATGACCTGAAACCCCTGTTTTTACAGTGCGGATGAGAGGACTTGAACCTCCACGCCCTTAACGGGCACTAGAACCTGAATCTAGCGCGTCTGCCAATTCCGCCACATCCGCATGTGTCTCTGAGCCTACA
>Ga0181563_10003054_pt1 | contig 16106 bp, 16 predicted proteins | sample 011ome_25_FD_133759 | JGI IMG/M metagenome (GOLD analysis project Ga0181563, IMG submission 133759) | Coastal salt marsh microbial communities from the Groves Creek Marsh, Skidaway Island, Georgia - 011512CT metaG (megahit assembly) | ecosystem: Environmental > Aquatic > Marine > Intertidal...
ACATATATTATTCCAAGAGCAACAGAATTAAAACAACAGCAACTATGTCAATCTTTTCAACAACCGAATTTAGTAAAGAGTTTATCAGCGACTACGAGACAGAGATGACCCAAGTGGTGAATACTATGTGTGATAAGTATGTTCCACGAGCATACAATCTACTTCAACTCATTTATATAGATAATATGATATGTGAAAGTCTTTATAATTCATATTGTAATTACAAGGGAAACGACATACGAAAAGAAGTATATCACAAAACATCTTGGATGTATATGAATAACGAGGTTATGGAGCAATTGAAGACTACGGTAGGTAAGAGAAAATGTAATGATTGTAAAAAAGCGTATATTGATTGTAGGAACACTTGTTATAAACCCAAGACCAACCCAAGACCTATTGAGTTCCCCCAAGATGTTTTCAATGTAGTCAAAGATTACCTTGGAGTGTATGACATTCCTGAACCTGTTTCCCAATTAATGGGTATGATGAAGTTGAAAAATATGAAGGATGTTGTTTTGAAAAAATATGGGCGTTCTATTAAAAAGGATACAAAAATTAGTGTTGATGAGCGAGTGAGATTATATAACGCAAAAGTAGTTCATAACATTAAAATTGGTAATTCTATTTGGGCACAAAATAGTGAAAAAAGATTACTTGAAATTGCTAACAAGTATCCGGAGTTTAGATTTGGTAAGGAATTAACAGACAAGAATAAAGTATTTCTTCTTAAATTATTAACAAGTGAGATTTATATTGGAGTTGAGAAAGATGGTAGTCGTGATACCTCGTGTTCTTTGTGGGAAATTATGTGTGGTTCTATTGGAATTGCCGTATCTAACAAAATTCCCAAGAAACCTAAACCTTATGTTATGTATGAACAAGAAGACCAGCAATATGGTGAATATGATATGGAAAACAGACCCCATGATATGTTTGAGGACTTGTTTGATATGGATGTTAAAGTTCAAACTGAATTACAAAGTATTATGAGAAAATTGCTTCCTATGTATATATGTGGTATTGGACGACCTTATTATGTAATGTAGAATGTATAATGTAATGTATGAGTATCCTATAACTAAAAAGAAATTCTTTTTTTATTTCAAGAATATACAATATACAAAATATACTCCGTTTTTAGTTTATCTCCAGTAGAATTCATTTTTTTTAAAACTTCGTTTTTCCATACGATTAACTTGTTTTCTTGTATATTTGTGGTTATTTTGTAGATTTGTAGATTTTGAATAATTATATATATTATATTTATTCTAACTGATAAGGACTTTTATAGAAAATTAAACTATATTTATTCCCTACTAAATCATCTGTATTCCAATGCTCCAGTAATGCTCCATTGAATATTATAGCATTACAATTAGCATCATATTTATTTCCTTCTATTACAATATTTCCCCCTGTGTAATCTCCAAATGATAGAAGAACTGACCTACCAACATTCGCACTGTCTCTATGTTTAGGACATACTACATTCTTATTGAGATGAACAGCATTATAATCTATATCAAAATGATTTCCAATTTCTTGTATCAATTTCCAAATCTCCGGATATTTAATACTATATGACGCAATAGCAATTTTATGTGTAGTTCGTTGCTTTGTTATTCCCCAAACACATGACCGATGCTTCCCAAATCCACGCCTTGTATCTGTTGTGTTTCTTTCTGTTATATTTATAGTTTCTAAATTGTCATATAGTTGTCCTAATAGTGTAAAATTTGTAAATGGAATTTCTGTTATTGTTCTATCATTATCAAATGCTTTGATTTTCTTTAATTTATATTCATATATTCCTGTTTTACGGACTACTACTTTTCCATAATCTGTAAATTTTGCTTCTAATAATAATGTGTTATATTTAGATGCTGTTAATCGTTCATCCTTTGTGCCCATACCACTTCCATCTTTTCTGTAATAAATTGTTTTAAATCCAACTTTATTATACCGCAATACTTTGCCGTCTTTTATAAAATGAAGTAATGTTCTAAATGTGTCTTCCTTTTCATCATTATCAACAAACTTTTTTATAGACAAATCACTTTGATTTTTTCTATTAATCAATCCATAAAATGTTCCAACACAAAATCTCAAATCTGTTGTCATATATTTTTGTGTCAATCTATAAAATGGATTGAACACTGGATAGACAGACCATATAAATGCTTTCTCCTTTACACAATCAACAAATGCTGATATAATAAAATCATTTAGTTTAGAAAATGATGTTAATGATATATCTATTTCTGTAATATCATCATCAAGCATTATAAGTTTTTCTCCGTCATTAAAATAATTGTGTATAAATTCACGCTGATTTACTAACCCTTTTACTCCAACTATAATATTATAATTAGGTAATATGCTTTTATAAATTTCATATTCTTCTTCTACAACAAATATATAAATAAAATTTACATCAATATTGTATTTTGCTAAACTTCTTAATGTTTCTTGTTTTAATATTTCAGGTCTCCCATAACTTGGAATACAAATGTTATAATTCATAATAATATATAATAATATATTGTTTATATAATAAGTTAGAATAATAATATAAAAATATATTATCTTAATATATATTCTAATATGGAAGAAGTTGTTGAAACCAATGTTGAAACTAAAGAAGATAGGAAAAAGCGGTTGAATAGAGAACGCCAAGCACGCTATTATTTAGCAAATGCTGACAAGAAAAAGCAACAACAAAAAGATAAATATGTACGAAAAGAAAATCCCAAAAAAAGCGGAAGACCTAAAAAGCAGGTTGCTGAAATTATTATTCCTGAACCTATTACTATTACAAGAACGACATCATTCACACAAGATGAATTAATTAGTATTATAATGAATGATGACCGGATAACTTCTAATGATACTAAAAAAACTATGGTTAGTGATACTAAACGATTTTTTAATAACGCTGAATGTAGTAGTTTAAGATGTTTGAAAAGTGATTACAAATTAGCAATCAACAGAGTAGAAGATGGGTTCGTTTCAAAGGGCAAGAATATAGGCAGTAATTTTTCTGCTGGAACATTGCGTTCTACCTTTACTACATTGGCGACTATTATAGAACGATATGTTGGAAAATTTATACCTAAAAAGGCATTAAAGTTTATCCAAGATAAAGTGAAAGAATACAAGTCTCAAGCGACAGATGAGTATATAGAAAATAAAGAAGTTGTTTATCCTACTTTTAGCACATATAAACAGAAAATTGAAGACATGTATGGTAAAGATAGTAAGGAATATTTATTAACATCGTTATATGAAGCGTTTGCCGTTAGAGATAATTATGGGAATTTACCTATCCTGACCACTCCGCCTACCCCATTAAAAAAAGCGACAACTAATTATATCGTTATAAAAAAGAACTATTCTTATATAGTATTGAGTAAATTTAAAACTTCTAACGAATATGATACACTGCGTCTAACGCTTCCAGCAAGTGTTGATAAATTAATGAAAAAATATATTATCAATAATAACATACAAACAGGCGAACCATTATTTGCTGAAGATAAATTAAGCACTTTTGTATCAAATATGAATGATAGTATAGGATATGGAGACCTTGGTGGAATTAATATATTTAGACATATGCGAGTTAGTGAATTAGAAGGAGCGACCTATGCTGATAAGGTTGAACTAGCGAGGGTGATGGGGCACAGCGTAATCACACAGAAACAATATAAAAGAAATCTTGTTGTTGCTACTTAAGTATATATATTATTAAAACAATATAAATATAAAATAGTAATATATAATAATAATGACACAAATTATGATTGAACAAGAGCAACCGGAATTTACCACTCCTTTATCACAGCGTATCTCTTGTAAAAAGTGGTATAATAATAATAGAGAAGCAGTGCTTGCCCAGCGTAGGGCATCGTGGCGTGAGAAGAATAAATATAATCAATTCTTTTCTTTAGTTAAGTTAATCGGTATTAACAAGCGTGAAAGTCAAAATATCATTAAATTAGCATTATCCACAGGGGATTTGATGATTGATTTGAATGATGAAGGTTGTAATATTCCTTACCAAAGGTTCTATAATATCTTTATTATGAATACTGATTATTCTGTTATAGAGGTAGATTACAAATGTGATGGAAATACACTAACTCTTCAATTTCACGATAACCATATATTTAGAAAGCAAAAACTTCTATAACTCTCAAATAATATATATTTATTTATTATATATTATTTTAAAAAAAAAATGAAATGATTTATTGAAAACAATTTAAAGATATTATCTTATTAGAATATATACAAAACGATGTCAATTAACTTCTTTAACAACAAGATTGGATTTTCAGTATCTTCTCCTATCACTACTTATTTCAATAGCGATGGTATTGAGAAGAAGAAGATGCCTTATTTACCGAAAGATTGGAACAAGATTACCGAAGACCAGCGATGTATTGAAGACCATACCCATATGTTCCTTACTGGAAAAATTAATAATAATGTTGTTGTTGATATAGATGACAAGCAGACTTATTATGATATGATTGAAGAATTCCCTTGTGTTTATGACGCTTTCAAAGTGGAAACTAATAGGGGATTTCATATCTATTTCAATTATCGTGAAGGATTAACCAGCACAAGTAATGTGTGTCCTGACAGATATGAAGGTGTAGATGTTAAGACTGATGGCGGATTTGTCTTTATGCCTCCCACTAAATATACTCTTGATGATGGTAGTGTAGCAGAGTATAAAGTAAAAGGTGGAAATTGGAATACTGATATGAGTGATGAATTATTTTATTTATTAAAAAATAAAAATGAAAAGAAAATGAAAAGTAATACTATAGCAACAACTCAATCTATGACAACTACTGAAATTGAAATGACAACTGAAGTTGAAATTGACACTACTGATATGGACGACCTTGACAAGAAAATGTATTTGATTAGAAACCGATTTGGTGAAGGACAAAATGGTAAATACTGTAAGGTGATGTATGCGTTAAAGAATACTCGTGGTTATGCTAATGGATTTTCAGCACAAAAATATACTATGCTTTACGGTAGCGACGCCAAGAAACGAGAATTTGGTAGTTATTGGAATTCTTTAAAGAAAACAGATGAAGACAAACAGATTACTCTTGCTTCACTTGATACTTGGTGTAGAGAAGATAATCTTGAATTGTTTAACAAGTGGTTTCCGGATAAACGAAGTTTGGATAATTATGTTGAGAATGACCGAGAAGCGAGTGATTATTTACTTGCTAATGACCTAAATGGTATTTGCGTTTATTCACAGGGCAATTCCTTTATCAAGAAAGATATTGTTTGGACTAATGATAAGGCAACTTTTGATGCGGTTGGTATGAATATTACCCAAAGAAGTAATTTATTGAAAATTAAGATTAATTCCAAAGGCGAAGAAATTATTACTCCATATTGTGCTAATAATAGTCAAGCAAATGCTGTATGGAAAACCAGTAGTAATACTTTGATGTGTAATGCTGATGAAAAATTTGCCGAAAAATTTAGAAGTTCAACAAAAGGATTATTATGTTTCAAAAATGGAGTATTAGATTTCAAAACTGGATTATTTACTCCTTGGATTGACAATCCTGATGTATATACAACAAATACGATTAAGTATGATTATGATGAAATCCATAATGAACAAAATATTCAAAAAGTATATGACTTCTTCTGTTCTGTTTTTGGAGACCAAACACATGATTTCTTACATTACCTTGGTCGTGCTATTGCCGGACATATTGAAGATAAACGATGGGGTTTATTTATTGGTTCAAGAAATTGCGGTAAAGGAGTAGTTGAAAAGTTATTAAGAGACACTTTTGAAGAATATATTGCGTCTATTTCATCATCTTGTTTGAAATCAAAGGGTAAAATGGGTGGTGATGATTTAAAAAATCTTGGTTGGGTTCAAGATATTGAACATAAACGATTTTGTTTCTTACAAGAATGCGATGTTGAGGATACAAAATTAAATGGGGCATTAATTAAAACTATTGCGTCAGGTGGCGACGCCATACAAAACAGAAGAAACCATCAAGACCCAAAATATAGTTATTTACAAACAACATTCTTTATGTGTGCGAATTTAATTCCTCCGTTTGCGAAAGGAACTGAAGATTGTATGAATGAAGCAATTACATTCACTTCCCAAAATGAATATGTTAGTCAAGATGATATTGATAAAAAGAGGGCAGAAGGTGTTAATCCTGAAAGACTTGCTTTATTAAAGGTTGGAAATCCTAACATTAAAGAATGGTTTGTTGAAGAACCTGAAATGAAACAAGCGTTGATAGACTTATTATTGAGACACTACAAAGATTGTAAAGTTCCAAAAATTAACAAGTTCAAAGAAGATGATACAACCGAAGACATAGCAAATCTAATTTTAAGTCATTTTAAATATGCCCCTGGAGAGTATGGAAATCCTAATGTTGTTGAGAATAAAGTTTTGAAGGCGTGGTGTGCTACTTATGGTGTGAATTACGCTCAACAATTGAAACCACACTTGCTTAACCAAGGTGGTAAGGAGACTAATATGAAATTAAATGGAAAGTCAATTAGAGGAATTAAGAATATAGTAAAATTAGATATTGATATTGATGATGATGATGATAAAGAATAGGATTTATATATTTAAATTGAACTTAAAGAATACCATATAATTATTTATGATTATTATATGATAGGATAGTTTTAATAGTTGTCATTTTGTAGCAATTGAACCTATATGTTTGTCTGTGCGATTATCTTATAAGTAAGAATTCCCTTTTTTACCTAATTTTTTCAGTTTATACTTTTAAGAATATTAAAATACTTTATAAAATACTTTATAAAATATACAAGAATATACAGAATATACAAGAATATACAAAATATACAAGAAAACAAGTTAATCGCATTGAAAATCATTCTAAAAAACTTCAATTCTACTGGAGATAAACTGAAAAGTGTGTATTTTTTGTGGTATCTTGTAGTTTGTATATTCTTCAAATTTATTCAAAAATAATTACCAAAGAAATTTATGAGAAAAATACTTCGCACTTTCAAAATCCGCATCCCTACCGAACCTGCTATAATAATTTGCCTTCCTTTTTGGGTCATTATGGTCAAGGTGCTTCCACGCTTTAATGGGTGTTTTGTCCTTGAATTGCTGATAATATTTACTTCCAAATGAAACCAAATATACGCCATCTTTATAGACATCGTATTTCTTGCCCTTTCTGCTGGATTTCTTAAAAATATATACCATTATATAAATAGTTTATATTTTTATTACAATTACATTACATTACATTAATACTAATAGAGGAGTGATAATAATCATCCTTCTTAATATTAATTTCCATATTAGGTCTGCTATAAGTGATGCCGAAAAATCTACCATTAGACTTTCTCCTTTTTTGAAAAAAAATTTATCAATCTACGCCACACTCTTTTTGCTAAATTAGATTTAACAACCCTATGATACACATTAGCAATAGATTTATCTAAAATAAGTTCATTATCAAAAAAATACGGCAACATCAATTCACGCACTGCCTCCAATTTACAGTCATTTCGTTCTTCTTTGTTTCCATATATGAAATATTGTTCGGCAATATTTAAGACTTCAATAAGTAATTCAGTATCCAGTTTATGTTCGTCAAGTTTAAAACAAACTAAAATCGCCTTCATATCATTAACAAAGACTAATTTGGAATTATTTATTTTGAAATTTCTACGCAATTTTCGGTATGATTTGATTTTCTTTAAATCATGTGAAAACACGCGTTTAGGTGGTATATCTTCAACAACTTTCACTTGTTCTTTAACTGGTTCAACAACTGGTTCAACAGATGACAAATCACTTTCAACTTCTCCTCGTTGAGTTCTCATTATAACATATGATTAGATAAAAAATTATTTATTTTCTTCAATAACAAGTCTTTTGATTTTCTTTGGAGCAATAAATTCTTTGTTTTTATTTATTGGGGGCGTTGCCTTTTTCATTTCACGGAACTTCGCCACATTTGGATTTGTTGGTGTAGTTGGTGTAGTTAAACCACTTGGGACAGGTTTTGCCTTCCCTAATCCACTAAATTTATCTATTTCTGTTTGTGTATAACCACGCCGTTTCCCCTCTTTTAGTGCTTTATTTTTCTGTATTTGACTTCCAGTTATGTAAGCAGTTGCTAATTCATCAAGAGACATATTTTTATACTTTTGTTCCTCCGTCCGTCCTTTTTTAGCAACTTTAACATCAGGAGCAGCAGCAGCAGCAGGAGAAGCATCAACAATAGGAAATGCCGTAGCAAAAGCAACATCTTTTGACACTTTTACCCTTTTACTTTTAGGGGCATTAGCGTTTGCTTTAGCAACCATAATATCTTGCTGTTGTAGCATTGCTTCCCTAAAATTAGGGTTGCTCATACCTTGGGGTTCAGGTATAGTTGGTTCTATACTTGGCGGTGGTGGTTGTGGAAACGCTACTTGGTCTCTTAAACCAATTTGGTCGTTTAACCGAACAACTTGTTGGGGGGCGTTTGCTTGATAATTTCTTGTTAAATTGTTTTGATTTTGTTGCTGTATTATACTACGGAGAAACTCGGTGTCGCTTGATGGCGTTTGAATTACTTGGGTTGGAAAACCAATTGCCCTTTGAGACTGCTGGGGTGCTGATATTCGTACATTTTGAACTACTGACTGGCGTTGTTTTTGCTTCTGCCCACTTTTCTTCTTTTTGGGAACTCTTTTCCTCTTCAATTTCTTAATCAATTTATTAATTTTGTCTTTATCTGCCTTTGACACCATTATATTATATAAATACATAATAATTTATTCAATTTGTTCTAAATATTGTTTGTGTAAATTAGTTTTCAAGTGTTGTGTCTTATTTTGTTTTGTAAATCTACCTCCACAATCGCAGTCAAATTTTTCACATTTGTTTTTGGTAATTTGTTCTAAATTTTTATGTCTGTATTGTTTATTATATTCTTTCATATATTCTTGCTCTGTAATATCGCCACGAGTTGCTTTCATAGAATTCAATAACGCCTTGAGTTCAACTCTTACAACCTCCTCACGACATTCTGCTTGAAACCTGCTAACATTTTCCATCTTTTCAATTGGAACCATTCTCCAATTTTCAAATCCCCCAAATTGACGAATATTTTGATATTTTTTCTGTTTATATGCTGTATCATTCTCATTATGACATCTTGATTTATGATTTTTCCGCCTTTGAACCATATTTCGAGTGCTACCTATGTAAAATTCATCACACTCGTCGCTACATAGTTTATATATAATGTATTCAGGGTAAATTTTGTTCCTATCGTATGTCATAATGTTTATAATAATGTATTATAATATATAATCTTTTTAAATACTTTTAAAATAATATAAATTAAGCAAAATATGTTCTATAATTTATCTCATTGACATCCGGCAATTGTCTAGCAATTCTTGATTTTTTATTGGGTGCTGGTTGTTCGTCTTCACTTTCACTTTCACTATCATCATCATCTTCACTTGAACTGCTCATATAAACGACAACTTTCCGTTTTGATTTCTTCTTTGTTGGTGCCTTTTTAGGCGCCTTTTTAGTTTTTTTAGGTGGGGCAACATATACCTCCTCTTCTTCACTGGAACTTTCGCTTTCAACTTCAGGTTCAACTTCTGCTACAACTTCAGGTTCATTCTGCCTCTTGTTCTTCGCTAAATATTTTTCAGCAATTTCCCTTTCCTTCTCTTCCTTCCGTTTCGCAATGTTTTGTGCTCTTACAGCTTGTGCTTTTTTAAATCCAGTTAATTGGGCGGCGGACTTCTCTCGTTTCACTCTCTTCGCTTTTGGTAGTGATTGCTCATATTCATCATTCGCTTCATCTTTGGGTTCAGCAATTTTTGGTAATTTCTGTTTCTTGACACGCGGTTTTTCCAATTCATCATCTGTGTTTGCTAAATAATCTACCATATATATCTATCGTATAAAATAATTTTAGATTTTAAATTAAAATAACATTATATTCTATATAATATGAAGATAACAGAAACTGATAGCAAATTACCAAGGACTACGCCTGTTCGTGAGGTAATGGAAATTTTCATCCCAAATATACACGAAAATTTGCCGAGAAGAAACGGTATGGTATGGACATTATGCGGTGGTGCTGGTAGTGGTAAATCCAGTCTGTTAATGAATTTATTTAGGGATAAAACGCTTTACAAGAAAAAATTTAATAAATTATATTATTTTACGCCGGAAGGTTCATTTAGTTCAACAAAAAATCATCCTTTCGCCAAACATGTTTCAGTGTTTCACGACCTGGAACCGGATATTATAGAAGATATTCAAGACGAGTGTATAGCAAACAAACAAGAGTGTATAGAGGAAGATTACGAGCAAGAATACAATTGTGTCATATTGGATGATATGGTGGATAGATTGAAAGATAAAGATATGATAAGGTGCTTGAGACGGCACTTGATTAAAAGCAGACACGCAAATTGTGCTTGGATTATTATAACACAATCTTGGAATGCTATACCATTATTATTAAGAAAATTAATATTCTATACAACTATGTTTAAGCCGAGAAATTACCAAGAAGCCGACCTATTACGCCGTGAGGTTATTGGTATGAATGAGAAAGATTGCTCACAGTTATTTGACTATTGTTTTGATGAACCATATAATTATTTAACAGTTGATAATATTTTAGGCAAATACTCCAAAAATTTCAATCCGCTGAATATTGAAAAATAAAATAATTTATTAATTATATGACAGAATTTATTGTTAAAAAGGTGTTATTTATCACTGATGAAGAGAAAGCAGAATATAGTAGTGATGATGATACAAGCAGTGATTATCAACCATCTCATAAAAGTGATGAAGATGAGGAGTGTTTTTGTAGCAGTTGTAATGATGATAGAGAAGAATTGCTTGAAGAAGACATAGACATTAGGTTGTTTCCGTGTAATAATTTCTACCAAAAATTAGGTATAGATTATATTATGGCGAGAAATGAACTATTACCTGACCCAAATATGTTTCCATTATATGAAAAATTTGCCGAAGATATGGTTTCTCCCAGTGAAGATTGGGAACGACAGAAAAAGCAAAAAACGCTCGCCTACACAGAAATATTAAATTCTAATGATAATATAATAGAATATTTATGAGTAGTGAAAATCTGGAAATCTATTTAAATAGTAAAACGGCGACGCAATATTTAGACAATAATGTAGCAGATTGTATATTTACTATTCCAAATATAGAAATTGATATTTTGAAAGAAGATGTATATGTAGGAGTTCGTAATGCTGTAATTCCTTACTCGTGGTATGTAGTCAATAACACTAACAATAAATTGGATTTAACAATTGACGGCACAGCGTATTCAATTAGCATTCCATTAGGAAATTACAATGTAAATACATTAGCAACACAATTAAAAACAGATATTGACAATCTACAGACACAGCACGGACACGATGGAAATTTAACAATAACTTATTTAGGAAAAGTGAATAAAATGTATTTTTTTCATACTCGGCATCAATTTAGTTTTTTATCCACTTCCACTTGTTTTGAACTTTTAGGGTTTAAGGACGGAAATACATATATAGCGAGTGCCCTTCCGCTACAAACGCATAAACACGAATTAACTTCAACAATTGGAATAAATCTATTCGTTGTAAGAGCAGTATATGTAAATAGTAATAATTTCATCTTACAGAATATAAATAGTTCAACTCCGTCAAACGCTGGTATTTTAGCAAGTATTTCAACAACTGGTAATCCAAATAGTATAATTCATTATGAGAATACTACCGCAAAACATAAAATCCACACATTGAATAATATTAATAATTTACATATAAAATTAACAGACCAAGACGGTGATATTTTAGAATTAAATAGTATTAATTGGTCTATGACATTAGAATTAACTATAATATCAAAAAAATAAAAATATTATCTATAATTATATATATAATAATGTCTTATCGTTCAATTGGAAGAAAAATTAGACGCTCTGTTGATGTCATTGGAAAGAAGATAAAACAGGGACAACGAGTAGGTATGAAAGTCGGCAGACAACTTGATGTCGGCGGACGCAAGGTAGGAAATACCGCACGCCGAGTTTCAGGTGCTATTGATGCTGTCAAACCATTTTTAGAAGGAACCCCATTACAGGCAGGGGCAAATATTGCCTCCGGTGTATTAAAAGGCGTGAGTTCTGGTGCTAAAGAAGCACGGCGTGCTGGACGAGCGTTGGAAAAAGTCTCACAGAGAGATATTGTTAATGAAGCAAAGGAAAGATTACAAGGTGAGATGAGCAATTTTGCCTAATTGACTATTAATTCCGTTTATTTAGGCAATTAATTAATTAATTAGTTTATTATATAATATTTTTTTATCTACGGATATTATATAATGTCATTGCCGAAACAACTACTCTATGATAATAAAATTAACGCCAGTTATGCTAGAAACTACAATTCTGTCTTACAACCCCAAAATACTTCCAATTACGGATTAGGACAAACATGTATTATCAATATTCCTGCTATGAACAATACCGCTATGTCCGGTGCTGATACTATCCTTTCTATGACTTTAAAACTCGCATCAACTGCTGATGCTACCGCTTGTCATCTTAACCGATGTGGTGGTGCTTCGGTAATCCAACGCCTTCGTCTCTTTGCTGGTTCTCAATTATTATGTGATATTGATAACTACGGACAACTTGCTTCTCTTCTTACAACTTACCAGCAATCTCGTGATGATGTTAGGGGTAAGAGTAAAGTCCTTCAAGGAACTGATGAACTTCGTGGTGCTACTATCGCTACTGCTGTTGATAATGGTAATCCATTTGAAAGAGAACTCGCCTTCCCTTTGATGTCTATATTGTCAATGACTGACAACTATGTTCCTTTGTGGGCATTGTCTTCTATTGGAACTCTCCGCCTTGAACTCCAATTTGTGTCATCCGTCCAAAAGTTCTGTGGTGCTACTGCTATTCCTACTTTTCAAGCAGGTTTAGGAGCAAACTCTATTTTTAGCGATGTAAAGTTGGTAGCAAACATGGTTGAAATGAGCGACCAAGCGATGGGAATTATCCAATCAAGTTTAGGTAGCAAACCGGTAGAGTGGGTTTGTCAGTCATATTCCAACTATGTTTATAACGCCACTTTGGGTGCCGGAATTACCAATGTCAGTATGCCTATCGCTGCGAAGTATAACTCTTTGAAGGCATTGTATGTGTGTTTTAGAGAAACCCCTGATGGTGCTGTTAATAAATATGCTGATGACAGTCCCACATTTTCTCTTGCCGAATATTCTACCAGAATTGGTGCTAAAGTCATTCCCAGTGAGAAACCCACTACTGTTCCCCAGTTCCTTGCCGAGGCAGAGCGTGCTTTGGGTTGCGTGAGTAATAGACATTCTCCCCATTCTTATACTTATGAACAGATTACTTCTGCTACTGATAATGTTGGTGCTCTTGCTCGTTCCGGTGCCTTTATGGTTGGAGTTGAAACGGAGAGTTATTCTAATACCGATATCGGTGGGCGTGTGTATCAAGGCCTAAATACCAGTACGGACGATATCTTCTTCCAAGCTCAATTTGGTGCTGTTGGTGGTAGAAATAGTGCTGTTAGATTTGACGCTTATGCCTGTTTTGACCAGTTAATCGTAATTGATAATGGTGCTGTTGCCGTCCAGTTTTAAATATTGAATATAAATAATAACTCTTAAAATATGAAAAGATACAAAAGAATATACAATATACAAAATATACACCGATTTTAACTTTATCCCAGTAGAATTGAAGTTTTACAAATTGATTTTCAATGCGATTAACTTGTTTTTGTTGTATATTTGTATATTTTGTGTATTTTGTATATTTTGAATTATTTATATATATTTTATTTATTCTATTGAAAGATTATGAAAAGTTGCCGGAACAATAATAAATAATTATTCAAAAGATTTTTTGTAAATATATATATATAATGACAGCATATACAGAATTTGTAAAAGAATGGGCGAAACGAAACGGAGTAAGTTATATGTGTGCTATAGGGAAACCAGGATTGAAAACAGAGTATAATAATTCTAAAAACATTGTGAATAAGAAAGGCAGGGCAATACAAGCAGTTAATTCCTATAATGAACAAGGCGGATTTAGACCAAGAGCCAAAAGAACACGAAAACCAAAAACAAATCAACCAAATCCAATTGAATTAGGTTTAGCAACTATATTAAATAAGAAAGAAAATACAAAAGAAATCAAACGAAAAGGTGTTAGAATGAAGTTTTCAAAACCATTAAGAGTAAGCAACTTACCGCCAAATTGGATACAACAAAGAAGCGGAGATGGACGAAGTGTTTTTTTCAATACAATGACTGGACGCAGTCAATTTGAAATTCCAAGTTAAACTTACATATATTTTATGATTAATATATATAACTTTAATAATGTCTTCAACAGGAATAAATACTTTAACAAGCGGAACTATCAATGGATTAACGAGTTTAGACCTAACGGATTTAACAACTGATGTCCTTAATGCTGACAATATTGACGGTAATTTTTTTAGTATTGAAACCATAGAAGCGAATAATGTCCAAGTTGATAATGAGTTGGAATTAACCAATAACGGATTTATTACAATCGGTAAGGGGACACCACAAGAGATAACTATAACGGATACACAAGTAGGTTATTTAGACGGCATAACAAGTAATATACAAACACAAATAAATAATACTACTGGTGATACTTCACAACTCCGTATAGACTTAACAGAAGCACAAGACGATATAAACGATAACCAAGCTTCATTAGGACTACAAGGAGCAACAATAGACGACCTATATGTAAAAACTATACTTCAATCAGCGTCAAGTATAAGTCAAGAAACTACTTTTAGCGGAAAAATAATTTTATCTTCATTATCAAACCTTGATGTAGGAGTAGAAATACAACAAAATACCGCGAATATTGCTACAAATACAAGTGCTATATCTACTAATACAACAAATATTACAAACTTGTCATCACAACAGAGCACAAATATAATAAATATTCAAAATAATGCCTTATCAATAGGAACTACGAGTGGCGGACCGGTTAATAGTTTATTTGATAGAGTTAAATATATAACATCCGCAACTAATAACACATATTTAGAACACGCATTAACTATACAAACGACTGGTGGTAGTAGTATATCAAAAGTGGCAATAAGTGATGGGGAAATCTATATTACAAAAGATGACCCAGAGTTATACTTTTATAGAAACGATAGACCTTTTGAAGGACCAAGTGCTTATTTGAATGTAACAACCGGAGGACAATTTAATATAATAAATTACCAAAAAGACCGAAATATAGTAATTGGAACTGCTGGTGGAACTTCAACATCGGCAAGAATAGATATTAATAGCAATAATGTATATATTAATAGTGTTGATGTCAATGCCAAGTTTGATACTAACGATGCCAATATAACTCAAATAAATAGCGATATATTAGGATTATCTAATACAACCAGTAGTCTAAATATTCAACAAATAGCAAATACTACCGCAATTGGAAATAACACAGCATCAATTAATAATAATTCAAGTGATATAACTACATTACAAACACAAGTTCCAGCGACTGGGTCAATAATGATATTTGCCGGAGCAACTGCCCCCACTGGATGGTTATTATGTCATGGACAATCACTCTCAAAGACGTTATATGCTGACCTTTGGAATGTAATAGGTGATACTTATATTAATGGAAGACCAGTAAGAACCAGTTTATTTTACAATGTTGATTTAAGACAGCTTTTTATAACCGGTGCCGGAAATAACACATCAGGCTATGGTATAAACGCCACTACTAAATCATTAGGTGAGTTTTCAAGTCAGTCTATAATGGAACACGCACACGCTTATGAACGACCCACAAATACTTTTACAGCGTCAGGTACAGTAGGTGGTACTAATGTATGGCGGTCTAATACGCAATCTACTACTAGTTCTGGGGTTATTTTACCAGGAGGGGGGACAATTTCAACCGCCAGCGAGAATTTGCCCT
>Ga0181563_10003060_pt1 | contig 16085 bp, 9 predicted proteins | sample 011ome_25_FD_133759 | JGI IMG/M metagenome (GOLD analysis project Ga0181563, IMG submission 133759) | Coastal salt marsh microbial communities from the Groves Creek Marsh, Skidaway Island, Georgia - 011512CT metaG (megahit assembly) | ecosystem: Environmental > Aquatic > Marine > Intertidal zone...
GAGAACAAAGTATATGGAGTCATTAATAAGAGATATGCAAACAAGAGAGCTAAATGAATTTGCTGCTCAAGAGTTTGGTGTCAACTTATTTGAAAATGATCCAGAAACATTACCTAAAAATAAAGAAGAGTTAGATTTGCATATGCAACTCAGCTATAAGCAAGAGGTTGAGTTAGCTGAAGAGCAAGCTCTAAATGTTTTATTAGAAGGTAATAATTATAATCTTATTAGAAGAAGGTGTAATTATGATTTAACTACAATAGGGATTGCCGCTGTAAAAAATACTTTTAATAAATCAGAAGGAGCTAAAATTGAATATGTAGATCCAGTTGATTTAGTTTGGTCTTATACTGATTCGCCTTACTTTGAAGATATTTATTATGTAGGAGAAATAAAAAGAGTTCATTTAAACGAGCTTAAAAAAGAATTTCCTTGGTTAACAAATGATGAATTACAAGAAATATCTTCTCAGTCTTATCAAAGTAATGGTTTTTATGATAGATCAATTACTAACTACGATGAAACCGACTCAAATACTGTACAGGTTTTATATTTTAACTATAAAACTTTTACAAATGAAGTTTATAAAGTTAAAGAAACTTCTACAGGAGCATCGAAAATAATACCAAAAGATGATGATTTTAATCCACCGCCAGAATTATATGAAGAGTATGGTATTGAAAAAGCGTCTCAATCATTAGAAGTTTTATATGAAGGTGTTAAGATACTAGGAGGCAGAATGCTTAAATGGGAGCTTGCTAAAAATATGATACGCCCTAAAAGCGATTATACAAAAGTAAAAATGAACTACAGTATTGTAGCCCCTAGAATGTACAAAGGAAGGATTGAATCTCTTGTTAGTAGAATAACGGGTTTTGCAGATATGATACAACTAACTCATTTGAAACTGCAACAAGTTATGTCAAGAATGGTTCCAGATGGAGTTTACTTAGATGCTGATGGTTTAGCCGAGGTTGATTTAGGTAATGGAACAAATTACAATCCGCAAGAAGCACTAAATATGTTTTTCCAAACAGGTTCTGTTATAGGTAGGTCTTTTACTCAAGAAGGAGATATGAATCCAGGAAAAGTGCCTATTCAAGAAATATCTACAGGAGCAGGAGGTGGAAAAATACAAAGTTTAATTGCTAACTACAACTATTATCTACAAATGATAAGAGATGTAACAGGCTTAAACGAAGCAAGAGATGGTAGTACCCCTGATTCTAGAGCTTTAGTTGGCGTTCAAAAATTAGCTGCTGCAAATTCAAATACAGCAACTAGACACATATTAGATGGTAGTTTATTTTTAACTTCTGACCTATGTGAAGGTTTATCGCTTAGAATATCAGATATATTAGAATATTCACCAACAAGGGAAGCTTTTATACATAAAATAGGTAACCAAAACGTAGCTGTCTTAGAGGAGATGAGTGATTTATACTTATATGATTTTGGTATATTTATTGAATTACAGCCTGATGAAGAACAAAGAGCAGTTTTAGAAAACAATATTCAAGCAGCTGTACAAAGTGGTTTAATAGATTTGTCTGACGCTATAGATTTAAGAGAAATTAAAAATATAAAATTAGCTAATCAATTACTAAAACTTAGAAGAAACGAAAAACAAATAAGAGATCAGCAAATACAACAACAAAATATACAAGCTCAAGCAGAAGCAAACGCTCAAGCTCAACAAGTAGCCGCTCAGGCTGAAGTGCAAAAGCAAGAAGCTATCACGCAACAAAAGATTATATTAGAGCAAACAAAAGCTCAAATAGATCAACAAAAATTAATGCAAGAGGCTTCTTTGAAAAAAGAGTTAATGCAAATAGAGTTTGAAATGAATATGAGTTTGAAAGGTATAGAAGTTCAAAATAAAAAATATGAGATAAAAGAAAAAGAAGATCGTAAAGATAAAAGAACTGAATTACAAGCAACTCAACAAAGCGAATTAATAGAACAAAGACAAAACAATTTGCCGCCGAAAAATTTTGAATCATCAGGTAATGATATACTTAGCGGTAATTTCAACTTAGGTTCCTTTGAGCCTAAGTAATAATAATAGTAATAATTATATAATATTTTATCATGTCAGAAACAAATGAAGAAGCTTTAGCAACACAAGAAGTTGCTCAAGAGCAAAAAACCGAAGAAAATAAAGCTATGTCTTATGATGATGGCATTATTAAAGTAAATTTAAACGAATTAAATAATACAACTGAAAATGCCGTTCCAGAGCAAAAAACAGATGCAAGCGATGATACTATCGGACAACCCGAAAACAGTAGCGACAGCAAAGAAATGGTTGAAGAAGTACAAAACACCCTTCAAAATGAGGAACAACCCGTTCAAGAAGAACCTGAATCTGTAATTGAAGAAATACAAGAAGAAAAAGTTCAAGAGCAAGTAGTTGATCTACAAGAAGATATACAAGAAGCTATAGCTGAACAAAAAGAATTAGGAGTAGAACTTCCTGAAAATATTCAAAAAGTTGTAGATTTTATTAATGAAACAGGTGGAAGCCTTGAAGATTATGTTAAATTAAATACTGATTACTCTTCTTTAAATGATGATCAGTTATTAAGAGAATATTACGAAACAACTAAACCTCATTTAGATAAAGAAGAAATTGATTTTTTGATGGAAGACAATTTTTCTTATGATGATGACATAGATGATGAAGTAGATATTAAAAGAAAAAAATTAGCTAAAAAAGAAGAGCTATCAAAAGCTAAGCAGCATCTTGATAGTTTAAAAACTAAATATTACGAAGAAATAAAAGCTGGATCTAAACTAAATCCAGAACAACAAAAAGCGATTGAATTTTTTAATCGTTATAAAAAAGAAAACGCGGAAGCAGCAAAATTAGCTGAACAACAAGTTTCTACATTTAAAAACAAAACAGAAAAACTTTTTTCTAATGATTTCAAAGGTTTTGATTTCAACGTTGGAGAAAAGCAATTTCGTTTTAAAGTAAATAATGTAGATCAAGTAAAAGACACTCAAAGCGATATTAATAATTTTGTCAAGAAGTTCTTGAACGAAAAAAATGAAATTAGTGACGCAGCGGGTTATCATAAGTCTTTGTTTACAGCTATGAACGCGGATAAGATTGCGCAACATTTTTATGAGCAAGGTAAAGCAGATGCTATTAAACAAAGCGTAGCTAAAGCAAAAAACATTGACATGTCTCCTCGAGGAACTCACGAAAGTGTAGAGCAATTAGGAGGTTTTAAAGTTAAAGCAATAAATCCCGGAGCTCCTTCTAAGTTTGGAATTAAAACTAGAAAATAAAAAATTAAAAATTAAAAAATTATGGCAGGTTCATTTACAGGAAGTGCAGGAGCATTAGCTCATTTAACTCCACGTCCTACACAAACACTATTTAATGATAACTATTTATCATTATCTCAATTAGATTTTACACAACAATTCTTACCAGAAGTATACGAAAAAGAAGTAGAGCGTTATGGAAACAGAACAATCTCAGGATTTTTACGTATGGTAGGAGCAGAAATGCCAATGGCTTCTGATCAAGTTGTATGGTCTGAACAAGGAAGATTACACATTGCTTATGACGACGTAACTGTTGTATCTGCAACTTCTATCACTATTCCAGCTGTATCTGGAGCTTCTAAAAACCTTATTGGTCCTGGAGCTACAATTGTTATTGCTGATTCTACTGGTTTAACTGTTGAAAAAGCATATGTTAGCGCTGTATCTGTTGCTGCAGGTGTTGCAACATTAACAATCGCTGGTTACGCTGGAGATATTACTGTTACAGGAACTGGTAATGTAAAAGTATTTGTATACGGTTCTGAGTATGCTAAAGGAACTTCTAATGCAGGTACATCAGTAGATGCTGCTTTTGAGCAATTTAGTAACAAACCAATTATCTTAAGAGATAAATACAATGTAAACGGTTCTGATACTGCTCAAATTGGTTGGGTTGAAGTAACTACTGAAGCTGGAACTTCTGGATACTTATGGTATTTAAAATCTGAGCACGAAGCAAGAATTCGTTTTGAAGATCAATTAGAAATGACTATGATCGAAGCAGAAAAAGCAGCTTCTCCAATTACTCCAGCTGCTGGATTAGGTGGTGGATCTGAAATTACTGGATCTGATGGGTTATTCTCAGCTTTAGAAAACAGAGGTTTAGTATATTCTGATGCTGACTTTGGTGGAACTGATGGTTTAGCTGACTTTGATTTAATCTTACAAGAATTAGATAAGCAAGGAGCTATTGAAGAAAACATGATGTTCTTAGATAGAGCTTCTGCTTTAGGTATTGATAATATGTTAGCAGCTCAAAATTCTTATGGTGCTGGAGGTACTTCTTATGGAGTATTTGACAACTCTGAGGATATGGCTTTAAATTTAGGTTTCTCTGGATTCAGAAGAGGTTCTTACGACTTCTATAAAACTGACTGGAAATACTTAAACGATGCTACCACTCGTGGATTAGTAGGGGATGTTGAAGGTGTTATTGTACCAGCAGGAACTTCTACAGTTTATGATCAACAATTAGGTAAAAACATTTCAAGACCATTTTTACACGTACGTTATAGAGCTTCTGAAGCTGATGACAGAAAAATGAAATCTTGGATTACTGGATCTGTTGGTGGAAACTACACAAGCGACGAAGACGCAATGAACGTTCACTTCTTATCAGAAAGATGTTTATGTGTACAAGGAGCTAATAACTTTGTATTGTTGAAAAAGATTTCAGCATAATAAAAACTAGTGTAATATTTACCCTTGTTGTATATACGAGGGTAGGTATTACCTTTATTAAATTATTTAATTATATTATATTATGGCTAAAAAAGCTACAGCTACAAAAAGCGAGGTTGCGCCTCAGCCAACTGTTGCAAAAACGGCACCAGTTCAAAAACAATCAGTTAAACCAAAGTGGGAATATAAAAACAGAACTTATTATTTAAGTACAGGTAAGTCTCCTTTAATATTTACACTACCAGCAAAGCATAATGGTAGAAAACCTTTATTATGGTTTGATGAAGAATCTGGTTATCAAAGAGAATTAAGATACGCTACTAATCAAGCTAGCCCTTTTGTAGACGAACAAAAAGGACAAGTTACATTAGGTCGTATTGTATTTAGAGACGGTGTATTAACCGTAAAAAAAGAAGATGTTGCACTGCAAAAATTATTATCATTATATCATCCATTAAGAAATAAAATATACAAAGAGCTTGATAAAGAAGCTAATTCTGTTAACGAACTTGAATGGATTGAATTTGAATTAGAAGCTCTTACAATAGCTAAAAACATAGATATAGATCACGCTGAAGCAATATTAAGATCTGAATATGGAGAAAAAGTTACAACTTTATCTACTAGTGAATTAAAAAGAGACTTGATGATATTTGCTAAAAGAAATCCATCATTATTTATTGAATTAGCTAATGATGATTCTATTCAATTAAGGAATACTGGAGCGAAAGCAGTTGAAGCAGGTATTTTAAGGTTATCAGCAGATCAGCGCACATTTACATATGGAGAGTCAAATAGAAAATTAATGACTGTTCCTTTTGATGAGCATCCTTATTCTGCATTAGCTTCTTATTTTAAGACTGATGATGGAATGGAAGTTTACAAAGCAATTTTAAAGAAACTTAACTAGGTTACACATTTTTATAGCGATTAGGCTGCATTAGTGTGGCCTAATTACTATAAATAAAAATAAACATATGAGCGTAAGTGTAGATACAGTTTACCAAAGAGTATTAGGTATACTTAATAAAGAACAAAGGGGTTATATAACACCGCAAGAATTTAATTTATTTGCTAATCAAGCGCAAATGGATTTATTTGAGCAATACTTTTACGATATAAACCAATTTGGCAGAATACCTGGAAACGATACGGAATATTCTGATATGCTAAATATACTTAATGAAAAAATAAATATATTTGAAACTTCCTCTTCTCCTAATAGAATTGGAAATTATTTTATTTTACCAGATAATTTATACAGATTAGGCTCAGTTATATATAAAAATGAAACAACAAATTCTTTTGGCGTTACTTCTACAGAAGCTATTGAAGCAGAACGTATAAACGCTAATGAGTTTTTATATATAAACTCCTCACCTTTAACAAAACCACAAAACATACGCCCTATATTTGTTGCTAACTCAAACGGCATAAGAGTATATGGTAATTCAGAAATAACTGAAGGTACTGATATAGAAATACAGTATATAAAGAAACCAGCAAAAGTACAATGGAAGTACCAAAATGTATTTGGAGAGGCTTTATATGATGCTACCTATTCAGTAGACTTTGAACTACATTCTTCTGAAGAAACTGAATTGGTTTTTAAAATATTAGAATTAGCTGGAATATTGATAAAAGACCTATCTGTATACCAAGTAGCTAATAGTGAAGAACAAGAAACTATTCAACAAGAAAAAGCATAATATATGGGTTTAATAAATCAAACAGATGAACAATACTATTTAGGACCTGATGGTGTTTGGAATAGTTTTGATGAAAACTACGGTAGTTATCAGTTTACTAGTATAAAAGATATTATAAATAATTTTATGATAGCTTATGTTGGTGAAGAAAAAATTATAAGCAAAGCAAAAAGAACCGACGTAATGTTTCATGCAAAACGCGGTATTCAAGAGTTTAGCTTTGACTTACTGCCTTCTATTAAATCTCAAGAAATAGAAATTGGTACAAATTTAAGCTTTATACTTCCTAAAGACTATGTTAACTATGTGAAGCTAACTTGGTTAGATGAAAGCGGTATAGAACGAATTATATACCCTACTAGTAAAACAAGTAATCCATTACCTATACTACAAGATAATAATATGGAATATTTGTTTGATGAGCAAAGTGAAGAAATAATCACAGCGGATGAATCTGAAACTAGAAAAAAATTTCAATCATCTGGCAGTCCTAACAAAGAATATGCTGATAATATTAACAATGAAGATTTATTAAACGGAGCTTCTTTTGGAAGAAGATATGGGTTAAATCCTGAGCATTCTCAAATTAACGGGGTGTTTTATATTGATCCATTGCAAGGAATTATTTTCTTTGATTCTTCTATGGTAAATCGCATTGTAACTTTAAAATACATTTCAGATGGTTTAGCTACTGATGAAGAAATGGTGGTACATAAATTTGCAGAAGAGGCTTTATATAAATATATTGCTTATTCTATTTTATCTACAAGAGCTAACACTCAGGAATATATAGTATCTAGATACAAAAGAGAAGCTGCAGCAGCTAGAAGAAATGCTAAAATACGTTTATCTAAAATTAAAATAGAGGAAATTACACAGGTAATGCGTAATAAATCTAAAATTATAAAACACTAGAATATGCCAGAATTGATCCATACGTTTACATCAGGGAAAATGAACAAAGACCTTGACGAGCGTTTAGTGCCAAGCGGCGAATATAGAGATGCTATAAATTTAGAAATCTCTACTTCTGACGGTAGTAATGTTGGTGCTTTACAAAATATAGCAGGTAATGCTTCTAAATTTTATAGAAGTTTAAACCCTAGTACAAATGTATATACTTCTTGGACAAGCGGTTATATTAACTCATTAACAAACCCATCTAAAATTGGTCAAATAAAAGATGATGTTAATGAAAAGATATATTGGTTTATAGCTAGTGACAATGTAAGTGCTATTGCTGAGTATGACCAAAAAACAGAGGTGGTATCACCTATATTAGTAGACACTAATAATATATTAAAATTTAGCAAAGACTATTTAATAACAGGTGTAAATATTATTGAAGGTTTATTATTTTGGACAGACAACCAAACTGAACCAAAAGTAATTAATGTAAAAGATTTTAAAGAAGCTAATAAAAATAGCGATTTTATAACTCATAGTGTTTTTTATGGAGCAGACAGTAATTTAGCTCGTGATTTTATAGAATCAGATATAACTGTAATTAAAAAAGCGCCTGTAAACCCATTAGTTTTAGAATTATCAAATACTAAAGCTGTAGATGCTAATGGAAATCCCGCTATTATAAATGGCACAGCACAGCAAAACTTTATTATAGATGATATAAATAATCCACCCGAAAGAATACCGGCACCAATAGGTACTCAATTTACTATAAATTGGTTGTCAAGCCCTTATCCGTTTTATTCTGTTGGGGATGTATTAACATTCGAAGGTTTTATACCAATAGATGGTGGTGGCACAGAAGAATATATTGTAAGAGCGGAGGTATTAAGCGTACCACAAGGTGAAACACAAACTTCTATAGTTATTTCTATACTATCTGTTCCAGAAACCTTGCAAGATGTGACTATAACATGGTCTGTAGCTTTAGAAGAAGACCCTTTCTTTGAATTTAAATTTCCTAGATTTGCTTATAGATATAAGTATAAAGACGGTTATTACTCTTCCTTTTCAACATTTTCTGAAATAGCATTTTTACCTGGAGATTTTGATTATGAGCCTAAAAAAGGCTATAATCTAGGAATGGTAAATCAAATGAAGCAATGTGTTATTAAAAATTTTGCTAACTTAGATACTCCTATTGATGTTGTAGAAGTTGATTTACTTTATAAAGAAGCCGGCAATCAAACCGTTTACGTTGTTGATACTTTTAAAAGAAATAGCGATATATGGAATGCAAATGAATTTATTATTAAATCTGAAATTATTTCATCAGCATTACCATCAAATCAAATATTAAGAGTATATGACAATGTACCTCGAAAAGCCAAGGCTCAAGAAATAACTGGTAATAGATTGGTTTACGGCAATTATTTACAAAATTTTAATTTAATAGATGAATTAAATAATCAAGTAGTGCCTTCTTTAGACGTTTCAATTTCTCATAATTCAGATTTAGAGGTTTTTCCTAATGTTCCTAATAAATCAATAAAAACACAAAGAACATATCAATTAGGTGTTGTTTTTCAAGATAATTATGGACGCCAAACACCTGTTTTTTCTTCTGAGTCTGCTGCCGTTAAATTATTAAAAAATCAATCTATAAATTATAATAACATAACAGTAAAAGCAAAAGGTAATAAACCTAAAGAGTTTACTGGTTTTAGATATTATATAAAAGAAACTTCTAATGAATATTATAATTTAGCTATGGACCGCTGGTATGACGCAGCTGATGGTAATGTTTGGATTAGCTTCTCTTCATCAGATAGAAATAAAGTAGATGAAGAAACATTTTTAGAATTAAAAAAACGACATGACTCTAGTGAACCTGTATTAGAGTCAGCTAAATACAAAATAATAGCTATATCTAATGAAGCTCCTACATTCTTAAAAGAAACAGTTGCTGTATTAGGGCAAGTGTCTGGTTCTATAGACCCAACATCTGCGCCTGAACCTAATTTCCAGTTGTTTAGAGTTAAGAAACAAGATGTAGATAGCAACTCCTCTAAAGCAATTTTAGAACCATCTTCTATATCAAAGACTAGATTGGTTAGGTTTTTTGATAATCAAAATATATCAGAGTATTATAAAATATCAATTATTGAAGAATTTAATATAGAAGGAGTTGACTGGTATTCGGTCGGCATTGAAAATAAATTTGGAGATGACGTAAAATGGATGTTTGATGATTCTAGCAACCTTATCGAAGGGGTTTCAACTGAGTTTTCTTTAAAAGAATTTGAAAATAAGCCAGAATTTGAAGGTAGATTTTTTGTAAAACTATATAAAGACACTACTTTACAAGAATATTTATTAAACAGCGATAATTCCGCTAATTATATTGTTGCTCAAGGGTTCAACTTAGGCTGGACTGACGTTTTTCTTTCAAGAGATGATATTTTAAGTCCTTATTGGGACCAAGGGTTCTTTATAGATAATGGAACTGTTGCTTATGCTCCAGGTGGTAAACCAAGCAGAGGTGGTGGATTTACTATAGGTGGACAAGATTTAACAATAGGTTTTGCGGGTATATGGGATGAGGGACCTGATTTTGGAGTTGGTAAAACAGTCTATACACAATACAGAAGAGCAGTTAGTATATTAGAAAGTGTAGGTGGCTTATTTAGATTTAAAGAAGACCCAGATGGTGTAGTGTATAGAATAAAAGAAGTAGAACCTGTAGAGGCTTTTAGGAATTACCAAGATGATCGAACTAAAGAAAGTTATAATAATGGATCTAATAAAAGAAAAAGATGGTATTTAAAAGTACAGCCCTTAGATCCAGCAAATGGAACTGGTTTATTCCAAGGGCCTTCTGGTTGGTCATTCCCAGCGCCAGCAGGAACGTATAAAGGGTGGAACCAGCCTGGATCTCCACAAATACAGTTTTTATCAGCAATACCAGACGGTACTGCATTTACATCAACAAATCCAGCTATATTTGAAACAGAACCAAAAGAATCTGCTGAATTAGAAATATATCATTCTGCTTCAAAAATATATCCAATTTCTGAATATGGTAATGCTCATACATTAGATTGGTTTAATTGCTATTCATTTGGTAATGGAGTTGAATCAGATAGAATAAGAGACGACTTTAATGCAACTACTATTGATAATGGACCAATTGTTTCTGCTGTTTTAAAAGAACCTTATAACGAAGATCGTAGGTTAACTGGTTTAATATTTTCACAAATATTTAATTCAGTATCAGGTGTTAATGATTTAAATCAATTTATTCAAGGAGAAAATATTACTAAAGATTTAAATCCTATATATAGCTCTATACAAAAGCTACATTCTAGAGATACAAATTTGGTAACTCTTTGTGAAGATAAGTGTTTACGTATACTAGCTAATAAAGATGCTTTATTTAATGCAGATGGTAATGCTAATGTTACATCTAATACCAATGTACTAGGTCAAGCTGTACCTTATGTTGGTGAATTTGGAATTAGTAAAAACCCAGAAAGCTTTGCTTCTTATGGTTATAGGGTTTATTTTACAGACAAAAACAGAGGTGTTGTTCTTAGATTATCAAACGATGGACTTGAAGAAATCTCTAGATATGGTATGAGCGACTTTTTTGCTGATAATTTAAAAGAATCAGACACTGTTTGGGGTAGTTTTGATGACGATAAAGGAGCTTATAATGTTTCATTAAGCAAACTATCTAATGAATGGAGTAACAAGCTAGAAGATGGTGTTATTAGTTCTGGGGTAACTGATATAGTAAAACCAACATCAACTACAATTAGCTTTAAAGAGAGCGTTAAAGGATGGGAGAGCAGAAAAAACTTTAGCCAAGAAGGAGGTATAACTTTAAATGATAGGTATTATACTTTTAAAAACGGTATAACCTGGGAGCACAGGGTAGCTGGGGTTAATCAAAATAATTTTTACGGAACCCAATATGATAGCGCCGTCACGTTGTTAATTAATGATATGCCTACTGTTGTAAAAAAATATAAAACTTTAAACTATACAGGTAGTCAATCTAGAAAATATGTGTATAGCAATAATGATTATGATAGCTTAAATATTGCAGAGGTATCAGAATTACAGCTGCAAGATATAACTTCAGAAACTTTAGATAAAAACGGTTGGTATACTAATTATATAAAAACAGATTTACAGGAAGGTTATATAAAGCAGTTTTTAGATAAAGAAAATAAGTGGTTTAATTATATAAAAGGGGATGCTACTTATTTTAATAGTAATGCTGACAACAACATTGATTCAAAAGAATTTTCAGTTCAAGGTATTGGAAGAGCTTCTGTTGTAACAGCACCGCCTATTAGTACTTATAATGTTCGTGTATTTAACAATAATACTTCTGTGAATTATACTATTTCTGAAATAACCTTTACAGCAACTGTTGGTGATGATTTAAATGATACTGGTGTGCAAAGCTTATTAATAACACCAGATGAAGGGTATACTATATCAACTTCTAACTTTAGTATAATAAATACACCTACTGAAATAATAAATACCTCATTTACTCAATCTAGTGATAATATTATATTTAGCTTTGAGTTTGCAGATAATACATTAATGCCTAGTAACAATGTAGATTTTGCTTTAGAAATACAAGGCACTGCACAGGATCAATTATATTTAATTCAAGGCGGTTATGAAATTAACGGAACAAATAGTACTCCTAATCAAGAAGTAAGTGTATATACTGGAGCAGGAGCATTTAATAGTACTTCTGTTATATTAACAAAAACTGTGAATGCAGATAATGGGTATTATTTCTTTGAAGAGCCTCAATTATCAATAGCAATAGGTAATCAAAACAACTATGATGTAGTAGCAAATAAAACTTATGACGTAGATCAAAACTTAGTAGCTGTTGAGTTTGTAGTTTCATATACATTCCCTAATGTAAACATAACTGGTGATTCAATTGTTATACAAGCAAACGCAATACCTATTATTGTTGAGACTCAGCTAATAAATGGATTTACTTTAAATGGAAATAGCGGATATACTTACACAGCTAATTCAGCAGGTGAAACTTTAACGTTAAATTTAATTGGCGACCCAGGGGCTTTATATTCTGTTGAATTAATAGATGTAAATTTAGATTCAACAATATATGCTTCTAATGTTGCTATGGGTGCTACCGGAGTTGCGGAAATACCAAATATTATTATACCTTTTATTGAAGACGAAAAAAGCCCTTATGAATTAAAAATAACCGGAGATATAAACACTAATATTGTTAATGACCCACCTTCTATTACAATAGATATAGAACAACAAGCACAAGTGGGATTAAAAATTATAGCTGAAACAGATAATCCTGAACTTGAAGTAACTGGATCTCCTAAAACATCTTTGGTTAGTGCTAATATAGAGTATGTTCCAGGACAAGAACCTGTGATTAATTTTTCTTTTATAGCAACTACTGCAACTAGTTCAAGTAAGAGTATATTTGAGTACGCAGTAATAAATGCTTCGTCTTTTACACCCGCTATCCCATCTCCAGATATAGGTGACGAGGATTGGGTTTATTCTTTACAAAGTATTTCACAAAGTTTAAACAGCCCTGATAATAATGAGTTTACTGTAACCGGCTCTATAATTGTTAATCTATCAGGTGATAATTATATAACACATACGCTAGACTTAGATTCTTTTATATATACTTCTCCTAGTGCTACATATAACAGTGTTATTTTATTAGAAGAATGCTCGTCTTCTACTGGTATTGGTAGACCTATTACAGAAATAAGTGAAGAAGATATTACTATTGGCGAAGTTTTAATGTGGAATAACGATGGTACTTTACAAACTTTACCAGAAGGTACTTATAAAATGACATATAATTTAAATAATAATCAAACATATAATGTTTTAGATATTATAACTTCAACATATCATATTATAGTTAACACCAGTGGAGCTATAACTGATATTATTCAAGAATGTAACCCTTAACATAATGGACCAAATAACATTAAAATTTTCATACCCTATTAACACATCTGTTCAAGTTGGAGATATAACTTACTTTACAAATTCAACTAATTCTTATAAATCAGATGAAATACAAAAAATAGGCAAGATACTTAGCATTGATCAAAATACTAATACTATAATATGTGAAATTACAACCTCACAAGAAAGACCTACTGAGTCTAGTTTTATATTATTTTCAAAAGACAATACTCAAAACACAGGATCACTATTAGGCTATTTTGCTAGATTGCAATTTAGGAATGACTCAACAGATTATGCTGAAATTTTTTCAATTGGTTCTGAAGTGTTTGATAGTAGTAAATAATACGTAATAATAAATTATAAAAACTTAATAAAATGATTGGACAAATAGTTGGTGGACTAGTCGGACTTGCTGGCGGTATTTTCGGTAGCGGAGAAAGAGCAAGAGCGCAAAGAAGAGCTCAAGAGGAGTTCAATAGAAGAAAAGAGCAATATGAAAACATTGATACTTCTAATGTATATCAAAATATGCAGAATACTATGGAAGATCTTACCGTTAATCAACAGGCGGCTAATTTTCAAGCTCAACAGCAGCAACAAGGATTAGCTAACACTATGAATTCTATGAATGCAGCAGCAGGGGGTTCTGGCATTGCAGCATTAGCTCAATCTTTAGCTAACCAACAAGCTCAAAATTTACAAGCTGCTTCCGCAGACATAGGTAGACAAGAATCAAGAAATCAAATGGCAAGTGCTCAAGAAGCAGGTAGATTACAGTTATATGAAGCAAAAGGCGAATTAATTTCAAGAGATGCTGAACAAGACAAGGTAGAAACATTGATGGGAATGGCACAACAAGATTTAGCTGCAGCTAATCAAGCTAGACAAAAAGCTACAAATAGTATAATGGGTGGCGTTGGAAGTTTATTAGGTGCTGGAGCCGGTTTCGTAGGGGGTCTAGATAGTATGAAAGATAATCCAATTGCTAAACTTTTTAAATAATAATATAATATGAATGCAAATTTAGTAAAAGGGCAAGCACTTGTAAATCAAAGCAGGGTTAACAATTGGGCAGACTCTTTTCAAAAAAGTTTTAATGAAGGACTTAGAATCAACGCTATTGTAGCAGCTCAAGAAAAAGCAGAAAAAAAAGCTATTAGTAACAAAGTTGCTTCATATATAAATTCACTAAACGAGCCTGATTTAACTAATCTAACTCCAGAGCAAAATAGTGCAGTCACTAATTTTTTAGTAGACCAAAGAAATTCTTATGCAAGTTTAGCAAAAGAAATTACAAAAATTGATGCTGCAGAAAATCCATCAGAGTATGCTGCTGTTAGAGATAAAATGAATGGTATTAAAAATTCATTTTCAAATCTAGCAACACAGTTAAACACATACAAGCAAGATAAATTATCTTATTTAAAAGATTTTGATGACAAAAGAATTTCAAATGGTAATTCTATAGGTTCATTAAATGAAGCTGCTAAAATATATACTAATGAAGGTTCTATGGGTGTTGGTCCTGGAGGTCAGTTAGTGTTTTTTGATGACAATGCTGGCGAATATAAAAATTATATGGAAATCAATAAGCCTTTTTTAAAGGATTTTAGAACAGCAGATTCTATATTAAAATTAAACGAAAATATTTATAGCAGTGGTCAATCTTTAGTAGGAGCAAGAAAAACAATGGTTCAAAGCACACTGAAAAATTTAATAAACTCAGGAGGTAGAGATACATTAGTTTCATTAGCCACAGATGATTTTTTAGTAGATGGAGGATTAAACATACCGAATAAAGAGTTGTTTGAGCCTGGAAACGAAGACATATTAGAACAAGAAGTTTTAACAAAGTATATGGACTTTTTATCTGAAACTGCTGCTCAAGGAGCTATTGATAAAAGACCTCCAGCTAGGGCAAATTCAGGTGGATTTAGTGGTGCTTTAAAAGATGAGGTTAATTTAGCAGAAGCAGCTATACTGCCTAATGCTTTAAATTTTGCAAATTTAGCAACAGCAAACCCTTCGCCAGAAGAAATTACAGCTCAAATAAATAACATCGATCCTACAGCAAAAGCAAGACCTTATATTACAAAAGGACAGCTATTTGAAATGTTTTTTGAAGCAAATGAATATGATGATGATGAAATAGAAGAAGCTGCTAAAGATTTTACAAAAGAAATACCACAAGCTAATTTATATAAATACAATCCTAGCTCTCCTGGCGATTCAAGACCAATTTCATTAAACATAAACGATCCAAAAGCTTTATATGATTTTTACTTAAAAAATTCAAATTTAAGTTCAAAAGCTACTAACTATTTTATAGGTAATTGGAATAAATATATCGGTAGCACTAATAAAACCAAAAAAACAAAAACTAATAATACCGGAAGCGGAGCTTACGATAATCTATAATTAAATGGAAGAATTATATAATCAACTATATAACGACGGTAAATATACTAAAACATTTGAAGATTTTAAGGTTCAATTTGGCAATCCTGAAAAATCTGAGAAATTATATATAGCTTTAAATGAGGCAGGAGACTACACTAAGTCTTTTGATGAATTTAAAACTCAGTTTAGTATACCAGCAAAGATACAAGACTCTGCAAGTGCGGATCCAACTGTGGAGTCAGTAGAAGATACGGGATTCAAATTGGAGGATGGTTCTTCGGAATTACAAGATGCTGGTGACTTTAGTAAAACTCA
>Ga0181563_10003062_pt1 | contig 16081 bp, 18 predicted proteins | sample 011ome_25_FD_133759 | JGI IMG/M metagenome (GOLD analysis project Ga0181563, IMG submission 133759) | Coastal salt marsh microbial communities from the Groves Creek Marsh, Skidaway Island, Georgia - 011512CT metaG (megahit assembly) | ecosystem: Environmental > Aquatic > Marine > Intertidal...
CCACGGTGTTTCGCCGCGGTGGCCTTTATGGCCGTCCAGATAGCCAGGGTAGCGCAGGCGCAACGTTTGCGCGGGGTATGACCCATCGTTGATGAACTTCACCCCATGCACGGCCAATTTGTCCGTGTTGCTTGCCATAAGTTTGCGCAGATAGCTTGGCGCTTCGGCGCCGTGCTGCGCGTTCAGTGGCGGGCCTAATGGCACCAACAGCATCCGCAGCGGAAAGGCATCATCCTCAACCACCTTTTTGTGCAAACCAAGCTCGTAATCGATGCCCAGCTTTCCAAACGCCATGTCGGCGGTCAGTGTGATCCCCGCCTTTTGCGCGGTGCGCCCCTGCGCCCAAAGCGCAGCAGCACCGCGTTTGGGGTCGGCTAGAAAGCCCACCACTGGGCGCAGCGCAATTGTGGTGGCGCCCAGTTCGATAAACTGCCCGTTCAGCCGCCCGTCATCGTATTTTTCGATCCCGTAGACATTGGTTGTTTCGTCCACACCGATGATGTCCAACATTGGCGAATTTGCCACCACCACATGCGGCGCATAGGTCATGGTCCAGATCGGGCGGGTGGCAGAGACTGCATCCAGCTCGTCGCGGTGAAGCTGGCCGCCATGAAGCGCGGGGTCAAACCCCCAAGCCAAAATCGGGTCTTGCGACATCGGGTCCTGATCGGCCACGCGTTTAAGCTTGTCCAGCACCGCTTGCCGGCTGGTCAGCCCCTCGTCAAACCCGTTCGGCCCGTTTTGGTCTAGCGGCCCGATATATGTCATCCCCATCAGCGAACCGGAGGCTTGCAAATGGGTGTGTGGGTCGATGAAACCCGGAAAGATCACCTTGTCTGAAAAACGATCGTCGATCATATGCTCTTCGCGGTCCAACCAGTTGCGCATCGTCGCAAGCGTGCCGACTGAAACAATGCGCCCATCCTTGACGGCAACGGCATCGGCCAGCGGGCGCCCGGCGTCCATGGTGCGAATATGTTTGGCGGTAAAGACAGTCAGCTTGGTCATGTCATCTCCTCGGCTTGGCGTGCTTGGATCGGCAGTATTGGGGTTTCAATCGGCGCATTTGTCGGTGCTATTTCTGCGAGGTGTTGGGCGCGCCTTGTTCGATCTGGTAATGCACCGCCGGGTTGCGGGCAAAATTTAGCCGTGCGTCATGATTGACACAGTGATGATAATTCTCAAGCTGTTTTGACAGGCGCGCCGCGCCGCCATCGGTGCCATCACAGCGCTGGGCCTGTCATGGGTTGGGGCCGCCGCTTTGATTGCAGATGTGCAGCCAAGCATCGAACCTTATGGGCGCTTGACACCGAATTTATGCAACACGGGCAAAACAAATGTACTACCATGCCAGCCAAGGCCAATCTGCGCGCGTCTCAGCAGCGTGCAGTCGCAGATTGGATTGATCGCACAAACAGGGGGGACGCATGAGCCACACCGATATTGCAGTCCCGGACGGGGTAAACAACAGCCTGAATATCGCCATCTCGGCAGATGGAACCGCAGAGGTGGGGCGCACCTACCAGATACCTGCCCGATGTGGTGTTGCCGTCAGGCTGGCCCGGGGGCAGGTGCTGCATATCGTCAATCCAAGCGGGTATCAGGTGTGCGACTTCTTCGCCTTTGCTGCCGCTTGCTTGGACGAGCATCTGTCGATGGCCCATCTGCACACCTCGCTTGCGTCACTCTTCCCAAAAGTCGGTGACGCCTTGGTCAGCAACCAGCGCAGGCCCTTGTTGACAATCACGGCAGACACATCGCCGGGCGTGCATGACACGGTTATCGCCTGTTGTGACCACGCGCGGTACCGCGAATTGGGGTGCGAGGGGTATCACGATAATTGTGCCGATAACCTGCGCATGGCGCTTATGGCGATCGGGCTAAAGGCGCCGCTTATCCCGGCGCCGTTTAACATCTGGATGAATGTGCCGGTGCAGGCGGATGGGTCAACCAGCTTTCAGCCCCCGGTCGCGCGCGCGGGCGACTGTATTTCGCTGCGGGCCGAGGTAGAGCTTATCGCCGTCATGTCGGCCTGCCCGCAAGATATCACGCCCGTAAACGGCGCGGGGGTTTCGCCAGATATCTTGGCCTTTCGCGTTTCGGCTAGCTAAGCTTTGCACGCGGAAAGGCCAATTCTGGCGCGTAATTGTCAAAGCTGCTCAGGGTTTGTGCATTACACTCGGCCTGCCAGCGCGACCCCGGAACAACCGCGGAAATGCAAGGGTAGGTTTGGCGATAGTGGTCTGTGCGTTCGTTTTCTTCGATCGCGATGGCCAAAAGCCCGGCCACCACACCGCCTTGCCGTTCGACAAGCCGGATTGCGCCATCTATTGTGCCGCCGGTTTCCACCCATTGATCCACCAGCAAAACCCGCGTGCCGGCGCCAAAGGCGGGCTTGCGCATCTCCATCTCTTGGGTGCGGCCAGAGTAATTGCCAAAACTTACCTTATCGGTATCGACACATAGTTTTCCGGCCTTGCGGATTGGCAAAAAGCCCACGCCAGAACGCGCCGCGATGGCTGCCCCCAGCACAAAGCCCATGGCATCAAGCCCACCGACAACGTCATAATCTACGTCTTTCAGGTCAGCCATCAGATCATCAAGCAGGTCGTTGAACGCCGCACCATTGATGTAGATCGAGGTCGGATCTAACCAGGCGAATTTGTCGCCCTTGGTGTTGGGGGCCATGATGTTAAGATACCAACGGTCGTCGCGCGGACCTTTGTTTGGTGCTGTCATGATTTTTCTCTTTGTCCAAGGGAACGTGTGACCTGCATCAGCGCGTGAAGGCGTGCCGGGTCGATGTCATAGAAATTGCCCGCTTCGTTGATGCCTGTGGCAACCATGAAGCAATCCACATCGCGGTAGTTTGCCGCGTTCTGCGGTGTGATGCCGGACGCAATTGCAAGGGCCTTATCCCCAATAGCGTCTCGAAAGGTGGTTATCTTGCCGAGATCTGCCTCTTGGCCCGTGGCAACGCCTGACGTGGTGACAACATCCATGAAAGCGCAGGCGTGCTGGGCTGAGGCGCTGTAAAACGCAGGGTCGATTTCGCGCTGTTTCTTAAAACAGGTGCCCCCAAAATACAGGCCTGCCCAGCCGCTGTCTTGATAAATCTGGGCGATTTCTTGCGCTTCGATGTTCGCGCCATGTTCGTCTATGCGCGCGTCATCGGCCCAATAGGCATCGACATGCACGCCCTCTGCCGCCAGTTCCCCCAATCGCGGGAAGGCGTGTTTTCCGGTCACGCCCAGGAAATTGACGCCCATCCAAAGCGATGGATAGGCGGCGCGGGTGCCGCGGATGATGGGCAAAAAGCGCTCTGGCTCGAAATCGTGGTTGATCAGAAAGCAGCCGGGCGCACCGGCGCCAATGACCTCGCGCACGTTGCGCAAGGTGTGGGGCAAATCCAGCACGTGGATCACCGGCAGAACGACCGGCCCAGCTGATTTGAACAATTTATGAAATGTATCGCGTTGCATGGGCCAAGAATATTCCTTGGTGCCGAATAAAGGAAATTTATTGTTGCAATTTATTAATTAAGCTTTGAAATTCGAGCTTATGCGTGTCGTCAACTTGCCAACAGATCTTTTGCGAACCTTCGTCACTGTGATCGAGGTCAAAAGCCATACCCGCGCGGCTGACCTGCTTAATCGTTCGCAGCCAGCGGTCAGCTTGCAGATCAAGCGTTTGGAAGATCTGGTGGGCTACAAACTTATCCGGCAGAAAGGCCGGACGATGGAGGTCAGCGAAAAGGGCGAGGCGCTGGCCATGCACGCGCGCCAGATCCTGCGGCTTAACGATATGGCCATGGGCCTGTTTGAAAGGTCAGACGCAGATACGGATTTGCGTATCGGCCTGCCGCTTGATTATGGCGTGCGGCTGTTGCAGCAGGAAATCACGTCTTTGCTGAAAGAAAATGGCGGGCTGAGGGTGACGATCAACTGCGATTTGTCGCAAAATCTGCACGATGCATTGATGCGCGACGAGCTGGATATGATTGTTGCGCTGTACCAAGGGGGCGATCCGCAATTTCTGGTGCAAAAATGGTGCGAACAGCCGGTTTGGGTGGGCGCAGACACCAGTTACCCCGACGCGTTGGACACCCTGCCGCTTGTGGCCCATCCCTTGGGGTGTGTGTACCGCCAGCGCATGACAGATGCTTTGAAGTCGGTTCAGCGCAACTGGCGCGTCGTGTTCTCTAGCCCCAATATCGATGCGGTGCAGGATGCCGTTTGCGACGGGCTGGGCTTTACCTGTTTGACAACCCCCACCACGCGCAGCGGGATGCGGATTATCAGGGCGGACGAGGGCTTGCCCGCCCTAGAACCATTGCGCATTGGCCTGTTTTATCGGCAAACCCGGCTGGGCAGTTGGGGCAATCTGGTTGCAGAACGACTGACCGCAGCGATCGAAAATGCGCTTGGGGATGGGGCCGGCGCAGGGGCCTGACATAAGAAGGCTTAATGCATCCATATCACGCATAAATTTCCTATGGGGCACGATTCTAAGTAATCTTGTCATAAGGGCTGTTAGCCCGTGTCCGAAGTTTAAAACGGGCCAAGAAAATGACCAGAAAACAGCGGAGTGTGACCTATGGAAAAATCAAATAAAAAACAGCAAAAGCATTACCTTAGAAGAGATGTGCTGCGCATTGGGGGGGGTGTTGTTTTATCAACCCCTTTCGTTGGTCGCGCATGGGCGCAGACCACTGAAATCAACATGCTTGCATGGTATGGCCATGGCGAACCGGACATGGTTGGCGCCTTTGAAGAGGCAAACAACGTTAAGTTTGTGCCTAAATATTATGCAGGTGGGGATAATATGTTGGCACTGATCGCGCAGTCGCCTCCGGGCACCTATGACATCATCTTGTCGGATGGCGAGTTCGTGCAGCAGCTGAACGCCGCCGGGTATATCGAAGCGCTTGACCCCAACGATTACCCCTTTGAGGATATGTTGCACGAGGACTTTACCAAGTTCCCCGGCCACTGGGATGGTGACACGCTCTATTCGATGATCTTGCGTGGCGGGCATCTTGGGGTGTCTTACAACACCACCGCCATGAGCGCCGAGGAAGCATCAAGCTACGAAGGGTTCTGGAAGCCCGAGTTGAAGGGCAAAGTGGGCCACTTTGACTGGCATCTGCCAAACCTTGGCATGATGAGCCTGAAAAACGGAAACGGCGCTGGGCTTTGGGACCTTACCGGCGATCAGTGGCAGGCGGTGCAGGACACCACGATGAGCTTGCGCCAGCAAGTTGGCGGCTTTTTCGACTATGGCGGCACCTTCAACGGGCTGAAGAATGGCGAGATGCTGGCGATGTGCGGCATTGGGGATTGGATCACCGGCGTGCTAGAGCGCGACGGTGCGCCCGTGGCCTCGGTCATTCCCAAGGAGGGCGGCATTCAGTTCACCGAAAGCTATTGCATCGGCAAGGGCAGCAGCAAAGCGGATCTGGTGAAATCGTTCATCCAATACATGCTGTCCCCCGAAGGTCAGGTGAAATCGGCCCAGATGCTGGCCTATCCCGGTTTCTGCGTCACCAAAGCTGGCCGCGCCATGCTGCAAGAGGTCGACCCCAAAGAGGCCAAACGCAGCCACCAGATGGATGGCATGCCCAATGACCCGATCGCGCTGATCAACGAAGGGCGCATCCATTACCGTGACATTCCCCAGCAGCAGTCGCTAGAGGATTGGAACGACTTCTGGTCTGAATACAAAAACGCCTAAAGGCCAAGTCGGGCGGCCCAATGGGCCGCCCGTCACAAGGCAAGGACCTAAAGATTTGAGCACAAAACATAAAATCGACCTTTATGCCCTGACATGGCGGCTGCCGATTATCTTGTGGCAGCTGATCTTCTTCGTTGGGCCGGTCGTGTTCATGATCGCGATCTCGTTCTTCGTGGTGAAAAATTACCGCATGACCGAGGCCTTCGAGTTCGTGAACTGGCAGCGCATGCTGACGCGTGGATATTTCTGGGACAGCTATTGGTACACATTGTTCATCGCCTCGCTCAGCGCGGCGATCGCCATGATGCTGGCCTTTCCCGCCGCTTGGGCGCTGGCCTTCCGCGCCTCGGAAAACCTGCGCCGATGGGCGGTGTTTTTGCTGATCATCCCTTTTTTCACTTCTTACTTGGTGCGAACCTTTTCTTGGTACGTGATCCTTGCTGAAAGTGGGGTTTTGAATGCCATGCTTGGCTATGTCGGGCTGGGGCCTTTCAAGATGCTGAACACGCATTTCGGAACCGTGGTTGGCTATCTGACCCTGACATTGCCGCTGGCGGTGATTTTGCAAACCGTGACCATGGCTAATATCGATAAAACACTGGTCGAGGCCGCGCGCAATTTGGGGTGCAAGCCCTTGTCAACGATCTGGCGTGTGGTGCTGCCGCTATCAAAAACCGGGTTTGTCGTAACCGCGCTGTTTTGCTTCATCCTTGCCTTTGGGGATTTCGTGGCGCCCTTCTATCTTGGCGGCTCGCAAGAGCCGACATTGCCCATCTTGATCCTTGATACCACCAAATCTGGCCAGCAATGGCCCCGGGCCGCGGTTGTGGCAATCATGATGATGCTGACACTGTTTGCCGTGGCATTCACCGCCATCATGCTGGCCTATCGCAAACCCAAGGGGGCACGCTGATGCACGGGCGCGGGTTGAATATTATCTTGGGTGTTTACGTGGCGCTGATCTTTACGTTTGTCTTTGCGCCGATCTTTTTCAGTCTGGTTTTCTCGTTCAATTCACAACGCTTTCCGACGATCCCGCTGGGAGAGTTTTCTACCGAATGGTACGCCAAAATCCTAAGCGACCCCGATATCTGGCAGGCGGTCCGCAATTCGGTGATTGTGTCAACCACGACCGCTATATTGGCGACAACCTTGGGCTTTTGCACCGCCTACACCGACTTTCGCTATAATTTCCGGTTCAAGGGGCCCTATCTTGCCCTGATCCTGCTGCCGCCGACCATTCCGCTGATCATTATGGCGCTGGCCATGCTTGCGTGGTTGTCACGGCTGGGGCTTTCGGGGCAGCTGTGGAGCATCATCATGGCGCATTCGGTGCTGACCGCCCCCTTTGCCATGGCGATCATTCGGCTAAGATTGCACCAGATGGACCCTGACCTAGAGGCCGCTGCATGGAACCTTGGCGGCACAGAATGGCAGGCCATGCGCCATGTCATCGTGCCGTTTTGCATGCCGGCCATCATCTCGTCGCTGTGTTTGACCGCAGCGGTGTCTTTCGACGAATTCGCGGTTGCTTGGTTTGTTTCTGGCCTGAACAAAACGGTTCCGATCGTGATCCTTGAAATCGTTCAGGGCAACATCGACCCGCAGGTCAACGCCATCGGAACCTTTGTTTTCCTTACCTCAATATCGCTGGTTGTCGCCGCTCAGGTGATTTTCATCAGCCGCCAGATCAAGAGCCATTCCTGATATGACTGAACCGCTGGTAACCTTCCGCAATGTCGAAAAACGCTTTGGCGACTTTGTGGCCGTTCGCAACATGGTCCTCGACATTCACGAGGGCGAGTTTTTGGCCATCATGGGGTCGTCGGGCTGTGGCAAGACCACAACCTTGCGTATGTTGGCCGGGCTAGAGGCCCCGACCGCGGGCGAGATCCGCATGGCCGGCCGCCTGATGAATGACGTGAAACCGCATGAACGGGATACGCCACTGGTGTGGCAGTCGCTGGCGCTGTTTCCATTTCTGACGGCACGGGAAAACGTGGAATTCGGCCTGAAGATGCGCGGGGTCGGCGCGGCCGAGCGAAAGCGCCGGGCGCTTGACTGGCTGGACCGAATGCAGATCGCGGACTTTGCCGAGCGCAATGTGGCAACGCTGTCTGGTGGGCAGAAACAGCGCGTGGCATTGGCCCGTAGCCTGGTCATGGAACCAAAGATGCTGCTGTTGGATGAGCCGCTTTCGGCGCTTGATGCCAATTTGGTGATCCGCATGCAGGGCGTGCTGACCAAGCTGCAAAAAGAGCTGGGCATCACCTTTGTATACGTGACCCATTCCCAGTCCGAGGCCTTTGCCATGGCAGATCGGGTTGTCATCATGAGCCAAGGCGACATTGCCCAAGTGGGGTCGCCAAAAGATATCTATCGTACACCCGCAAATCGTTTTGTGGCCGAATTTGTCGGGCGGAACAATATCCTTAGCGGAAAGGTTTTAGGCGGCGATGCCAAGGGCATGCAGATCGCGACACCGCAAGGCACCTTCACCGCGCAAACCCCGCAAACGCCCTTGGCACCGGGCCAATCTGTCAGCTTTGCGGTTTCGGCCGACCTGCTGACATTGTCAGAAACAGCACCGGACACGGTGAACAAGGCGCAGGCCACGCTGATTTCGGAAGAGTTCATCGGCTCGCTTGTGACGCTTTTCCTAGAAGGTGCTGACGGCATGGAATTCAAAGTGCAGATGCAAGAACGTGCGCTCATGGATCTCGATCTTAGCCCGGGTACGACCCTGTGGCTGGGCTGGGATGCTGCCAACGCCAGTATTCTTTCTGAGGGCTGACAATGATTCGAAACCCCATACCCTGGCCAGGTGGCGCAAAATGCGCCGTGGCGATTACCTTTGATATGGATGCAGACAGCCTGATCCATATCGCCCGCCCCGAAGACAGCCATCGCAGGCTTTACCCAATTTCGATGGGGCGTTACGGGCCAAACATCGCGCTGCCGCGTATCTTGGACACGTATAAGCGGTTCGGCCTGAAGCAATCGTTCTTCATCCCCGGCTGGTGTTTGCAGCAATACCCACAAACGGTAGAGGCGATTTTGGAAGGTGGCCATGAAATTGGCCATCACGGCTGGATCCATGAGGACCCGATCGCCACCTATGGCAACCAGCGCGAGGCGTTCGAGCGCGCATTAGAGGCCCACAAACGCATCTGTGGCAAACTGCCCGCAGGCTATCGCGCGCCTGTCTACAACATCACCGACGAGGTTGTGGATCTGATGCTGGAGCATGGGCTGCGCTATGATAGTTCGCTGATGGGCGATGACATTCCGCATGCGCTGCACACGGCGAAAGGCCAGCTATACGAGATGCCCGTGCATTGGGGCACCGACGATTGGCCGCCCTTCGCCCATTACGACGAGATTGGCTATTTGATGCCAGTCAAATCCCCCTCAGAGGGGCTGGCCGGGTTCTGGGAGGAATTCGAAGCACAATACGAGGCGGGAGGGTTTTTCATGCTGATCGTCCATCCTTTCTTGACCGGACGGCTTGCGCGCTGGAGGTTGGTTGAGAAATGGATCGAAGAAACGCTAGAAACCCGCGATGTGTGGTTCACCAGCCTTGTCGGGATCGCCGACCATATGGACAAGCTATCGGCCGAAGGCACATGGTCGCCCTCGGTAGAGGTGCTGCCATATTACCAAAAACCGCCCGCAACAGAATGAGGCTCCAAAATGATGACAGATGACGACAAGCGGCTCCTGCGGATCGCCTATGAAGAAGCCAAAGCTGGCTTTGATGAAGGTGGCTGCCCTATCGGTTCGGTTCTGGCGCGCGGGGGGCAGGTGGTGGCCCAAGGGCGCAACCAACGCGTACAGGGCGGTGACCCGATTGCGCATGGCGAAATGGACGCGCTGCGCAAGGCCGGGCGCCAAAAGACCTATCGTGATACGGTGCTTTATACCTCGCTGTCGCCTTGCATGATGTGCTCGGGCACCATCGTGCAATTCGGTATCCCGCGTGTCGTGATCGGTGACACCACGAATTTTGGCGGCAACGAACAGTTTCTGCGCGAACGCGGTGTGGAGGTTGTGATCGCAGAAGACCCCGATTGCGTGGCCCTGATGAAACGTTTCATCGACGAAAAACCGGAACTTTGGGCCGAAGACATTGCCGAGTGACGGATCTGGCCGCGCGCCGGTCTTGTAAGACCCAAGCCTGCGGCGGGGCAGGGGGGGCACGGGTGAGCGACCGCAGCCTGCGCCGAAAACCCGTGGGCCTGTGGGTTCGCTGTGCGCTAGATGTCTAGCGCGGCCAACAGCGACAGGGTCAGCCCTGCCAATACCCTCGGGGGAATAGCCTGTGTTCGGTTCCAAAATGGGGCGTCATAATAACAAAACGAACACCGTTTGCAGCCAAATCGGTTTTTGTGTTTGCACGCCCAGCAACGCCATAGTCTGACGGTCATCATAGCCTCCATGTTCGCAGCTTGATGCTAGGCGCTGGCAAGCGGCCCCGCCTCGGACCAAGGTTGGCGGCGATTTCAGCCCATGGTCGGGGCTGGCTGCGTTGCGCTAGGGCCTTGGGCGGTGCGCTTTGAGCGGCTGTGACGTGCCGTCGCTTGGCTTGGTTCTTTTCTTCTGTGCGCGCCCGTGCTGATATGATGCGGAACAGTGTTTCGCATATTGGAAAAAATCGAGGGAGGATTGACCGTATGGATATGAATTTTGGCATGCGCGCAGAAAACTGCAAGCTGTTGGCGCGGGTGGCCGATATGGTGCGCAACGATGTCATGCCGCTGGAAGAAGAATACGAAAAAGAGGTCAACACCGGCGATCGCTGGCAATTTACCGAACGGCAGTCTGAAATCTTGGAAGGCCTGAAAAACAAGGCGAAATCCCAAGGTTTGTGGAACTTTTGGCTGACCAACAGCGACAAAGGCTTTGGGCTAAGCACGGTGGAATACGCCTATTTCGCCGAGGAAATGGGCCGCACCCCGCTGGGGGCCGAGGTGTTTAACTGCTCTGCGCCCGACACTGGCAATATGGAAGTGTTCGAGCGCTATGGCACCGAGGCGATGAAGCAAGAGTGGCTGGCGCCGCTTCTCGATGGGCAGATCCGGTCGGCCTATTTGATGACCGAACCTGACGTTGCCAGCTCGGATGCCACCAATATTTCCATGTCTTGCGTGCGCGATGGCGATCATTACGTGCTGAACGGCGAAAAATGGTGGTCCTCGGGGGCCGGTGATCCACGCTGTAAAGTGTATATCGTGATGGTGAAAACCGGCACCGATGATATGCCAAAGCACCAGCGCCATTCGATGATTGTGGTGCCCGCTGGCGCGCAAGGCATCGAGGTGTTGCGCCCGATGCTGGTATATGGGGCCGATGACGCGCCGCATGGGCATATGCATATCCGCTTTACCAATGTGCGCGTGCCGGCAGAAAACCTGCTGCTGGGCGAGGGGCGTGGTTTTGAAATCTCGCAAGGTCGCTTGGGGCCAGGCCGCATTCACCACTGCATGCGCGCCATTGGGCAGGCAGAATCGGCGCTTGAACTGATGTGCAAGCGCAGCCTAGAGCGCGAGGCGTTTGGCAAGCCGCTGGCCCAACTTGGCGCCAATTTCGACATCATCGCCGAATGCCGGATGGAAATTGAACAGGCGCGCCTGCTGTGCTTGAAGGCGGCATGGTATATGGATCAGGGCGATGCCCGGGCCGCGGCGCCGTGGATCTCGATGATCAAAACCGTCGCCCCGCGGATGGCGCTGAAGGTCATCGACGAGGCTGCGCAGATGTTTGGGGCGCAAGGCATCAGCCAAGATACGCCCTTGGCCAACAAATGGACCCATGTGCGCACCTTGCGTTTGGCCGATGGGCCAGACGCCGTGCACCGCCGCCAAATCGCGCGGGCCGAGCTGAAAAAATACACCCAGATGAAACTGTAACCTGTCTGTCTGGTGACATGCAAAAGGGGGGCGCGAGCGCCCCCCTTTTTTGTGCCTAACCGCTATTTATTTGGCGGGTTGAAACCCTTCGATCAACTGCCGCAGGCCAAGGGCTGCGCCCGCAAATATCGCGGCAAAGACCAAGGGGGCCGAATAGGCCAGCATGGAAAAGGCCGACAAACCCTGCCCAATGGTGCATCCCAGGGCCAAGACGGCGCCCGCACCCATCAACACTGCACCCAAGATCTGCCTGCGCAATTCGCGCGGGTCTTCGCAGGCCTCCCAGCGAAAATGCCCTTTGATGAGCGAGCCGATAAAGGCCCCCAAGGCCACCCCTGCCACCGAACCCACCGCAAAGCTGGGCGCGCGGGCCGAACCCGTCATAGCATAAAGCAGGGCCTCGCCCACGGGGGCAGAAAAGCTGTGCGAAACCATCGGCATGGGGCTAAAGCTTTGCGAGGCCACCCAGTAGCTGCCCGCCCAGCCCGAAGTGATGGCAACCCCCACCACGACCGACCAGAAAATCTCTTTGCGCGCAGCCAGCATACCGCCTGAGGCCAAGGCCCCCAGCGCCACCATGGCGCCAATGCCAACCCCCAGCCCAGCCACGGGCAGGCCCGTCCAGCTGTGCAGCAAATGTGCAAAGCCCGGGGGGGTGGTGTTGATGACCTCGGACTGCGGAAAGACCTGCACCCGCAAAAACGCCAGCGGCCCAGAGAGCACCGCATAGGCCGAAACACCCATAATGATCACGATGACAAAGGCACGAAAATCGCCGCCGCCCAGCCGGGCAATGCTGCCAAAGCCGCAATTGCCAGCCAAGGCCATGCCATAGCCAAACATCAGCCCGCCCAAGACCATGGCCAGCGGCATCCATTCAATCGATAAGTAATACGAGCGTTCCAACTCGATCACACCCAGCCCAGACAGGCTGAAGGTGCCCATGATCGCCACGCCGATAGCCAGCACCCACATGCGCATGCGCAAGGACGAGCCACCATAAAGCAGATCTTCAATCGCACCCATGGTGCAAAACCGGCCCAATCGGGCGGCAAGGCCCAATAATACGCCGCCGCCCAGACCGACAAGCGCAGCCAGCGCCTCGTCGGAAATCCAGTCAAACATGTTTTTCCCTCCTGGCAGCCGTCTTGCGCGGCTTTCAGCGCCTATTCACAGAACAGATCATAGACCAGCTCAAGTATACGCTTTGGCCGGTCATCTGCCAAACGGTAATAAATGGCCTTGCCATCGCGGCGGGGAATAACCAGCCCCTCAAGGCGCAACCGCGACAATTGCTGGCTAATAGCCGCTTGGCGGGCGGCCAGCAGCTCTTCTAGCTCGGTCACGGATTTTTCGCCCGACACCAGATGGCACAAGATCATCAGCCGGCCTTCGTGGCTGACCGCTTTCAGGAAATTTGACGCCGTCGTCGCGTTATCGACGATACGCTCCATTTCCGTGTCTGATATGCCTTTATCAAATACTGGAAGTGTCACTGGCACTGTCCCCCACTTTGCGCCCCTTTTTAAAGGGGGTGCGGCGCAAAGAGCAACTCGTTCGCGACATCAGCGCTGCGAAAGAGTGCGGATGTGCCGCCATTGGGCCCTACCCTTGGCCGTTGTAACCTGCGCTTTCGCGCAGCAGTTTTTCTAACATGCCCCAGAAAAAGTGATCGCCCGGGTGCCCTTCGATGCGGCCAATTTCGCGCCCGCCCGATACCAGCACAAACGTGGGCGTGAACAAAATGCGGCCCTTGTACTGAATGTCGCCGCCCAAGGTATCTTTGATGTCGACCATCCGCAAAGGCGCGAATTTTCCCATCTCGGTTTGCGGATAGGCGGGGCCAATTGTTTCCTTCCACGCAACGCAATAGCTGCAGCCTTGGCGTTCAACCATCACCAGCTCTAACGCGTCAGCGCGGCTGGCCAAAGCCCCCAGCCCGACGAGGGCAATAAAAAAAAAGCGCCTTAGCATGGAACACCCAATTGACGACCGTGGTATACAAAACATAATCTGAATATGTGAATTGATCAAGGAGTGCCGCGCGCCATGGACGTTACTTTCGCCGGGGCTGCCTTTGCGGGTTTTCTAGCCTTCTTTACGCCCTGCATCCTGCCGATGGTGCCCTTTTACCTAAGCTACATGGCAGGGCTGTCGATGGCCGAGTTGCGCGGCGAGGGCCAGATCGCAGCAGGCGCGCAGCGGCGTTTGGCGCTGTCTTCGGTCGCATTTGCGCTGGGGGTGACGACCATTTTCATGCTGATGGGCATGGGCGCCACCGCGTTGGGGCAGGTGTTTCGCGACTGGTTCGATGTGCTGCGATACGCGGCGGCGGCGCTGATTTTCGTCTTTGGTTTGCATTTCCTTGGGCTTATTCGCATCGGCCTGTTTTACCGCGAGGCCAAGCTGCAATCAAAGCTGGATCCCAGCTCGGTGGTTGGCGCCTATGTGATGGGGCTTGCCTTTGGTTTCGGCTGGAGCGCCTGCGTGGGCCCCGTTTTGGCAACGATTCTGATGATCGCCAGCGGTATGGGCGATATTTGGCGGGGCGGGCTGCTGCTGGCGCTGTTTGGCTTGGGCATGACCGCGCCTTTCGTGGTGGCGGCGCTGTTTGCGCGCCCGTTTTTGGACTGGATGCAGCGCAACCGCAAATATCAACCTTATGTTGAAAAAGCGCTGGGCGTGATGATGATTGTCTTTGCGCTGCTCATCGCGACGGGCACTGTAAACGAATTGGCAAATTGGATGATCGAAACATTCCCCATCTTTGCGCAAATCGGTTGAGGCAAAGCGGGGCAGGGAGGGTGTTATGAAACATTGGGTTATGGGTTTGGCCTCAGCTGTATTGGCGTTTCCGCTATGGGCGGCCGAGGTGGATGGCGATGGCCTGCACGTCGAGCCATGGATTCGCGATACGTTCAAAGACTTGCAAGAAGACTTGGCCGAAGCCCGCGCCGAGGGCAAAAGGCTGGCGATTTTTGTCGAGCAAAAGGGCTGTATTTACTGCAGCAAAATGCACACCGAGGTTTATTCAAACGAAACCATTGCCGACTATATCGAAGAGAATTTTTTCGTGGTTCGGTTGAATTTGCATGGCGCAACCGAGGCCACCGATACCGATGGCGAAGCAATGGCAGAAAAGGATTTGGCCCGCAAATGGGGCATTTTGTTCACGCCAACCGTGGTTTTCTTGCCCGAAGAGGTGCCAGAAGACACGCCTGCCATTCGGGCGGCCGTGGCGGTGATGCCGGGCGCCTTTGGCAAGCAGACCACGCTGGATATGTACACTTGGGTAAAGGAAGAGCGGTATGCGATTGAAAACGGTGAAGATTTTCAGCGCTACCATGCCCGCCGCATTGCCGAACGCCAAGCGGCGGGGGGCAATTGAGGCAAATTTGACCAAATCAATAATTCACAATTGTGAATTTGATGTTGCCATACAGGGCATTCGTGCTCTACGGTATACCGAGCTAACTCGGTCACGAGAACTGAAGCCATGGGAGGAATCATGAAGGTTTATGCACTGACACTGGCGGCAACGCTGGCAGCTGGAGCAGCGTTTGCAGGCGAGGTGGCACCCGCCGATGTGGTATTCAACGAAGACGGCGCCATTGTCGCTTCGTTGACAGGCGTCGAGGGCAACCCTGCCGAAGGCGCCAAGGTGATGACGAATCGCGGGCTGGGCAATTGCGTGGCCTGCCACGAAGTCAGCGCGCTGAACAATGCACCGTTCCACGGCAATGTGGGCCCGTCGCTGGATGGCGTGGGCGACCGGTGGAGCGCGGCAGAGCTGCGCAGCATCATTGTGAACGCGAAAGTCATGTACGAAGGCACTGTGATGCCCTCGTTCTACCGCGTGAGCGGCTTTTACCGCCCGGGTGACGGGTATACCGGCAAAGCCGCAACCGAAATTGCACCGCTGCTGACTGCGCAGCAGGTGGAAGATGTTGTCGCGTTTTTGGGCACCCTGAAAGAGTGATCAAGGCGCAACAGAGTAACTAAGGAGATAGAAATGGATTTCACAAGACGTGAGACGCTAGCGCTGGGTGCTGGTGCTGTTGCTCTGACAGTGCTGCCGTTCCGCGTGAACGCAGCGGCTGAAGATGCAATTGCCGCATTTACTGGTGGTGCAGCTGTCGTCGATGGCGGCGTCAACCTGACCGCCCCTGAAATTGCAGAAAACGGTAACACCGTGCCGATCAGCGTATCGGCAGAAGGCGCGACCGCGATCATGCTGCTGGCAGCTGGCAACCCCACCCCCGGTGTGGCCACATACACATTTGGCGAATTGGCGGGCAGCGCTTCGGCCTCGACCCGTATTCGTTTGGCTGGCACCCAAGACGTGGTTGCCGTTGCAAAAATGGCAGACGGCTCGTTCGCACATGCCCGCTCGACGGTGAAAGTCACCATCGGCGGCTGCGGCGGCTAATCGGAATTCC
>Ga0181563_10003066_pt1 | contig 16065 bp, 10 predicted proteins | sample 011ome_25_FD_133759 | JGI IMG/M metagenome (GOLD analysis project Ga0181563, IMG submission 133759) | Coastal salt marsh microbial communities from the Groves Creek Marsh, Skidaway Island, Georgia - 011512CT metaG (megahit assembly) | ecosystem: Environmental > Aquatic > Marine > Intertidal...
CGAGGGGACGCGAACGGTGACGCGAACGGCGACGCGAACGGTGACTAAAGCTACGATACGCGTATGGTGAGATGTTTTAAATTTCACCTCTTCGTTGCAAATGGAGAGTACCGTACCTGGTAGCTATATACGCTTTTACGCGACGCTTTTCGCGTTCTCGTCACGCGCCGGCGAGCGCCGCCTCCATGGCGCGCGGGTCCACGCCGGCGCCGGCGGCGGAGGCCCTGAGCGCCTCGGCGTGCGCGGCGGACATCTTCCCCTCCCCGGCGAGCCTCCGCGCGTGCTCGAGCGCCGCCGCGCGGTGCGGCTCGCTCATGGTCACGCCGTCCATCTGGCTCACGCCCCACACCGCGTGCACCAGCGCCTGGCTCTCCAGCGGCTTGAGCGGGCGCGTTCCGCCGGGCCCCGGGCCTGCGCCGCCGCGCTCGCGCGCGCCCTCCCCCAGCAGGCGCCCGAGCAGTGCGTCCGCCTCCCCCGGCCTGGGCGTGACGCGCAGACGCCCGCACGCCCAGACGACGCCCGCGGCGCCGGTGCGGCCGATCTTTTTCGAGCCCGCGCGCCGCGCCGCCTCCGCGAGCAGCGTCTGGAAGCTCCCCGAGTTGCCGTCCATCTCCGTGCCCTTGACGCCCACCGCCCACAGCGTGTGCGTCAGCGCCGTCGGGTCCAGCTTCTGCGGCTCGCGCGCGGCGCGGTCCAGGATCGCGCCCAACGCGCGCGGCGAGGGCAGCTCCGCCTCGAGCATCGCCAGCGACCACGCCAAGTTCGCGCACTGGTACGGCGTGAACGTCTCCAGCTCGCGCAGAGCCACGCGGCACAAAGCGTCCACCGTCTTTTTGCTTCCGGGAACGCCCCCCGCCGCCGTGCGATGCCACCGCGCGTACGCCCACAGCATGTTCACGACGTCGGGCGCCTTGAAGCCCTCCGCGCGCTCGAGTGCGCGGTCCCCCACCGCCGCCAGAAGCCGCGAGCGCGGCTCGTGGCCGAGCACTGCCAGCGCCCACATCACCGTGGACAGGTGCCGCGGCTCGGCGCCCGCGCACTCGCGCGCCGCGCGCCGCGCCAGCGCGTCCACCGTGCCCTCGGGCCCGGCGTGCTGCAGCCGCGCCATCGCCCACAGCGCGTTGGAGACGGAGACGATGGCCATCTCGGGGGCTTTTTCCGAGACCAAGCGCATGAGCGTCTGGAACCGCGCGTCGTGGACCACCGTTCGCGCGTCGTTCGTCGAACCGCCGGACGCGCCGGGCGGCGTTTTCGTCGTCGCGAGCCGCGCCACGCGGTGCACCGCCGTGGAGACGTTCACCTTGTTGAAGATCTCCGAAGCATCCTCGACGGCGACTAGGATGGTCTCAACGTCCGTCGCGTCCAGCAGGTCGCCCTGCAGGTCCTTGGCCCTGTCCAGCTGGCGCACGGCGTGCGCGGCGCGCGCGCGGTACTCCGTGGGGAGCATCAGCTTGTGGTACGCCCACTTGCGGTTCTCGAGCCCGACGCGATCCAGCGCGCGCGCGTGGCTCTCCACAAACGCCACCAAATCTTTGAACCGGCGATCCGCCACGACGAACGACGCTTCCTTCCGCCGCAGCCGCCCGGCGCGGCTCGTCAGGCAGCGCGAGATGCGGTACAGCGCGGTCACGCCGTTGATGGCGGAGAAGCCGTCCAGGGAAGCGCCCACGATATCCAAAATGGGGTTCGCGTCCTCGCAGCTCAGGATGGCATCTTGCAGCTCCAGCTGCTTCGCCTTATCGCCGCGGCTCGCGCCCGCGAACACCGCAGCCTGAGCGAGGCGGGGGGAAGTGGGGGGGTTCGCGTCAGTGTGTGAGGGGACGGAGGCGGAAGCGCGCGCGGATTCGGAGAAGCGACGGCGGCGCGCAGAGGACGCCGACGCGAGGCATCGCGTCCCTCTCTCCGCTCCTCGGGGGTGACGTGGAAAGCGAAAGCGACGAAAAGCGCCTGACCTAAGCGGCGCGGTCGCGCGCGAATCGTCGTCGGCGGCCTGTCGGGGCGCGCGGAACCGCGCGGGTTCGGTTCGGGAACGCGGCCGTGGACGGCGCGCGAGACGTACCTCATCGAGCTGCTTTCCCTCCTCCTCGGGCGCGAGCGCGCCGACGGGCGTGGCGCGCGCGCGCGCTCCCCTCGTCGTCACGCCGCCCCGCCGCAAAGTGGGTCTTCGGCTTTCCGACGCGGCGGCGGCGGATTGGCGCTGTCGCGCGCTCACGCCCGCGGTGGCCCACGCCTTGGAGGCGTGGGCACCAAACGCCAGGGCGACCGCGCCCGACATTCCACCTCGGTGACGCGGGTGGAACTCGCGGCGCTGTGTGCCTCTCTTCCGTCGACTCGCGCGTCGGTGGTGTGGCGCGCGGGACACGGACGGGCGAAAACGACTCGACGACGAAACCGGAGACGACAGCGTCGAAAGGAGGCTTTGGACTTCCGCCGACCGAGTTCCGTTCGAAGACATAGAGGAGCCAGTCAGGAGTTTTCGACCAAATAATCAGCTCGCGGCGAGCGTCTTTTTTATAGACTCGGCAAGAGGATTCTCCAAAGGCATTGATTGGATTGGCTCCGCGCGCTGGCCGCCAGTCCTGCACCGCGGCATGGCGTCGACCGGCGCTCCCGGGTCCGACTCGGCCGGTCGCCCCGGCGGGTCGGTCGCCTTGCCCCCGAGCATGACCCCCTCCATCCCCGGCGTGGACGGCATGACCGAGGAGGAGATCGCCGCGTTCCTCGAGTCGCTCGACGAGTGCACGCCCACCATCCCGGACGGGCTGACGAACCACTACCTGAAGCAGAGCGGGATCAAGGAGCCGGACGTGCGCATCACGCGGCTCATCTCGCTGGCGGCGCAGAAGTTCGTGACGCAGATCGCGCAGGACGCGCGGCAGTGCGCGCAGCAGCGCAGCGAGATGATGGCGCGGGAGAAGCGCGAGCGAGGGTACGACGCCAGGGACAAACGCGCGGTGCTGACGATGGAGGATGTGTCGGCGGCGCTGGGGGAGTACGGCGTGGACGTACGGAAGCCGCCGTACTTCCAGGGGGGCGCGCCGGACCCCGCGACGGAGCCGCCCGCGAAGGCCAAGAAGCGAGCGACCCGGGGGAAGAAGTGATCGCCCGTTTCCCGCGTCGCCGGCGACGTGTAAAAAAAAAAAAGCCAGCCGCCGCTTTCGACGCGACGGAGGAGTCCCCGATCATCACGCGTCGTCCGATGCCATCACGCGGAAACCCTAAACACGAAGCGCGATACGACGAAATACCCACACGAGACAAAGGCGGCGACGCTCGAACGAGCGGAAGCGAGAGACGTTTTTTCGCGCGCGTTCGCCGTTACAACACGTTTCACCGCCTCCGCGCGCGCGGAGCGGCGAGTCATCGTCGCCTCTCCGGGCGATCACCCGGAAGCCTTGCGCTGCTGGAACTGGATGGCGTACACGGGGATGTAGCCCCCGATCAGCACGACGGCGGCGCACGCGGCGCCGAACACCACGGTGCGGCCCTTGGTCTGCGGGGTCGCGGGAGAGGAGGGAAGGTCGCGGGTGAGTTTTCGGGTGTCGAGCGGTGTCAAAAACCAGCGCGCGTCGGGCGAGCCGATTTCGGAAGCGGCCTCGCGTTCGGGTGGAGAAGCGCGGAGGTGGGGGTTCGGGAGGTACGCACCGCGCCGATGTCGTACATCTTCTCGGCGTGGATGTACGCCTGCGGCGGGGAAGGAAGCGCGGGTGGGAAAGGTCAGCTACGGACGCGCGACGCGAGACGAGGGGAACCCTAGCAAAATATCGCCAGCCAACGGAAGGGCAGAGCCGCGGGAGGGATCCGGTGAGGCGCGGGCACGCACCGGCTCGCCGTCGCCCCCGCGCTTGGGGGCGGAGGTGTTGAAGCTGCGCACGGGCGCGGTGCGCGCGCGCTGCGTGAGCGCGCGGCGCGCGGCGTTGACGACGGCACTCGACATGCTTCCTCGCGCGGGCAAAGAGTGCACGGTTAAAGGCTTGACACTCTGCTGCATCTTCGTGCGTCGTGTGAAAAAAACTTCCAACTATTCAAATATCGTGACTAACTGCTCATACATATATGAAGAAAAATAGCACTAGTACAAAGGTTACATTTCGAGTCGGTTCGCGCCGACCAGTCGTCACCGCGACGTCGGGACGGTTTCCTTTTCCATCTCGGCGTTCATGCGCTCCACCTCCGCCAGCGGCACGAGCGCGCGCTCGAGGGGGATGGTCGCGCCGGAATCCGACCAGCGGCGCCGCTTCATGGTCTCCATCTTCACGCCCGTGCCCGCCGCCCAGGTCTCCATGATGCGGCCCACGGCTTTGCCGTAGTCGCGCCGCCGCGCGAAGGCTTCCGGGTCGTTCGCGCTTCCGGCGCCGCCGGCGCTCGAGCCGCCCGGCACCGAGCCCTCCTTCTCCCGCGCGTTCGCCTCCGCCCACTCGCGGTTTCGGCGCTCTTCCTCCAGCTTGAGCCGCCTCTGCTCTATCTTGCGCTCGCGGAACTTCTGGTACGCGTAGGCGGCGTCGAACGGGTCCGTGACCGACTGGCGGCCCTGCCCGGACTGCATGATGCCCACGGACACTTTGTCCACGAACCGCGTGACGTGTTCCAGGTACGGGAGCTGCTCCTTCTGCACCCAGTGGATGCAATCCACCGGGCAGCTCGCGATCGCGCAGTCGATGTCCTCTTCCGAGTTGAGCCACTGCGCGTAGACGCGCGACCGGCCGTGCTCGTCTTCCATGCGGAACGTCGCCGGCGCCGCCCAGACGCACTGCTTGCACCCGATGCACGTGAACTCGTCCACGAACACGGCGCGCGTCTCGCCCGGCTCAGCCTTACGCGTAGTCCACTTGGAGTAGGGCTTGCCGGTGAACTCGTCGAGGTCGTCCTCGCGCTGCACGGCGAGCTCGGCGTCGTAGGCTTCGCGTTGGACGGGATCCTTCAGGATGGCGTACGCGTCGTTGAGCACGACGCACAGGTCGTGGCCGTCGTCCCCGCTGCGGTCGGGGTGGCAGTACATCGCCAGGTCGTAGTACGCGCGCTTGATGGTCTTGATGTCCGCGTCATCGGGGACGCCCATCAGCTCGTAGAAGTCCACCACGCGCGTGTCCGCCTGCTGCACCTCCATGCCCGCGCGAACCGTCGGGGACGATCGAAGACGCGCGCGCCCCGGCACGGCGCGCGGTAACGTGCGAAGCGCGCGCGCGTCGCGGCGCCGCGTGGACCCGCCGAGCACGGCGGCGCTCGCGACCGAGGCCGTCGAGGCCATCATCCCTGTCTCGTCGTCCGCGCGCCGCGGGTCGACGACTGGCTCCCTGCACCGTTTCAGAAGCGCTTTTCTCAGAGAAGCAGATTCGCTGAGCGCCAGATCGGACGGCGAATCACGATTTTTGGCGGGGGAATCGGACGCGACACCGGGGAAAGGCTCGCGTCGCGACTTCCCGCCTTCCGAGAAATGGAAATGCTGCAACTTCGAAATTTCGACGAGGGAAGGAACTTCTGAGGCAGTCCGCGCCGTCGCGTCTCACAACACCGAGCGCGCGTGGATCTTCGATCTCATCAGACTGACACCGCGCACGCCCTCGGCTGTCGTCCAGAGCCCGCCCCGCTCGTCTGACTGAACGCTTGTCTCGCTCGCGACAGAAAATCGTCGTGCCGACCTTGCAATTGGTGAATTCTCCCCCCGAACGACGCCGAACACCCGCACGTCGAGATGGCTGACATGGCCGCGTACAAGAAGATGAAAGTCCAGGTGAGTGCTCGAACGACCCAACAGAAGATCCGCGCGCGTTCACGTCGCGGCGTGATCCCCGATCGGCCCGCGTCCGAGGCGCCGGGATGTCCCGTCCCGAGGCCGCGGAATCGTCAGCCGACTCGGATCTCGAGCCCGACGCCGTCTCGCGGGACCGCGACGCCACCTTCACGACCCTCGTGACACGACGCCTGACCGACCGTTCCCCGCCACCTCCGCGACCCCCGCGCCCGTGACTCGTTTCCAGGAACTCCGCGACGCGTGCGAGGAGAAGGGCCTGGACTCCACGGGCATCAAGGCTGTGCTCCTCGAGCGTCTCGAGCAGGCGCTCGCCGGCGGCGAGGACGCGCCCGCCGCGGCGGAGGAGGAAGAAGAGCTCGAGGATATCCCCGACGACGACGCGCCCGCCGCGGAGGGCGAACTCGTGGATCCGGACGCGCCCGCGGCGGAGGCGCCCGCCGCGGAGGCGCCCGCCGCGGAGGCGCCCGCGCCCGCCGCGGCGGCGCCGGCGCCCGCGAAAAAGGAGAAGACCGCCGAGGAGCTCGCCGCGGAAGCCGCCGCGCGCGACGCGCTGGTGGCCACCATCGAGGCGGACATCCAGAAGCGCAAGGAGCGCGCCGAGCGCTTCGGCATGCCCTTCGAGATGAGCGACCTGGACAAGCGCCGCCTGGAGTGCGCGAAAACGGGCAAGCCCATGCCCGGCTCCAAGGAAGAGGCGGAGGCGCGCCGCGCGAAGAAGATGCCCAAGCCGAAGACGCAGCGCGACGGCGACAAGTCCGCCGGGCGCGACGCGCGGTTCCAGAACCAGCCCAAGAGCAAGGCGAAGAAGGAGGACAAGTGCAAGAACTGCGGCAAGCTCGGGCACTGGGCGCGCGAGTGCCGCCAGCCCGGCGGCGGCGCGCACGGCCAGAAGCAGCAGCAGCCGCAGAAGAGCAAGGCGAAGAAGGAGGACAAGTGCAAGAACTGCGGCAAGCTCGGGCACTGGGCGCGCGAGTGCCGCGCGGCCGGCGGTGGCACGCACGCTGGGGGGGCGCAGAAGACGCCCGGCGACGGCAAGCGCAAGGCGGACGACTCCGAGGCGCGCGAGGCGAAGAAGAAGAAGCGCGCCGAGGCGTTTGGCACAGGGGAGATGCTCAAAAAGCTCGACCCCGAGTTTGAAGCCAAGCTCGCGGCGCGCGCGGCGAGATTCGCCAGCCAGTGATGAGAGCGCGTCATGTTCGACTGAAACCCCGCGCACGGGAACGTGTGTGCGCGCGCGCGGAGAAGACGTGCAGTCAACGCCGGACCGCGAGAAGGCGGCGTTTGTCCATACGTAGTCCATATGAAATAACAAACAACTTTTGACACAAAAATTAGAGGCATACGTACTGGTTCGTGCCCGAAAAAGCGCCCTGCTCGTCAGTGCCCCATGCGCGCCGCGACCGCGAGCGTCGCTGGCCCGCGGGTCGAAGGGTTCGCCATGCGGCGCACGGCGAGCTGCTTGGCGCGCGCGATGCACGGCGCGGCGCAGCGCGCGGGCGGCGTCTCCCCTCCGTTCCGACCCGTCGCGCCCCGTCGCGCGTTCGCCGCCGCATCCGCCGACGACACGTCGTCCGCTTCGGCGTGGCGCCCCGCGCCGCTCGAGCCGGTGACCTCCGCGTACGTGCACCTCCCGTTTTGCCGGCGGCGGTGCTACTACTGCGACTTCGCCATCTCCGTGGTGGGCGACGGCGTGGAGAGCGACGCGGTGCGGCGGGGCATGGAGGCGTACGTGGACCGCGTGTGCCGCGAGATTCGCGACACGCCGCTCGCGCCGTCCACCGCCGCGGCGGCGGGAAAAGATTGGCCGCTGCGCACGGTGTTCTTCGGCGGGGGGACGCCCTCGCTGGTCCCCCCCGACTTGCTGCGACGCGTCGTGGACGCGCTGCGCGCCAGGTTCGGGCTCGCGCCGGACGCGGAGGTGTCCATGGAGATGGACCCCGGCACGTTCGACCGAGCCAAGCTGGACGGCTACCTGCGGAGCGGCGTCACGCGCGTCTCGCTCGGCGCGCAGTCCTTCGACGCGGACGTGCTCAAGCTCGCGGGCAGGGCGCACACCGTGCAGGAGTCGCGCGCGGCGTGCGCGGCGGTCGCCGAGGCGCTGCGCGACGCGCAGGCGCGCGAAGACGAGCGCGTCGATGCGGCGTCGAAACCGGCGGCGTCGAAAAGGCGTCGAAAGTTCTCGTGGAGCCTGGACTTGATCTCCGGTTTGCCGGGTCTGACGCGCGACGCGTGGCGCGCGTCGCTGGCGGAAGCCGTCGCGTTTTCGCCGGACCACGTCTCCGTGTACGACCTGCAGATCGAGGAGGGCACGCCCTTCGGGAAGTGGTACGAGCCGGGCGTCGGGCCGATGCCGCGCGAGGAGGACGGCGCGGCGATGTTCCGCGACGCGAGCCGCGCGCTCGGCGCCGCCGGATTCGAGCACTACGAGGTTTCGTCGTACGCGCGCGCCGGGGCGCGGTGCCGGCACAACCAGGTATACTGGAACTCGGGCAGGCAGGGCTGGTACGCGTTCGGCATGGCCGCCACCTCGCACGTGGACGCCGCGGCCGAGCGCGTCGCGCGCCCGAGGAAAATGCGCGACTGGGAAAGCTGGGTGGACGCCATGCCGCCCCTCGGCGCGACTTCGGTTTTCGAAGACGCGGATGCGTCTTTGAAAACCGGCGACGTCGCGGCGGCGCGAGCCTCCGCGCTCATGGAGCGCCTTATGCTGGGTTTGCGCACGCGCGACGGACTCGACCTGGACGCGCTCGCGGCGGAGTTCGGACGCAGTGTCCCGGACGAAATACTCGCCGTGCTCGCGGAGCAGCCTGAGGGCCTCGCCGTGGTGGCGACGCGCGACGTCGAGCGCGACGCCGCCGACGAAACGTTTTCGTTTTCATCACTCAAAAACCAAGACGACGAGCGCGACGAGCGTACGTCGCGTCTCGCCGGCGCCGTCGTGCGCCTGACCGACCCGGAGGGTCTGATGGTGAGCACGGAGGTGATCTCGACGCTCATCGCGCGGATGCCTTCGCTGGAGGCGCTGTGAGTGGTCGTGAGTGGTCGTGAGGTGGGTGCACGGCGATCGACGCGACGCGCGGACGCGGCGGCGCGTAGCACCGATGAGACTCTTTTTTTTTTAGTGAAACAAACGTCGTTTCGATCGCGCGCGTGAAGCGTTCGAGTACGGAACGCCGTTTCGGCTGTCTCGGGACTTTTGAAACGTGAAACCGTAGACTACACGAGTGGGTTTGTCCTTCGACGGCCGCGCGTGGACGGATCTCGCGCGCGCAGAGCAGGTGGGCGCGCAGACCACCGCCGTTGGGCGGCCCGGGCGACGCGATGGAGGAGGACGACATCGACGACGATGACCAGCCGCGCGTGGTGTACGCGGACGCCGAGCGCGAGGGGCGAATGGCGCGGTACGCCGCGGGCGTCGGCGAAGGCGCGGACGTTTCCGCCTCGAGAGGGAGCCACGGCGCGAACGAGGGCGCGTTCGCGGCCCGCGGTCCCGCGCCGGGCGCCGCGCCCTGGGCGTCCGACGACGACGTGGACGGCGCACCGCCGCCCACGCTGCTCGAGGAGGAGGACGAACGCACGCGGTCCCCCGCGCGCGGCGACGGGCGGGCGTCCGCCGCGGGCGCGCCATCGGACGCGACGACGGCGAACGCGCGACGCGGAGGCGACCGAGGGGACCGCCGAGCGCCGTTTTCCCCGGCGAGCGGCTCCGACGACGAGGATGTCGTGGACGCCTCCCCTGTCGACGCGAAACACTCGAACCGCGCCCGAGGTGCTTCGTCCGCTCGGCGGCGGTCTTCGGGAAACCGCCGCGCGGATGCCGCCGACCGCGAGTTCCTGGAGGAGACTCTCGGGAACGCGGCGGCGGCGGCGCGGGTGGCGTCCGCGGCGGAGGCGCGAGAACGTCCCCTCAGAAAAGCAAAGACCAAAAGACCGGCAGGCCGGGCTGTAAGGAACCCACCCGCCGAAACCGCGCCTTCGAACGGCGGCTTGGCGTCTCTCGCGTCGCTCGGCGCGCTCGCGCGCGGCGAGACGGCGACGAACGAAAACGGCGAAACGAACGAAAACGTTTTCGTTCAACGAAAGACGCGCCACCGCGACGCGAGCGCGAGAAACGGAAGAGGCGCCGCGAGAAGGCTGGCCGGAGGCGCCGATCGAAAGGCGCCGGCGCGTCGGACGCTCGCGGCATCGCGCGCGGCGCGGCTGGAGCTGCAGGAGGAGGAGGAGGAGGAGGAGGAGGAAGACGACGACGACATCGACGACGACGACGACGACGGCGGCGAGGACGACGACGGCGACGGCGCCGCCGCGAGCGCCGCCGTGCGCTTCGGCGTCGCGAAGGACGCCGAAGCCGCGGAGGACGCCGTGCCGTGTACCGAGGGCGAGGAGGTCGTTCCTGAGGCACCGACACAGCAGAAAAATAACGCGGTCGGCGGCTTGATGTCCGCCATGGCGCGTCTGCCCCCGAGGGCGCCGGGCTCAGCCGCCGACGAGGCCCCGGCGCGCCTGGGCGGCGCGGGCCCCTCGCAGCGCGGCGGCGCGCGCGGCGCGCACCGGCACGGCTCAAACGCGCCGTCGGCGCGCCTGCAGCGCATCATGCACCGGGTCAGGGCGCGGCAGGCGCAGTTTCTGGACACCGCCGGCGGCGGTCCGGCGCGCGACGCGGGCTCGGCGAGCGCGGACGCGGCCGCCGGGCGCGCGAAAGCCTGGGGCCGCCCCTTGCGCGTCACGCTGGTGGGCGAGTGCGGCGCCGAAGCCGGCCTGTGCCTCTGGGAGTGCGTCTGCGAGGACGACGACGACGCGTCGTTCGCGGACGCGGCGTTCGCTGACGCGGACGAGGACCTCCACCTCGAGCGAGGCGGGAGCGCGCGAGACGCGCGCTCGGAAAAGTCCGACCGAGAGTGGCTCCGGCGCGGCGCGGATGCGCCGGCGCCCGGCGCGGTTTTGGCGATGGACGGGCGCGCCGCGCGCGAGCTGAGTTTGCGCGGCGGCTCGCGCGTCTCCGTGTTCCCCCCCTGGAACGAGGTGGAGGTCCCGCCCTCGGTCGCGACGGGGTTCAAGCGGCGGAGGGTGGTCGTCGGGACGCTCGTCGCCGTCTGACGCGCGTCTCGACGGGCGGCGTCCGCGCGAACGGATCGCGGCGACGGAGACGACGGGGAGTCTACGTAGCGGAACGACAGTGTTTGACGTGTGTTTTGACATCGGCAGTTTTGAGTTCCTGCGAGCGCCCGCGTCCGAGAGTTTCTGCGGCCCTTTTCGGGCTCATCATCAATGTTTCAATCGTCGTCGTCTCCAAATCGGGACGCGCGTGTGAATGGCGACGGCACGCGTGGCGCGCCCCCCCCCGGGGTTGGCGTTTCGCGAAGGCGCCGGTCCTGGCGATGCGCCGGTCGTGACGTTCGAGGCGAAGCGCGCGTTCGACGCGTTCGCGGACTCGCTCACCGCGGAGACCATGAATCGGGCCAAGCACCCGTACGACGTGACCGCGAGCGCGGGGTCGGGCACCGCGCGAGGCGCCTCCGGGAAGGGGCACGAGCGGCACGCCGAGCCGCCGAGCACGTCCGGCGCTGCGCGCGGGGCGGCGGTCGTGCGCGCGACGCGCGAGCTCGCCGCGCGGTCGCGCGCCTCGGTCGGGGGTCCCGACGACGACGGCGCCGCGACGCGATCGTCCTCCGAGACCCCGCTGCAGCGCCACGAGCGCGAGATGCGCGCCAAGGCGGAGGCGCGCGGGGCGCCTCCACCTTTCGACACCGTGCCCGCGCACATCGCTCTGGCGCAGGATATGCGCCGCGAGGCGGCGCAGGACTGCGGCGTGACGGGCTCGCGGTACCCCAACGGCCCGTACGAGCCGTTCTCGTGGGTGTTTAACCGCGAGCCCGAGAAGGGCGCGTTCGCCGAGAAGGGCGAGTTCAGAAGGCACTTCCCGTCGCTGAAGCCGGTGCACGTCGGTCAGAGCCTGGGAGACGCGGTGGACCTGAGGCCGCTCATAGAGGCTGAGCGGGCGTGCGCCGAGGACATGCGCGCGATGCGCGCGCGGCACGGCAAGTTCCACGCGTGCCAGCGCGTCGTCGGCGAGTTTGACAAACCCGCGCGCGCGATTTTTTTTCCCGAGCCTCCGGACGACGCGCGCCGGCGCCACCGCCCCGGGCACTTCGCGCGCGCCGCGCCGGTGCGGCACGACGGTACGATCGACGCGGACGGTCGGCTCGTCCCGACCGGTCGCGTCGATGGCAGCCAGAAGCGACACGCCTCGGTCGAGCGAGCGGCGCTTTCGTCCGACCGCGAAGACGCCGCCGCGGACGCCGCGGGGGTAACTCGTTACCCCCCCAAGCACGCGCGCGCGAACCCGCGGCTGGCGGGCGCGGGCGCGGCGGGCGGCGGGTTCTTCGCGCCCGGCGCGGACGCCGACGGCATGGCGACGCGGTCCGTGAAGGCGTGCTCGGCGTACGCCACGCGCTTGATCGCGAACGGGCGCGTGGGCGGCTTGAACGCGCCGAAGGACAGGCTCGGGCGACTGGTGGGGAACCCGCTCATCGGCGCCACCGCCGAGCAGCACGTGGGTCGCGGGACGCCGCTCGGCGTTTTCCGAGGCGTCGCGCTGGAACGCGCCGCGCGGGAAGAGACGCGCGTGGCGGAGGACACTCGGTTTCGAAAGAACGCGGCGCGTCGCGCGTTCCAGTTGCGCGAGCACGAACAAGGCGGGTTCAAGTTTGAGCAGCGGCGGGCGCGCGCCGCCGCCGCGGAGGCGAGCGCGGATTCGTTCCGCGGCGCGGCGGAGAAGGCGCTCGGGTTCGGGTCGCCGCGCGCGGGTTTAGGGTTTAGCGGGATCCGGAAGAGCGCCTCGTTCACGCGGTTCCCGCCCACGTACGCCTTGCGCGAAAAGTCAAAAGCGACGGCGAGAGAAGAGGACGCAGAGGACGCAGAGGGCGAACCGAAAACGAATCGCCGAGCGGGGCGCGCCGTCGCGCCCGGCGATTCGTTGGTGCGCGAGTACTCGACGCTGACGCTGGGCGCGGCGCCGCGGACGGGCGGCGAGGTCTGGACGCCCGGCGCGAGCGCCTCCGCGAAGGTGGGCGGGTGGACCTGGCGGGACGCGGCGACGCCCGTCCCCACGTCGCTGGAGCGGGGGGACATCAAGGGCCTGCCGCGGCACAGCGCCGCGCGCGCGCGCGTGCGCGAGGAAGACAGCTTGCGTAAACTCAGCCTCAGGCCCTCCGCGACGCTCTTGTAATGTTGGTATCCTAGACCGAAGGGAAAACGACGACACCGAAAATGTGCCCTGACAATTGAACGCGCGCACCAACGCCATGTCCCCGGCGGAGGGCATCGGCGGGGAGCCCCCGACGTGCAGTTGGCGCGTCGACGTGGAAGGCAGCCACGACGTCGACGCGCTCGCGAAGCGCGTCAGCTTCATCTCCGCGTCCGAGGACGGAGCGTTCGAGCGTCGAATCAAGAATGTGACCACCGGAAGCACACCACCCGAGTGCATCATGCGGGGCGTCCCCGCGAAGTCGCATTGTGAGGTCGTGGTACCCCTTCCCGAGGGCGCGTCCGCGCGCGCGGTCGCCGTGGTCAGCGGCTCGCGGACGGTAGAGCTGTACGCGGTTCGCGCGCCCTCGTACGAGCGCGCGTACGTCAAGACCGTCCGCGCGTCGGTGGTCCTGCCGTCATCCTCCGAGACCGCGGGCTCGTCCGACCACGAAAACGCGAACCGGCGTCGGTTCGAGTGCGTCGCGGAGCTCGGCTCGGCGCCGTGCGTCGCGCTCGTCCTGCGTCTGTTCGTCCCGTCGACCGGCGCCGCCGCGGACCAAGACGCAACCCTCGCGCTCAGAGGGGTGGTCGTGGAGCTGAAACACGCGCGCGTACCCGCGCGCGTCGCCGCGTCGTCGTTCGCCGAACCCGCCGACCCGGCGACGCGCCCGCCGACGGGCTCGCCGCTCCGGCTGGACGCGCTCGCGGCGGCGACGCGCGAGGCCGCGGGGCTTCCGCCGGGGAACCTGGGCATGTCCGGCGCGTCCGCGGCGGCGATGCTCGCGATGCTGCGGGGCATGGCGGGTTCCGAAAAAACGGCGACAAAAGCGGCGACACGTATCGACGCCGGCGCCGACGACGCCGACGCCGCGAGACCAGTACTCGATTCTGCGTTGAGCGCGCGCGTCGCGCGCGTCGAGGCGGCGTTGGCGCGTTTCGAGCGCGGCGCGTTCGCGGCGTTCGATCGGATCGAGTCGCGGCTCGAGGCGTTCGAAACGAGGCTCGACCAGAAACTCGCCGCGGTCAGGCTGGGCGGCGAGGGCCGACCGCCCAAGGCGCACACCAAGCGCGAGTGGGACGCGGGCGTGCGCGGCGACGTCTTCGCCGGGGAAAACGTCTCGGGCCGACGACCGAGGGCGAGCGCGTGATGACGCGCGACGAAACCTTTTTTTTTACGTTTACAAAGTAGTGCGCGGGGTGTAGTACGAGAAGCGCGTGATACGTGATCGACCCGTATCAGACGCGTGCGACGGAAGAAGCGTTAGATTTTCGGGTGATGCGTAGATATACATACGATCACGCCGCCTACCTCGAACGCCTAACGAATGTTCTCTGACGACATCCGCGGTCACGCGCGCGGCCCAAAATCGTCCAGCGCGCCGTCCGCCGCCTCGACGAGCGCGGCGAGCTCCGCCTCGCCCATCGCGCCGACTCGTCGCGCCGCGCCCAGCGACGCGGCTCCCGGCCCCGGGTTCGGTACATCGAAACTCGCGGATCCGTCGAACACCGTCCGCGCCCTGGACGAGTACGACACCTGGTCCTGCGTCTCCGTGAACGCCGAGCGCCACGCGCCGCCCGCGAGGCGCTCCGCCGGCGCCGCCGGCGCCGCCGACGCCTCCGCCGCCTTCGCCGCCGCCGCGCGCGCCTGCGCGCGGCTGTAGCCGATGGCCGCCGCCGGCGCGCTCTCGGCGGCTTTAAAGTCGCCGAGGCCCAGCGTGGATCGCTCCGACGATTGGCTACGCCTCGCGGCCGCGCGCTGCTTGGAGGACACGGTGGCGAGCGCGGCGTGCTTCGCGTGTCTGGCGTGCTTGGCGTGCACGTCCACGGAGTGCGGCGACTTCTTCAGAGTGGGCGGCCGGCTCGAGAGTTTCTTCGTTTTCGTTTTCGACGAGCTCGGGTGAGCTCCGGTGAGCTCGGCGAGCGCCGAGGCGAGCCGCTCGTCCTCATCGTCATCCTCCGGATTTGGAACCCCAGCGGAGGCGTGCCCGTCGTAGTCGCGCGCAAGCGCCGAAGTGTAGTCGCCGGAAGCGTAGTCGCCGGAACCGGTCGTCGCGTAGTCCCCGTCGTCGACGTCGTCGCGCTCGGAGGCGGACGACGCCGATCGAGACTCCTCGCGCGAGCCGACGGCGCTCCAGCTGCGCCGCGCGTCGCGATCGCCGGTGATGTCGTCGTAGGCGTCCTCGACGGCTTCGAGGTACGAGTCGTCCGCGGTACGAGAAAGCGCTTTCTCGTCCTCGCGGAGGCTCTTCTGCTCCGCCTCCTGCCTGGCGAGCTCCGCCGCCGCCTCCGCCGCCTCCACCTCCTCCTTGTGGTGCACGCGCGAGACGTACTTGAGCGCCTCCTCGGGCGAGATGGTGTGCAGCGTGATGGGCTTCTCCTCGCGCCAGCGGCCGCTCTCGGCGCGCGCGTCCGCGCTCGCATCCGTCATCTGCGCGGACGCGCGCATGTCGCGCTCGTCCCCCTCGGAAGCCTCGCGCGAAGCCTCGCGCTGGCGCGCCAGAGTCTTCGGGTCGTCCGGGAGCAAGTCGCCCTCGCGCTCGAGCACGGGCGACGCCTGGATGGCCGTCGCCGTCGCCGACGTCGACTTTCGCGCGGGCGCCGCCTCCGTCGCTTCCGCGGAGGGTCTTCGCGGGTTCGTTTGCTTCGTACCGGAGAGAAAAGACGACGCCGCGTCGTCCAGCGCGTCGCTCAGATCGTCTCTCGAAGAGGCGCTCTCTCCCCGCCGAGCGCGGGGCGCGCCGTCGTCATCCTCGCGCGCTTTTGTAACCCCCACGTCGCGCGTCGCCGAGGGCAAGTCGCTCCACCAGTCAAGCATCGAGTCCACGTCGACGTCGGCGTCCTTCGTCGAGTCTTTCGAAGAGGATTTCGACGAGCGGTGTTTCGAAGCCGTCGACGAGGGTCGCTTCGAGCTCGTCGACGAGTATTTCGAAGTCGTCCGCGGCGGCGGCGTCGAAGACGCCCGTGTCGAAGAAGACGAAGACGACTTCGAAGACGGTTTCGAGCTCTTCGACGACTTCGAAGACGGTTTCGAGCTCTTCGACGACTTCGGCGCGAGCTCAAACACG
>Ga0181563_10003068_pt1 | contig 16063 bp, 14 predicted proteins | sample 011ome_25_FD_133759 | JGI IMG/M metagenome (GOLD analysis project Ga0181563, IMG submission 133759) | Coastal salt marsh microbial communities from the Groves Creek Marsh, Skidaway Island, Georgia - 011512CT metaG (megahit assembly) | ecosystem: Environmental > Aquatic > Marine > Intertidal...
AGGTAGTGTTCCCCGCCCCCCAAATCGTCTGCGCCTCCGTCCCAGGGTCGGTCCGCGTCGGTGGTGGACCAGACTTGTTCCCCCCATCGGTTGAACACCTTGAACGAGAACGCGTCCCATACGCAGCTGCTCACGATGCGGAACCCCTCGTTCAATCCATCGTCGTCCGGGGTGAAGGCGTTGGGTATCCACACGTGGCACCCGCAGTATTCCTCCTCCACCTCGGCAAGGGCCACCGCCGTGCCGCAGGCGTTCGTGGCTGTGACGTAATGCTCGCCTCCAGCCACGTTGCTTTCAAACCCCGACGCGCCCTCGGTGGACCACACCAACGAGAACGGAATTTCGAACGGGTCGGTGCCCAACACGGGCAAGAACTCCACCCGGACTTGGGTTGAATCTCCCATGCAAATCAACGGGTCGACAGGGTCGGCGTCCACCGCGAGGTTGGGCCAAACTTCCACGGTCAAGTTGTGCACGTCGGAGCAGCCTGTGGCGTTGTCCCGCACCTCAACGACGTAGTCGCCCTCGTCCGTCAGGCTGTACCCTGCAGTTGCAGGTTCGCCGTTCACGCTCCAAACCCACGCTCCCACAGGGGCGTCCGTTTGGCCAGGCCAGTTGAACGCCGTGGCGGGGTCCAAGACACACCGCGTCAAGTTTTCAGGCAGCGTCCCGGTGCTCGGCGTGGGCCACCACGTCACCCACGCCGTGTCCGATTGGGCGCAATTGCCGAGCGTGACGTTGGCCACAAACGGCCCGCCTCCCATGGAGGCCACCACGGGGAGTTGCGGGCCGCTTCCACCCACATTCCAACTGACGTTGTCGACGTTCCCGGTGACGCTGAGTGTGGCGACCGATTCGTCGCACAAAGGTGCCGGATCGACCAGCCCTGTGGCAATGGGTGGCAACATGGGGTAGGTGAACGACTCCGAGCTTTCGCATCCGTTGTCCCCCACAAGGTTGACCTGGTACATGCCGGGGCCAGCTTGGTTGAGCAAGGAAGTTCCGCTTGGCAAGGACCAATTGACAACGTTGGCCTCAGGCCCCAACGCGATTTGGACAGCTCCAGACTCTTCCCAACAAAGCACAGGCGGGACGGCAGTGACCTCGGCGGTGGGGTTGGGGAGAAGGTCCACGTGGAGAAAATCAGGTTCCGCATCGCACCCGTTGATGCTTGCCGAGGCCCAGTAATCTCCCGAAGAATTGATGTTGATGGAGGAGGAGCCGTTCGCGTCCCAACTAGGTGAGGCGCCAGCCGTGGCGACCACTTGCATGCTGAGGTATTCTCCAAAACAGACCTCGACAGGGCCAACCACCGTTTCGTTGTTGATTTGGAAGGCAATCTCCGGAATCTCCTGAAGGACCACGTCGACCGTCGCAGATTCTACGCAGCCAGCGAGTTCAGCCACCACCTCGTACATCCCAGTTTGATCCACGGTGAGGGTGGCGCCACTTTGGCCGTTCCAAGACAAAGTAGCACCGGGGTTTGCGGACGCACTTAACTCCAACTCGGCCTCACCGCACAGAGAAACCTCCTCGTCGACGAGCAAATTCAAACCCGGACCGGAAGACGAAAAACCGGCGTCAGTAAGGCAGAACGATTGGGTGTTGGTGGCACCGCCTGTGGAAGATACAAACCCCCAATTCACGTTCGGATCCCCCCCAAAAATCCCGCCCACAAGGTCGAGCGTGATGTCGTGGCGGAGAAACCCGTCAAAGTACACCTCCAACTGCATCGCGACAGGGTCCCAGATCACCTGAAACGGGTACCACTGGCCCGTTTCGATGTTGGTTTGTATCGGGGTAGCTTGAATGGGGGGGGAAATGTTGTGGTTGTTTTGGCCGTTGCTTTGAATGCCAATGTGATCCACACTGGGGTCGCCGACGTCGCCGTTTTGCCACGTGTCAATCTCCACACAAAGGGAGGGGTTAAACGGGCCGCCGGCATAGCCCAAACTCCCCCCGCTGTTCCCAAAAGTGCCGTTGCCTGTTCCCGCTTGATGCAGCACGAAGCACATGCCGTCCGCACCGCCGTCGTTGTTTCCAAGGTTGACGTCGAACGTGATGTCGAAAGGCTCAGACACATTCAACGTGCAATCGTACCAAGCCGCGCCGACAAGGGTGGGTGCCGACGTGGTCAATTGAACGCAGTCGTCGTTGGTTGCGGTCGCGGAGCCGACCGGAACCCACTGGCCAAGCATCGACGCTGAAACGATGAATGCCCCCGCAAGGGAAAGGAATTGCCTAAGGTGGAGAGTTCTCATGAACGGAGGACGGCGTTGAACACCGACGCAAGGTCGGTCGTGAGCGCATGCCGCTCAAATTTTTGTTCGCCTTTGTGAGAGGGAGCCTCCTCAGCATTTTCGCACGCCAACAGCCAATCACGAGCTTTTTCTTGCCCGCGTGGGTCTTCGTGGCCAACAAAGCCGACGCCTTCGCTCAGGCACCATCCTTCCAAGTCGCTGCCGGTTGGACCAAACGCCAACACAGGCCGCTTTGAGGCCAAGCATTCGAACACTTTTCCAGGCGTGGAGGAGCGAGCGGATTGGCTGTTGTTGTGGGTGACGAGAAGGGCGTGGCATGCATGCATTTGCTCGACGGACTTCTTGTGCGGCAAGTTCCCAACGTGGGAGAAGTCCACCTTGGCGGCTTGGATGTCGCGAAGGACATCGGGCGTCACAGGTCCCGCCAGCAAAAGCTTCCACCCGGCCTGAGCCAGTGCAGGCCACAGGGCTTGGGGGTTTCGAGAACCGTAAAGAGCGCCAAAATGGCCAAGAACGCGTGGGCCATTTTCGGGAGGCAAAGGGGGCTGCGTCGGAAAGTCGTCGCGGTCCCAACCGTTGGGAATCACCGCACCTTTCGACTCAGGAACGCGAAGTTCTGCCAGGGCCCCAGGTGAAGTGACGAGCACGCGGTCCGCCGTTTCTACCACGTCGCGCTCCATGTGTTGGATGCGCTTGCGAGCCGTCGCGTACAACCCAAAGTCGTCCAGGTAGTCCATGGTCGACCAGGGGTCACGAAAGTCGGCCACCCAAGGCAACCCGGTCGCACGTTTCAAGGCGAGGCCAATCAAATGCATGCTGTGCGGGGGCCCAGTCGTCACCACCAAATCGACTGGGCGACGTTGGAGTTGTTGCAGGACCTTTTTGGTTGTGGGGCGGACCCAACCGATGCGCGCGTCGGGCACAAAGAGGTTTCCCCGCACCCAACGCACGAACCTTGACAACCGCGAGGCGCTCGCACGTGAGTCGGCGCCCAACCGCGACGTTCCGCCGCCGAGACCGAGCCTCCTGAGGAGCCGCGAAGGCTCCCACACCGGGAACGTCCAAACTTCCACGCCGTCCAAAACGTCCTCTGCCAAAGAGGGGTCCACGACAGGAACGTCGGGGTTGGAGGGAGTTACAACGACGGGTTCCCAACCGTGTTCAGGAAGAAGTTTGGCAAACTTCAGCCAACGCTGCACCCCACCCCCACCCGAAGGCGGCCAGTAAAAACTGACAATCAAAACGCGTTTCGTCGGCATGACTCCAAAACTAGCGTTCTATGATTTCCAGTCGGCGCAATTCCAACCCAAGTGCTTCTCGACACCTTCGACGTCCTCTGCGTACAACGTCAACAAGCGAGCCCGCGTTTCTGCAGACATGCTGTTCTCGTACGTGCGGCTGTGCACCTCTCGCGGAGGCACGTCGTGGGGAGCAACGCCGAGGAAGTCGTGAACGCGAGACAGGGTGGCCGAGTGGTTCTCGAGCAGCTCGCGGTGCTTCAACAACAGGACGCGATCGGAGCCAAATCGATCCCAAAGGGCCTGAATTTGGGGAACGTAAAATCCACGGCGAAGGAAGCTGCGAACCTTGTCCAAGTGCTTGCCAACGTGCTCAACCTCAAGCAACTCGTGCTGGACCGCGTCGTCAAAAGAACCGCCGACATGGCCTCGTTGGAGTTCCATGTTCCAATGGGAAAACGCGCGATCCACGGGGTGTCGAAGCAAGGCGAGGATGCGAACTTCAGGGTTGTACACGCGGATGCGGTCCAGGGCCATGTTCCAAGTCATGTAATGCGGAGTGGCTTCACCGTACACGAACGAGGGGTTGGGAAAGTGCGGAAACCGCTTGTGGTACAGCGCCCGTTTCCGGTCGCGCCACAGGGGCAGGCTGAAATCTACCTCCGACACCCGGTTGAAGAAGTGCATCTCTTTGGATGCCGGCATGGAAATGTCGGGGTGGGCCGACAAGAATTCATGGAGGGCAGAGGTGCCTGATTTTTGGGCCCCCACCACGATGAAATCGATTCGCTTCTTCATTTGGGCCACGACTCGAAACTTGAACCATACCGGTCCTGAAGTTCTAGGTGATTCTCCACGTATTCACTCAAATGACCGCCGTGGACGCGTTTCAATTCCATGTCTTGGGTCAACACTTGGCGGATTTCTTCTGGATTGGAATCTTGACCAAGGTCTTGGAGAAAATCGCCAAAGAAGGCCACAGGCTTTTCCAAAAACGACTCGTAAAGCAAGGGCCTGACCTCCATACCACGCGACTTCATCCAAACGACAAATTCGCGCTTGCGATCGTGCTTGCGCCGACACTGGTCGATCAACCGCCCAAACCGTTTGAGATCCACGTGAATCTTCGGAATGTCTCGCTTGCTTATGGCTCCTGAGGCCAATTGGAATTGGAGGTGTCCAGTCTTTCCCTTGCCGTCTCCATGGTATTTCGACAAGGCCCATTTGAAGATGTTTTGGCGCACCGCCAGCATGGGGACGACCCCGTTTTCGTGAAGCATGTTCACCATGTACTCGCGGTACTCGCGGTACCTCTGGCGTTTGAACAAACGGTTTACAGGGAGGTCCAACACGTCGGCCCCGACGTGCAACACGCGCGGAGGTTTCCACCGCATTTTCAATCCCACAGAGACGTTTGACGGGAGAGCGACAAGCTTTCGGTCAGGGACTTTTTGGCGGTAAGCGTCGCGCAAGGCTTGGACGTCTCGGGGTTGTTGGTAAATGAGGTTGAGAAGCGTTTCGAGCTCTTTTTGCGTGACATCGTACCCCAAATGATAAGGCTCGAGAGGTTCCCAGCCTCGGCCGTTTTGGTGGTGAACCGTCTGGACATGTTCGAACCGATCCGCCCACCTCATCATGGCGCTCGTCCCCTCCTTTTCTTCAAAAAACAGAATGAAATCCCTCATCTTTTGGCAAGATAAGCTCAAGCGGGGCAGTCGTACCTTCGAGCGTTCCATGGTCCCGGAAGTACTGCATATCGTCGTTGTCTACAACGGCAAAGCATGGTTGCCACACCTCGTGGAGTCGGTTCAGGCTTCCGGCACCGGTGAGGTTTGGGCCATCGATCACGGTTCCACCGACGGTTCGTGGGAGTGGCTTTGCGATCACCTTCCCGCTTCGAATCGAATTCAGGGCCCCAACCTCGGGTTTGGGTCGGGCAACAACCGAGGAATGGAAGAGGCGCTCCGCCGTGGAGTACCCGCGGTGCATTTGTTGAACCAGGACGCCCGGGTAGACCCTCAAGGCATGCGCGTGATGACGGATTGGATTCTTCAGCGCGAGCGGGAGGGCCACGCGCTCGAGGTCGTGTCGCCGATCCACTGGGATTGGGAAGGCAAGGTGCCGTACGAGCACTTCGACAAGAGGTATGCCCCGCAATGGCGCGAGCACACCGACCCCTTTGAGGTGCCGTTCATTCATGCCGCGTCTTGGCTGATGACGCTCGACACGGTTCGCGAGGTGGGCGGGTTCAATCCGGCGTTCTTCATGTACGGGGAAGACAACGAATGGGCTCACCGACTCAAGAAGGCCGGCGGCCGGTTCTGGATTCACCCAGAGGGGTCCTTGTTTCATGACGAAAAACCCAAACCGTGGCCGAAGCCAACCGTCCTCGAGCGCATGGCTTTTGCCTCCGAAGTCACGGCTTTTTTTGAAGGGACCTCCACCGCGGCAGAGTGGCGGCGGAGCGCGTTTCGCCGAGCGGTGGCGCGTGCCTTGCACCCTCACCGCTGGTTGGACGTGTTGACGGGAAGCATGTGGCTGGGGGAGCGCTCCGCCATGCGTCGCGTTCGCGAAAACGCCGAAGCCTGGGAAGTCGCGAGAACGGCCATGCGTCATCAAGAGTCCCCCCACCTAACCCCCTGACCATGCCTCTGTGTCCAACGCGCCGACTGGCCTTCATTCACATCCCGAAAACGGCGGGGTCGAGCATCACCAACCTGCTCGAGATGGGGAGTCGGGAAAACTTTTTCGAGGTCAACTACGGTGCTTACGAGTTTGACGGGGTCACGTACGCACCCCAACATTTGACCCCTGCATTGCTTCAAACGCTGGTTCCTGATTTCGACAGTTACACGACGTTTTGCTTCACGCGCCACCCTTACGCCAAGGCCGTGAGTGAATATTACTGGCTTCGAAAGGACGTCGACAAACGCAAAGTTCGCGTGTTCTTCGAGCCGCTGTTTCGTCGATGGATTCGAAGGGAACTTGCGAAGAAGGACATGGACCACAAGTTGCCGCAATCGGATTACGTGTCTGGGTGTCAACACGTCTTCAAGTTCGAAGAGCTTCACGAGCGCTGGGACGACATCGCCAGGGTCATGGGGGTGGAGGCAAGCGCCAAACTGCCTCGGCTTGTGGTGGGCCGACAAAACACCGAGCGCATCGCAAGTCGGCTTTCTCCCAAAACCAAGGAGCTGCTCCAAGAACTCTACCCCAACGACTTTGAGGCCTTGGGATACGAGCGCTGAAGCGTCGTTACCGGCAAACGCGACTGACGTAGCCCTCAATTTCCGCGGCCCAATTGAAGCGCTTGACGACAGCTTCCTGCCCGCGCCGGCCCATGTTGTGGGCTTCATCGGGGTTGTCGGCAAGGTAGATCGCGGCTTTTGCAAGCGCGTGAGCATCTCCGGCAGGATGAACGAGGCCTGTGGAAGTCCCTTGCACCAGGGAAGCTTGGGCCGGGCAATCGCTGACAATCAAAGCCAACCCTCCATGCATGAACTGGAACAACTTGTTGGCATGGGTGGTGTCGTGGTGAACGTTACGAACCAAGGGAGAAAGCCCCACGTTGGCCACCGCGAGGTAGGCACCGAGCCTGGACATGGGCTGGAACCCCTCAAGATGGATTCGGTCTTTGGCAGGGGATTCGAGTCGAAGCTTTTCGAGAAAGGCGTCTTCTCGGTTGTTCTTTCCCACAATGACCAAGTGAGCGTTGGGCACATGCGTGAGGATTTCAGGCATGGCGGCCATGGCCAAATCGGTTCCCCGTCTCCGCGACGTGTCACCGAAATAAAACAGCACAAAGGCTTGTTCGAACCGCGATTTGAGCTCCGCCAAACCCTCCTCCCCAATGTGGTCTTTCCATGGAACGTTGTCGCAGACGACAACCTTGTTGGGCTCCAACCCAAGCCGAGCAACGTAATCGTCTGCCGCCGATTGGGTGACGAGAACCACGTGATGCGCTTCTTGGAGGGCGCGACATTGCAACTTTGCCCAAGCGGTCGTGCGAATGAGCAGGCGACCCAATCCGCGCTTGACGTGGTCGTATTCCTGCATGATTTCAGGCAGGTTTTCGGCGATGTCCAACACCCATTTCGCCTGAAGGGCTTTGGAACTGGCCCGACGAGCCCCCGTCCACACAAACAAATTGTGAACGTGGATGACGTCGGGCTGGACAGACTCGATTGCCGGCCCCAAGACACGGCTCACAGCCCACGCGTAGAAGGGCCATTCGGCATTCAGCACCCTCGCCCAGTGGCACCATTTGGGAAGCCGGTGCTCCGTCACCGACACGCCACCGTCCTCGAACCCCCCCCCTTCGCACCAAGAATCGAGGGCGTGAACGTGGACGTCGTGACCCGCCTCGACCAGCGCGCGTGCTTCGTTGGACACGCGAATGCGGTCGGAATACCGCCCATCCGTAATCATGAGGATTCGAGTCATGGTTGACAAAGCTAACTGACTTACATTTGCGTCCTCCTCACCGAGATGCCCGGGTGGCGGAATTGGTAGACGCGCGCGACTCAAACTCGCGTTCCGCAAGGAGTGTGGGTTCGATTCCCACCCCGGGTACAGAAAAAGCCTCGCAGAAAGTGGGGTTTTTTTGTGCTTAAAAGCGTGCTAAGAAGAAAAGGGATTCGTGGAAGTCGACGCCCTTCGAAGACGCAAGGGTCAATCCTGTTTGTTGAGAATCACCAAGGCGCCGATGACGCCGGGCACCCAGCCGCAGCAGGTAAGAAGGCCGACAATCAAGATCGAACCGCATCCACGGTCGTAGACGGAAAGCGGCGGCAGCAAAAGGCTTAACAGGACGCGACCGAGGCTCATGAGGCGAAGCTAACCTAATCCATCTTACCTTAAGTGCATGAACTTGAACAACCGCTTGACGGCCCTTGCGGTGGCCGCATGGATGATTGGCACTGCGCCGGCGTGGGGCCAAATCACCGTGAACGAATCGGACTTGCCCCAAGGCGGATCGTCGTACAGTTTCCAAAACCTTGCCCTCGACGTGCTCGTGGATTTTGAGGCTTCGGGCCCGGGATGGGTTTGGGATTTCTCGGATCAAGTCCCCGCAGACTCGACGGTGCAGGACGTGTTTGACATTGGCAGCGCCTCCTTCACCACGGCCCTGATCTTCAACAGTCCGTGGGATCCTGACCACCAAGCGGACCACTTTTACCAGTTCCTGGCCTTGCCGGATTTTGGGGATTTGGGCGGCCAAACCCTTCCCATCGACCTCGACGAAATCATGGGGTACCACCAAATTGCCAACGGAACGTACACGCAGGTCGGCCTCGGCCTGACGTTGTCGGGTTTCGAAGTTCCCGTCGCGTTTGAGGACGTCGACGAGGTGCACCCGGTGCCGCTCACGGCCGACGCCACGTTGGAGTCGACCTCGGCCTACGTGGTGGACGTTCCCCAGACGTTCACGTACGCCGTAGACCAAACTCGAATGTCCGTGGTCGACGGCTACGGCACCCTGCTGCTTCCCGACGGCACGTCCCACGAAGTGCTGCGCCTGAAATCGACGGTTACGAGCAACGACAGCGTTTACGTGGGAGCTTTGGACCAGGGAATCGCCTTCGAGCGGGAAACGGTGACGTACACGTGGCTCAGCGACGGGGGAATGCCGTGGATGGAAGTGTCCACCACGCTCGGCGTCCCCACCACGGTCCGCTACCAGGGCTCGGCACCCGCCTCCGAAACAAATGGAGTTTTCGCCGCAACGAGCGACCGGACCTTTCTTCCCGTGCCCAACCCCGCGCGAGTCGGGGAGGTGGTGAACATCGGAACGGACGCCGCGGCGACGTGGGTGGTTCGTTCGTTGGACGGGGCTGTTGTGGCTCGAGGCAAAGGAGACCGCGTTTCGACGGTGGGTTGGGCCCGAGGAATGTACCTGATGCAAAACGAGGCGACCGGAATGACCCGCCGCCTCGTTGTTCAGTAAGCGCCGACGTACCGCGCTCGAAAAAAGTCGTCCCTCGCTCAGTGGGGGAGTTTGTCGCGCAGTGCGGCATAAGCAAGCACGCCCAACACACCGGCGACAACAGCCAAGACCATGACGGTCGTCCCGCTGCCGATGAGTGCGTACATCGGGCCTGGGCACGCGCCCGTCATGGCCCACCCCAACCCAAACACCGTCCCGCCCACGTAGGCGGAAGTGTAGCGAGGGGCTTTGTCGTTCAATTCAATGAGGTTGCCCTCGAGGCTTTTCACCTTGAAGGTGCGGATGAGCCACACACTCAAGGCACCCACAGCGATGGCGCTGCCAATGATGCCGTACATGTGAAAGCTTTGGAAGGCGAACATTTCCTGGATTCGGAACCAGGAGAGGACTTCGGCTTTGACCAAGATGAGGCCAAACAACGAGCCCAAAATCAATGCAATGAGGTTCTTCATGGTTCTGGAATCAAGAAAGGATCAGGGGAAGGATGAGCCAACTCATGATGAGCCCGCCCGTGAAAAAGCCGAGCACAGCCACAAAAGAAGGGAGCTGGAAGTGGCTCAGGCCCATGATGGCGTGGCCGGAGGTGCACCCTCCTGCGTACCGCGTTCCGAAGCCCACGAGGAACCCGCCCAGAATGACGAACAGCAACGTGCGCCATTCACCTAGGTGGTCCCAGCTGAAAATGTCCGCGGGGTGTTGGCCGGACATGTCCTGGATGCCGAACTCCTGCATCCGGGCCACGGCAGCCTCACTCAGGGCGATGGGCTCGCCCGTGCTGAAGTAGGTGGCGGCCAAGAACGACCCGATCAGGATGCCGACGGCGAACACAAGGTTCCACGATTCGGCTTTCCAATCGTAATTCAGGAAGTCCAGTTTGCTGGGAATGCAGGCCGCACAGACGTGACGGAAGGTGGAGCTGATCCCAAAGGTTCGGTTCAGCAGGATGAGGTGCAACGGCACCATGAGGCCAATGATGGGCCCGGCAACGTACCAGGGCCAAGGTTGGCTGATCCATTCGACAAGAGAATTCATGGCGCCAATTTACTTGACGGGCGTCAGTTCCGGCAGCGACCTGAGTCACACAAGGTCTGGTCGAGATTTCAATTGGGGGATTCACAACGGTCGCCTCGCCCCCACAGAAATCGGGTTTGGGCCACCAAGGCATACCCCCACTTGGGCGTGAGGCGCAATGTGAAGCGCCAGGGTCCAGAAACGTGCGGCGCCAGCGCCTGGAGGGCACGGTGACCGACGTGCACTTCGCCACAGGCGTCGACCACCACGACGCCTTTCAACGGCATGGTGAGGCAGTCCGGAGGGAGCCTTCGCCGTGCCTCGTCGCCTTGCAAAGGCAGGCATGTGACACCCGGAGCGCGCCGGTGAACCCAGCGCACGGAACGCTGGCACAATCGGCAGGGGCCGTCGTAGAAGAGGATGGGCGGATTCACGCCTCCAAGTTCGGTCACCCCGCGCCGTACCTTGCACGCATGAACATCGCAACCCTTCGTCGGGGCGTGGGCGTGGCCCTGAGCGCCCTTTTGGCCACATCCCTCCAGGCCCAAACCCTCACCCAACCCAACCTCCCCGACCACGGATTCACGTTTACATACGGAGTGACGAACGTGCAACCGGAGGGGTTCGATTGGTCGACGGCCTTTTCCATCCAAAACGTCAACTTCGACTTCATCCCGACGGACAGCACGGCCTACGCCGACGCGTTCAGCGCTTCCGATTTCGCCCAGCAAGTTCCGGCACCCAACGGGGGCGTGAACCTCTCGTATTTTGGGTACACGGAGAGCGGCATGGATTTTTGGGGCGGCGTGGACGCCACCGGCGTGCAGGTGGTGCATCCCGAGCCGTTGCGGTTTGTTCCCTACCCGTTCACGTTGGGCGACGTGCACTCCGACTCGTTGGCGTTTGAGTTCTCAGCCGGGGGGTTGAATGTTGCGCGGCACATGAGCATTGACATGGAAGTTTTGGCCGGCGGAACGATGTTGCTGCCCGGAGAATTGAGTTTTGAGAACACCCTTCAGGTCGCCCAAACGCAATGGGTGTTGGACAGCACGGTTGCGAGCACAGGAGGTGTGTTGATTGAAGGCGTCGCTTACTGGACGCAAGACATGCCTGTGCCGGTTGCCCAAACCTACACGTACTCGCAGGTGGTTGCAGGCGACACGTCGGTGTTGTTTGTGGGGGCAGAGTTTTTGGTGAATGCCACGGCGGGATTCCAGTTGCCTCAACCCTCTTCGCTTTCTGCGTTTCCGTCGCCCGCCTCCAGCTCGTTGACGGTGTCAGGCGAGGCCGGGTCTTGGGTGCGGGTCATGGATGTACAGGGTCGCGAAGTGATGCGGCGACAACTCGTGTCGGACCAGGAAACGTGGGATGTTTCGGGCTGGCCTGTGGGCATGCATTTCCTGAACGTAGAAGGCACCCGACGAACCGTGCGCGTCTTGGTAACGCGTTGAGTGTTCAGTAAGCCCGGTCGGAGTTGCCTTCCATGTAGTAGACGAAGGCCTTGTTCACCACACGGTGGCCACCCGGCGTGGGGAAATCGCCGGTGAAGTACCAGTCCCCTTGGTGGTCTGGGCAAGCTTCGTGCAAGCCTTCAATGCTCTGGAAAATGACCTTCACTTCCGCTTGCATGTCAGCAGGCGTCAGCAACGTGCTGATGCGGTCGCTGATTTCATCTGCGGTGAAGGGCGCGTAGATGGCCTTGACCTGGTTGACGTTCTCCGCGAGAGGCAGGGTGAGCTGGTGTTTGCAGGCTTCGTACGTTTCCTGAAGGACGTGTTCCATGCCACGCTCTTTCAGCAGCGAAACGGCTGCTTGGAAGGCGATGAAGTCGCCCATGCGCGCCATGTCGATGCCGTAGCAGTCCGGGTAGCGGATTTGAGGTGCGCTCGAAGCCACGACGATGCGCTTGGGCCCGAGGCGGTCGAGGATGCGGAGGATGCTCTTTTTCAGGGTCGTGCCGCGCACAATGCTGTCGTCAATCACCACAAGGTTGTCGACTCCGCGTTTCACCGTGCCGTACGTGATGTCGTACACGTGGGCCACGAGGTCGTCGCGCGAACTGTCTTCCGTGATGAAGGTGCGCAGCTTGGCATCCTTGATGGCGATTTTGTCCACCCGGGGACGCTCGTTGAGGATGGATTCGATCTCCGCGTGATCGGGGTCGGTGCCGAGGCCCTTGATGCGGGCAATCTTGCTCGTGTTCAGGTGCTCTTCGAGGCCTTTGATCAACCCGTAAAACGACGACTCCGCCGTGTTGGGAATGAAGCTGCTGACCGTGTTGTCGAGGTCGTGTTCGACGGCTTCAAGCACCTTGGGCACGATGCCTCGGCCCAAGGCCTTTCGCTCCCGGTAGATGGCCGCGTCGTTGCCACGAGAGAAGTAAATGCGCTCGAAGCTGCAGGCCTTGCGTTCGCCGGCCGGCCGAATTTCTTCGAGGTGGGCCTGCCCGTTGCGGCGCACGACGAGCGCGGACCCGGGAGCGACCTCCTGGATGCGGTCGGCAGGGACGTTGAAGGCGGTTTGGATGACGGGGCGCTCGGAGGCGGCCACCACCACTTCGTCGTCTTCGTACCAGTAGGCGGGCCGGATTCCGTTGGGGTCGCGCATGACAAAGGCGTCGCCGTGGCCGAGGAGCCCGCACATCACGTACCCGCCGTCGAAGTCGGTGGAGGCGCGACGGAGCACCTGCCCGACCTCGAGGGTGTCGGCGATGCGTTCCGAAATGCTTTGGTTGTCGAGGCCGTCGCTTTTCAGCTGGTCGAAGAGCTCTTGGTTGGCTTCGTCGAGGAAGTGACCGATCTTCTCCAGCACGGTGACTGTGTCGGACTTCTGTTTGGGGTGCTGACCGATTTGGACCAACACGTCGAACAGCTCGTCGACGTTGGTGAGGTTGAAGTTGCCAGCCACCACGAGGTTTCGGGTGCGCCAGTTGTTTTGGCGCAAAAACGGGTGGCAATTTTCAATCTCGTTCTTGCCAAACGTCCCGTAGCGCAAGTGACCTAGGAACAGTTCCCCCGTAAAGGCGTGGTCGTTTTGCAGGGCGACGGTGTCCAAAAGCTGCTCAGCCGAGAGGTCGGTGAAGCGGCTCATGATTTTTTGGAACAGGTCCTGAATGGGCCGAGGGTCCACGGAGCGCATCCGGCTGATGTAGCGCTTGCCCGGATTGACGTCAAGCTTGATGTTGGCAAGCCCCGCGCCATCTTGGCCACGGTTGTGCTGCTTCTCCATCAGCAAGTACATTTTGTTGAGCCCGTAAAAAGGCGTGCCGTATTTCTCGGCGTAGTACTGGAGAGGTTTCTTGAGGCGGAGCAATGCGATGCCGCACTCGTGCTGAAGGAAGTCGCTCATGGACGGCGGCAAAGTTAGGCATTGCGAGGCTGGCCGCAGCGCTACTTTTGGGGCATGGAAAAGAGCTTGCTGGAGAACGGTTGGAACAAGGCGGTTTCAGTGACAGATCACCTCGACGGACTGCTGGCAGCAGTTCCCAACGCCAACGAAGAGGAGGCGCCCTACGACAAGTACATCCCAATCAACCAGCAACGCGTCAAGCGCATTCGGAAGGCCCTTGCCAAGGACGGCTTGCGCAGAGACTTGCTAGCCGCGTCTTCGGGGTTGCGGGCTGGGTTGAGGATGCTCGTGTTGAATGAGTTTTGGTGTGGAGATGGAGCCCAAATCCTTCCCGTGCACGAAGCCCTCGAAGCGGAAGCTGCAGGCAAGCTCGAGGTGCGCGTGTTGTTGCGCGACGAGAACGTCGACGTGATGGATTTGTTCCTCACCAACGGCGGCCGGTCCATTCCCAAGACGGTGCTTCTCGATGCGGACATGGGTGTGCTGGGCACGTGGGGACCAAGGCCGGAAGAGGCCATGGAGCTCGTAAGGCGCATCAAGTCGGATCCTGCCCTTGCGCATACGTACAGCCAGGAAGTCCATAAGTGGTACACCGCGGACAAGCAACAGAACATTCAGGCCGAGTTGGCGGTACTTTTGGGGCATGCCCAAGGACCTTGACCCCGAGGACTACTACACGACCCCCGAAGGCTTCGTTGTCTTCACGGAGGCGTACCACCTGAAGCGCGGCCACTGCTGCCAAAGCGGCTGCAAGCACTGCCCTTACGGATTTGACAAACGCACCGGCCGCTTCACCAAGAAAACGACATGACCCTGACCCCTGCCCAACTTCAAGCCGCGATACAGGAAGGCCTTCCCGCCGTGTTGCCCCCTGCGGTCGAGCGCAACCCCGAGTGGAGCCACGCGCCTGTCCGGAAGGACATTTTGACGGACAAGGAAAAGGCGCTCGCCCTGAAGAACGCGCTGCGTTACTTCCCCGCCTCCCAGCATGCGGAGTTGGCGCCGGAATTCGTTGCCGAGTTGCGTGCATACGGACGCATCTACATGTACCGACTTCGTCCGACCCACGCCATGAAGGCGTACCCCATCGAGTGGTACCCTTCGAAATGCAGGCAGGCGGCGTCCGTCATGCTCATGATTCAGAACAACCTGGACCCGGCAGTGGCGCAGCATCCTGAAGAGCTCATCACGTACGGCGGGAACGGCGCCGTGTTCCAGAACTGGGCGCAGTACCGCCTCGCCATGAAGTACCTGAGCGAGATGGAGGAAGACCAAACCCTCGTCATGTACTCCGGCCACCCGCTCGGCCTCTTCCCCTCGCATCGGGAAGCGCCGCGCGTCGTGGTCACCAACGGCATGGTCATCCCCAACTACAGCCAACCCGACGATTGGGAGCGCATGAACGCGCTCGGGGTGAGCCAGTACGGCCAAATGACCGCCGGCTCGTATATGTACATCGGCCCGCAGGGCATTGTGCACGGCACGACGATCACGGTGTTGAACGCGGGACGGATGATTGACCGAAAGCGTGGCGTGACCGACACCACGGACGGGCTCGCGGGCAAGCTTTTTGTCACGGCCGGCCTCGGGGGCATGAGTGGCGCGCAACCCAAAGCCGCGAACATCGCGGGCTGCGTGTCTGTGACGGCCGAAGTCAATCCTGCGGCGGCGTACAAGCGCCACGAGCAGGGGTGGGTCGACCACGTGGTCACCGACCTCGATGAGCTTTCGTCTCGGGTGCGCGACGCGGTGGCGGCCAAACGCGCCGAGTCGTTCGCCTACCTCGGGAACGTCGTGGAGGTTTGGGAGAAGTTTGACGAAGACGGCGTACTCGTGGACATGGGCTCAGACCAAACCTCGCTGCACAACCCTTGGGCCGGGGGTTACTACCCAGTGGGCCTGGACTTCGAAGCGGCGAACGCGATGATGGCGGAAGACCCCGAGACGTTCAAGGCCCACGTGCAGGCGTCGCTCAAGCGGCACGCGGCGGCCGTGAACAAGCACACGGCGCGCGGCACGTATTTCTTCGATTACGGCAACGCGTTTTTGCTCGAGGCGAGCCGTGCGGGGGCTGACATTTTGGCCGAAGACGGTGACGGGTTCAGGTACCCCTCGTACGTGCAGGACATCATGGGCCCGATGTGTTTCGACTACGGATTCGGCCCGTTCCGTTGGGTGTGCTGCAGCGGCGATGCGGCTGACCTTGATGTCACGGACAACCTCGCGGCCGAGGTGCTCGAGCGACTCATGGCCGAAGC
>Ga0181563_10003070_pt1 | contig 16060 bp, 4 predicted proteins | sample 011ome_25_FD_133759 | JGI IMG/M metagenome (GOLD analysis project Ga0181563, IMG submission 133759) | Coastal salt marsh microbial communities from the Groves Creek Marsh, Skidaway Island, Georgia - 011512CT metaG (megahit assembly) | ecosystem: Environmental > Aquatic > Marine > Intertidal zone...
ACATTACTTTTTATCCAATTATTTATTAATCCACCATATGTGGAAGGGTTTGTGTTAGAAGACACCGTTAAGAAGTTCTTAAAGCCTTCTTCCCCAAGTACACCGATTTCTATGTCTCCAGAAGTAGAATCTTTTAAGGCCTTAGCATAACTATCAAAATTGTTACCTTTATCCGACCTAAAAACTAGACTCTCCTCTTCTAAAGAGCTGTCTGTGTAGACATTCTTGAAGATGCTTAAAGCTTCATCAAAATTATTTACGTGAGGTATTCTAGCTATCTGTCTAAACAGTCTGCTTTCTACACCCTCTGGTGTAAACACGTTTTGTATTTCCTTTTTTTCGTTATATTTAATAGTACAGCTCATATTTTATATAAAATTATAGTGCAAATATAGTAATTCGGTTTTAATTAACCAAATACATTAAAAAACTAAGGCTACCTGTTAAAGTAGCCTTTTGTTCTTACTCACAACCAAAGAAGTCCTCGTTTATTTTATCAAGTTCTGCCTTAGTGTAATACTTCTTCATTGTCTTAAACAAACTAGGAGAAGTTTCTAAATAGTTATATTTAGAGAAGTCAATATCAGATAATGGTGCCTCTGCTCCAAACACCTTGTAATCAGATGTTGCCTCTGGAAGCTGGCCATAGAATTTAACATTTCCTGACTCATATATCATCTCATACACACCTTTAGGTGTTCTTATGAAGGTGTCAGTTACATCTCTAACTGCTAATACACCATCCTCTAAGTTCAAGTAGCTACCCTCTAATTTCTTTACACTATTTGGGTTATTTATTACTCTATCTCTCTCTTCCCCTTTGTGATCATACTCTGGGAGAGTTTCCTCCATAGGTAAATCTAAATTAAGCCTTTTTGATAGTGCGTTGTATTGGGTTAATTTTTCCCTCACATCTTTGGCTAAAGATAGTACAGCTTCTTGTTTAGATATTGGATCATTTTCAATAAGTTCTATACCCCTTTCGGTAACTTTGAAGTATGGGTTTTTGTTCTTAATAACCCACTTATTAAACTCTTTTATAAAATCCCCTACTAAGTATTCTGGATCCATACTAATCTTAGAAAGACTTTCAGTATCTACCACAGAATCTTCTGCTTTTAGTGGAAAATTAAAAAACATTTTATATAAGACCATCTTCTCTAAGTTATCTGAATCTACTGTGTAGTCTGAAACCTCTAGTTCTGAAACTTTTTGTTGAACATACTTCTGTAACTCTACAGTGTCTTTTACACTTCCAGGTACTTTATCCTTATGCTCAATTATGTTTTCATAAAGCTCTGCCAAAGGTTGATCCTCTACTTGTCTGTAAATATCTCCATGCATCTTAACCAAACCATACTCTGCAAACATCTCATATTCTGTTCTCTCTGTATCTACAACTGTATCAAAATCATTTGTTGTTTGTATGATTTCTGTTTGTGTGTCTACTGTATCAAAGAATTCTGAGTAGTTATCTGCAAAAATCTTTAAGGTGCTAGGATTACTTATGTCTTCTAAGTAGTCTTCCATAGACTCTAGCAATGTAACCATATCTTGTCTACTATGTGTCAAGTATTTAGAAGATAGATCTGTCAAGGCTATTCCACTTTTAATAACTTCCTTCTCTATACTATCTAATACCTTAATAACTAATGGAGGGTTATTTTCCCAAATATCTTCAGATATATCCTTTGTTATAACAGCTATGTTATCTGCTAGGGTTTTGTTTTCTTCGTTTGTAACTGTTTCTACTAATAGGTTTTCTATATCAGTAGTCCTATCTACAAGCTTACCATTAACCTCCTCTTTTACAGTAACTGCCCTACTTCTTTCTGCCAATTTTACTAACTTACTTCTAAACTCTGGATCAGATGCATATTTATCTCCCAACTCTGGTACTAAATTGTACTCTATTTCAGATTCATCTAAACCTGCAATATCCATCAATAACTCTTTTTTAGCTAAGTGAGGATTTGTAACTGATTGTTTACCAAAAGAATTTAGTTTTGTGTCATTTATTGTTACAAAATCACTATCATAATCTACCTCAAAAGGCTCTTGATTTTTAAGCTCTAAATAACTCTGTTTTATTTTTTGTTGTTTCTCAAAAGATCCTAGTATTTTTGTAGCTTCATATTTGTTGAACACCCCGCTGGCCTCTAATTTATTAGCATCAAATACTATATTTCCATCTTTTAATAAAGCTGACTCTAACTTACTTAATAGCTCAGAGGATTTTGTAATACCTAAAGCCATCATAGAATTTCTAGCCATAGATAACTTCTTATTTGTAAGAGTTCTATCGGTGCTGTTGATAAAAGAAAATAGCTCTTTTGTGCTAGCCTCCCCATTTGAATCAAAACCTTTAGGTGATATATTACTAGCTGGTCTAATCATTTCAAAATCAGATGTCTCCTCAAAACCAACACTTTTATATAACCTCTTTAATCCCTCTGTAGTGGTTGTTTTATCCCTAGGTGATACCGATAAATAAACACTTTTGCCTAAAGAATCTGTATACTGTAAGAACTCTTTTAGTAACTCTTTAGCTTGTCCTTTACCTCTAGATTTAGGGGCTGTCTCTATCATTTCAAGCTCTACTTCCCCAGTAGCCTCTCCTGTAATAGGGTTAACTCTATCTTTAGAGTATATTTTAGCTCCTTCATAACTCATAGTAGGTTTTCTCTCTGCAGCTATAGGTTCAGATGCCTTTTTAGCAAGTTGTGCTTGTTCATAATTAAACCTCTTAGCTACCTCTTTATTCATAAAGTTGTAAGAAGAATTATAACCATCTTTGTTAAACTGCTTTACTTGCCCTTTTTGGTAAGTAGAGTAATTATCAAATTGGTTTAACCTATCCTCAATTGTATTTCTATCCCCACCATCCCATATAAAATGAACTACATCTGGTCTACCATTGTTAAACTTCTCATATACTTTGTAATCCCACCCTTCTGGTTTAATACCTTCTGCATCATTAAATGCCACTTTAGAGACCGCCTTGAAACCAAAACTAGAGTAGTAGTCTGGTAGTACTGTATCAAAAGCTTCGGCATTTGTGGCCCCCTCTTTGATACCTATAATTAAAAGCTGTACTAAATCCCCAGGTCTGTTATTGCTAGGATCAGAAAATGCTCCACCAAGGTGCCCATCTGCAGTTAATGTTATACCAGTAGTTCCATCCTCTGTTATAAACATTCGCATTTCATTATACTCTTCTGCAGAGTGTATGGTTACAGATCTCTTAAACTTATTATTTACTAAAGCTTTTTCCTGTAACTCTCTATATTTGGCACCATCTTGTATCTCGTACACTAATGGAAACTCTTTAATCTTAGGGAACGCTTTCTCTATACCAAGTTTTATCTTATCATCTACTAAAACCCTAGTGGTCTTACCTTTTAAAGATTGAAGTCCTTGAGGTATTCCAAAGCTTGTTCTAGAGAGTCCCCTTCTTCCAACGCTTTTCTTAGATATGTCTCGTAATAGTTTGGCTGCTGCAGTATTGCTAAATTTATCTCCTCTGGACTTAATCTCTTCTTCTTCTTTAAGTCTTCTTGCTGTGTCATACTTCTTAAAATTATATTTGTTTGGAAAAATACCTATTTTGGGTTCTGCAAACTGAAATTTTTTGTTCGCTTCTTCTACTAATTTGTCTGCCTCTTCGTTTTTGTTTTGTTTTCTTAACTCTCTAGCCTTTGCTCTTAAATCGTTGGATTCTTTATTTACACCACTAAAATTCACCCAACTATTCTGCCCCCTTGTTTGAAACACAACCGCTGGTGCTGCTGCACTAGTATACAAATCTAAGTGCTGGAGTGTGGCATTCTCTTCTCCTATAGCCCCAAACTCATTACCTAGGATACCATGCCCAAAATAGTCATGCACTACTCTAAATACTTCAGAATTAGTTAATTCATAACCATCTTCTAATTTTATACCGCTTAGTGCTAAACCAATATTGTCTTTTACTGCTGATGGGTCCTGACCGAATGCATTTTCGTTAGGTAGAAACCTAAGTGTGTGATTTTTACGTAAGTCCTCCAACATCTCTTTAGAGTTGTTATAGGGTTCCCCTTCCCCTGTGTATCTGATAACTTTTAACCCTTTACTTACAATAAAATTATACTGGTCTGCAGTTTCTTTTATTAATGCATCGTAGGCCTTTTTTACATCTTTGTTTTTAGGGTTGTTAGGTATAGTTTCATATACTTTTGCTATCTCCTGAGAGACTTCTGGTACTAGTTTTTGTACAGGGTTGTGAGGAGTTCTTTGTATATTTTTACTTTTTTTATACTCTTCAGCAAACTGTTTTACTTGCTCTACACCTTTATTAAAACCTGCAATTTTTTCAACATCTTCTGTAGTAGAAATTTTATTTTGAATAAATTTTTCAGCTTTTCTTAGAAGGTCCATCTTCACTTTGCCAGTTTTGATGTCTACCATATCTTTAAAATCCTCAGTCTCTGTTAAAGCATAAAGATCAAGGGCGGTATTTTTATTACCGCCAGTGATCTCTACTAACTTATCAAATAAAAGGCTTCTGTTACCATTAGGAGCTTCGATAAACTCAATATCACCTTGCTGGTTTTTGATAACTCTACATTTTAAATTCATCTTATTCTATTTTGTTTTGTGCAAAATTAAAAAATATTTTCATTATAAACAAATTAATTAATTAATTTATTCACAAGGTTTGTTTTGTGCATCTTTTGAATTAGCCTTCAAAGTATCATCTAATTTGTTCATTTGTTCCACCATACCCATAACTTTAAGGTGATCTGAAAACTCATGCTCTTTACCATCTAGTGTAATTAAACCTACTACTTTATTAGCTATTTCTGCAGCCTTCTCATCAGGCAGTTCTCCTGTCCTAATGGCTTCAGAATACCAGTCAGCCTTAAAATCAACAATTCTACTAAAATCAATAATAGGTTTTGGTGAAGTTAGTGGGTTATTTGATATATCTATAGCTGTACTTGCTTCATTCACTAGTGTCTCCTTTGTATGATTAGGGCTCATCCACTCAGCTACATTTGCAACCTGTTTAACAGTGTTTAACTCCTCTACCGCTTTAGATAAAGCATCTGAAACTGTACCGTTCTCAAACAAAGATTGATTGTCTCCATTTACATAGTATAAGTTATACTTAGATGGAGATATACCATTCTTAGCCAAAATGTTATTAAACTCTAAGATACCTGAACCTAAATTGTTAGAATTCTTCAGTGAAGCTAGAGCTTTATCCCCCATATTTGAATCTACTTCTTTTAAATTCATCGGGAAAGCTACTCTATATTTTCCTTGAGTAAACACCACTACAGGTAAACCTTCTTTTTTAAGTAACCCTTTTATAAAATCTGTCCTTACTCCCCCAGTGCTATTTTTCAAAACTAACTCTCCGTTTGAGATATATCCGTAATCTACTACAGAATCTGGGTTAATATCAAAATACTTAACTTGACCATCCTCAAAGGTAAAATTAGGCACCCCTAAGAATAAATGCTTCACAAAACTCTCTTTAGATAGCCTTATATTGTTATCAGTAATTGTGACCTCTTTATTTAAAGCAAGCTTTGCTGCCTCTTCTCTTAGTAGTAAAAAATCTGCAGAAGAGTTAGTGTCATAGTTAGCTTTCAAATCTCCTAATTTTCTACCTCGAAGGTCTGTTATACTAATTTGGATATTATCAGCTAATTTCTTAAACGCTACTTCTTCTTCCACTCCGTTAGCTACATCCTCATAGTACTTGTTTATAAGACCTTCATTATACTCACCAGCTAGATTAGTACTAAATGTAATACTGGAACCAGGGAACATGTTATACAACTCCGTTTGGCTGTACTCTACACTGTCTTCAAAATCTGTACCTAGTTTTACTCCTGCTCTTGTATCATAAATAGGGGAAAACCCTGCATTTGTTGTAAGAGTATTGTTAATATATTGTAAACCTGCTTCCTCTAACACTTTAGCTACTTCAGCTTCAGTCTTTATTAATAAAGATCCACCTTTGTTTATCCAAATAGTTGCTGTATACCCATCCTTAAATGTTACTACATAACTTTCTCCTGGTCTTACATTACCTTTTGTAATGGTGGATTTATTTAATTGTTTTACAGAACCTTTTTTGGCAGTTTTACCATCCTCCGATGCCTCTACATAGCCTACCTCATCTGATATATCCATTCTATCTAGTAGTCCAGATAAAGTTAAGTGAGATATTGTAGTCCCCTTATTGTTTCTTTTTATGAAAACATCTTGATAAACTTGTGCTACCTCTTCATTTCTTATTCCCTCACCTTTGTCTGTAACTCCAGATTCTATATTAGAGCTTTTTACTAACTCATCTTCTTTTACTTCAGATGTAAGTACAGGAGCCACACTTTGATTTATAGCAACTTGTTGCATAAGCATATCCTTAACACTTACACCTTCTTCATTAGTATAGCCAGATAGTAAGTTCCACTTAGAGAATTTATCATTAAGCTCTTGCAATCTCTGAACTTCAGAGTTAGATAATGAAGGTGTATTCTTTTCAGAAAGGTTAGCCTTATTATAAGGATTAGCGTAAGCTATTGTCTGCTTGTTTATTTTAGGATCATTAATTGCTCTTTCAGCTAATGCCATAAACTCATCAATCTCTTCTTGTGAAGGCATTTCTGGAACACCTTCCCCAAAATACTCTAATAAGTAAGGGCTGTTATTGATCATATCAACAATGGAATCCTTTATAGAAGTTTTTTTAATAGGTGATGCTTCAGACTCACTCACTTCTTCTGTTTGTGCTTCAGGTTTTTCTATAGTGGCTCCTTTTTTCTTAGCTTCTTCTACCGCTTCTTGTACACCTTTAGACTCAACTACTGTGAGCTCTGCTGCTTGATATTTTGCCTCTGCCATACGTGGCATTAAAGTTTCTAAGAACTCTAATGTAACTTCACTAGGATTTTTATCTCTTTTTATTTCAGATATAAAGTTTCTTTTACCTCTTAACCCTAAATTAGGGTCTGTAAGTTGTCTAGATAAGTCCGCATATTTTTGAAAAGCGTCTAACGATCTCCCATACTCTTCTACTAATTTAGATATGTGTAAAGCATCTTGAGGATTTATCTTCTCATAATCTGAAACTAAATCTTTAATTTTACCTGACTGCTCTACTAAAGCATCTATTTTAGATCCTGTAATTACAATATTAGCTTCTGTTTTACCGAAAGGGTTTTTCATCTTAGCTGCATTGAATAGTATTTCATACTCTTTTACTAGCTGCTGTCTTTCAGTCTCTGCTTCTTGTTTTTGAGAAGTTAGATTGTCTAATTTATCTAGTATAGACTTCTTCGCTTCATCACTAACAGAATTATCATAAGTCTTTTTTACCTTCTTGTACTGATCTTCAATAGAAGCTATTTTTTGTTTTGCTTTAGATATTTCAGAAACTTTCTTCTCTACACCTCTTTTAGTTTCCTTACCAGCTTTTGTTAGTATATCTTCTACTGTAAGAGCATCTGCTAACTCTTGGCCTCCAACAGTGATAGCTACCTTCTCCTTAAGTGACTGTAAAATATCACTTGATAAACTATTAGCCTTCTCCCCTAATGTTAGTTCATAAGCCAGAGCTTCCTGCAACGCTTTAGCATCATGTATTTTTAACTCCCCTTTTTCTGCTTTTGATAGTCTGTTACCTATATAGTACTCTGCAAAACTTCTATACTTATCATATGTTTTTGCAGTGTTTTTATATTCATCTACCATTTTATTTTTAAGGTCTTCCGCACCCTTTTCATCTACCCCATACTCTCGCATTAATGTTTGAGTATCTAAGCTTTTTATACCTGTTATGGTATCTTCAACAGCATCTTCCATATAGTCTAAATTATATGCAAAATTAAGTTGAGCTAGAGCTGCAGACTGTCTAGACAATTCTTGGCCTGTAAAATCCCCCTTAGCCTCTGCATCCTCCATAGCTTCAGTGGCCATCTGTGACCTATTTGCAAAGGCCATAGCCTCTGCTACCCTTGTTCCAGAGTAGTTATTTCTAGAGTCTACTATAAGTTTGTTATTAGCTCTTGCTGTCTCATACTCAGGGTTCCATTTACCTGTATTGTATTTGTTACCTGCTGCTCCACCAACTAAACCTATAAGCATACCTATTTGGACTTCTTTCCAACCCTCAGCTGTTCCATACGTCTCAGCTAATCCATCTGAGAAAGAGTCCCAAACATCGTAAGTGTTTTTAGTATACTTAGGATCATACTTAGATTGTATCCAATTACTAGCTGTGTTTTTTCCAACAGATTGCATACCCTCTTCCCACATACCTTCTACAAAAGCTGGCTTTAAAAAACCAGAACTTTTACCCAAGTATGTCTGAAATTTATTAGCTGTCTTTTCTACAAACTTACCTTCTGCTTTCTTAATACCTATTCCAAATAATTTAGAGTCTAGCCATTTATTAGGAGCTTCTAGTGGGTTTTTTACTTTAGCCCATTTACCTAACATTGCGAAGTTAGAAGGTACAAGTATCGCAGCATTAAATGCAAACACTCCGTTAGTAGCAGTTCTAAGGTTTTTTCTAAAGTCTAATTCTTCTTCCATAGTAGGCATTCTGCCATTTAGTTCTTGGAAGGTTTTATAATAATTTTCTTCAGATTCTTTCTTATAAGCATTGGCTTCAAATGCAGCTTCATATCCTGCACTAGTTGCAGTAAACCTTAATGTGTGTCCTAATTCCCCTAATTTACCAAATGTTGTAGATAATTTAGTCGCTAACGTACCTTCCGCATAAGCCTTAGTTGCAGGGTTAGCTAGTTTTCTAGCTGTATTTAAAGCTTTCATAAACCCTGAGGCTTGCTCTAATCTAGCACCCCATCTAGCAGCTGAAGTTGCTGCTGCAGCACCCCCTGTAGCCCATCCTAATGCTACTTCTGATAGAATACCTGCAGCTAAAAAAGAAGCTCCACCTAATACATCATCTGCCCAAGTTTTTGAGTTACCCCAATAACCTAAACCAGTTAACTCTCTCTCTTCTTTTGTTTTATGTATAGCGTACTTATTATCTATTCTTTTTGTGTAGTCATTTATATGATCTATAAAAGAGTTGTCAGAGATAACATCCATATTACCCTCAATCATAGCATTAGTAATTCCATAGGCAGTACCTGCTATCATACCTGCTGTACTAACTAAGGTCTTACCTAAAAACTTAGGCATAGCATTTCCCCAAACATCTCCTGAACTTTGCCTCTTAGCTAAAAAGTCCTCTTGGTCTCTAGTAGTTGTTGAATATACACCCTCTGAAGGAGCCATCCAAGTCCCATCACTAAGTTTGGTATATACATCTTCAACTCTAACATTAGAATAATCAACCATTTTTGGTTGATTACTAAGCCTAGTTAGAATAGAATCTAAACTATGAGTAGAAGAGGCAGTAGATATTTTACCTGCTGCCCCTAGTTTATTTATGTTGTTATCTAAGTTGTACTTTATGTTCTCAAAGTTTACTCTAGTGCTATTTCTTATATCCTCTGCCATAAGTTGAGCATCTGGATTAATATAGCCTGTTAAGTTATCTCCTTGCATGTTGATTATCTATTTGTTAATTGTATAGCTCTTTTTCTATAATCTGTAATTTGCTCATCTAAGTACATACTTATGTAATTGATAGTGGCTACACTATATCCAAAAGAATTATAATCTAATTCTGATGCAACTTGTGAAACCTTTTTACCATCTTTCATAATGTGACCGTTAAACCAACCACCTCCTGGAGGTCTCTCCCACTCTATAGAGTACTCACTATTTAAAAATTTGTCTGAGAAATCTTTAGCGAAAGCTGGAGGTAGTAAAGTATCTGCTTTTTTCTGCAATTCCTCTTTACTACTTAACCCAGGTATACCTCCCATCTGAAAAGCTTTTACCTCTTCAGGTGTAAGTGATCCTTGGTAATTTCTCAAGAAATTGTTTATTACTTCGTACTTAGAATCTAAATCTTTTGGTGGCGTATATGCCCAAGTTTTATTCATAGGTACAGGGTTTTTTGTTGAAAATTCCCAGCTAGATAGTGATGTTTTTAGGTTACCTACCAATTCAGGTGGTAAGTTGCTTATAGGGACTCTTATTATATTTTGACCAGAGGTTTGCATCTTCTTTTGACCTTTATCCCCAGTTAGCAATTCTTGCCCAGTATATTTAATAAGAGCATCTTCACCTTCTATTTTTTCTATACTTATAAAAGAATCTTTTGCTGGTGTAGCTCCCTGTGCCATAATAGCAGAATTAATAGCATTTATATAAGGTTGGTCTGCTTTTACCTCTGGGTTTAATACCAAAGAGTAGTCTTTTTCTAAAGTAGCCCTCATTGGCAAAAGTACCTCTTCAAACCTACTTGTGACACTCTTTTTTACATCTTTCATTCTTTGACTTACCCCTTCATATTTACCTAGCTTAATATCCCCAGACTGTATATAACTTAAATTAGAGTCTGTTGTAAATACTTGAGACAGTGCATTACTATTCTCTTCGTTAGCATCCCCAATATCGCTAAGAGATTTTGTTAAATCCCCCCATGATTCCCCCATAGCTTTATCATAAGATTCAGATCTTCTAAAAGGAGCACTAACAGCAGTTAAGCCTAGACCTAGTAGGTTACCTGCAGCACGAGCATGTCCCCAAAGTGATGTACCTAAACTACTCCAAAATTGTGGTTGCTCTTTTGATAATTTATTTACTTTAGCTACATCTTTATCTACAAGTCTATTATCTCTTTTTATAGCATTCATATAGAAATCCATACTTCTCTTATCCTCATCATCTAATACGTGATCTTGTAAGTTTTTAGATATTTCATATAAAGCTATAGCTCTATCTTTAGCAGGTATTTGTGAAGCATCTTTGTATTTTGTTAAAAGCTCTGCAGTATGTGGCATAGTTGTGGCTAATCCCTTTACATTTAGATCTTTTGATTTACCACCAAATAGACCAGATAAAATGTCATTTGTAGCTTTTCCGTAGTACTCTTTTGATGTCTTCTCTAATTGGTGAGCTGTCTTGTTTAAGATTTCTAGTTTATCATAAGCCTCTAATATTGCTGGATCATAAGCTTGGGCGTTAATACTAACCCCATCTTTACTAGCCTTTTTCATAGCTGCGTAGTAAGCTTGTATATTAGCAGTTGTTGGTTGTTTACCATCATTAATTAACCTAGACTTAACCTCTGATTGAAAACTTGTCCAAGCATCTGTTCTATTTCTGTCAAAGTTTGCCATAAGGTCTTCCTTATCATCCTTTACCTCTTCAACACCTTTTTGCATTAATGAACCCGCTGGTAGGCCTGAAGGTACTCCTGCTGCAGTTGTTTTTTCTGACTTAGATTTAGCATTCTCAATTTTTAATAGGTCAAAATCATATTTTATATCTGTAGTAGCCTCATACGAATAAGTTTTAGCGTAAGAGTTTTTAAGATTGTTTACATATGAATCGTATAATGCAGAATCTCTATTAAATTTAGTTCTATCTAAATGAGAGTTCAGATTATCTTTTTCAGACTGTAGTTGTATTTTCCTATTATTTAATACATTTATAGCAGCTTTATCATCCTTATTTGTGTTTTTTAATTCTGCATCTATACTCACTATAGAAGAGTCTATACCAGATACTTGTGTATCTAATTTCTCTTTAAAGGAGTTATATACATCATCATCTGAAACACCTCTATAATTACTATAAGAATTTATAGCTAGTTGTTGTTTTAGCTTCGGGTCTGATGCTAGTGTTATATCAAAGAAGTCGGATAACTCTCGCTCACTGACCTGTTTACCCTTTTCAGTAATATATACATACCCAGAGTTGTCATGGTTTAGTACCTTTTCGAAGCCTCTCTCTTTGGCAAAATCTTGTAACTTCTCATTTAAGTTCTTGTTTACATCATAGTAATCAATGTAGCTTAAGCTACCAAGACTGTCAGTTTTACCTTCCATATAATCTTTATAGCCAGACTTATCCAGTGCGTATTGATAGTTAGCATCGTTGTATAACTCAGGTTTATCTTTTTGCCTTTGTGCTACAACTTTTTGAAAATCATCAATTTTTTGAGAGTTTATCATTTGAGTCTTCACATTTTCATCTATAGCTGACAAAATACTACTGTCTATTTGCCTAGCAACTAAATTGTTTGTGAGGTCCAACTTAGCATTCGCATCAGCTATAGAAAGGATGTTCTGTAATCTCTCTCCTAGATATCTCTTGTCTTTATCTCTCTTTAAAGGTACTGTTGATACCTTAGTTATTAGTTCATCTATTTTAGCAAGATTTGTGTCAAACCTTTGCTGCATAGCATGTTGAATACCCCCCACATACTGAGCTAAGTCAGTAGTGGGTATGGTTTGTCCATAATTAATAGGTGTAGAATATGCGCTTGCCATTTATTTTTAAATTTATGCAAATATAAAGCTTTTATTTATATTCTGCAAATTAATTAAATTATTTTTTAAATCTTCCACCGAATTTTGCTGAGGGTGTTGTATTCTTAGTAGATACCCCATATTTACCTTGGGTAGTTGTACCTGTACTAGCAAGGGCATCTGCCTTTGCCTTCAACATCTTATTCAAATCCTCTTGTGTATATCTAACATCAAAACCTTGTGATGGCCCCATGTATTGAACTTGTGGGTTGTATGCATTTTGTAAATTTAACATCTCTATGGTTTTGAAGTTGTTTACTTGATCTGAATACCTTAGATTATTTAAACTTTGTAAATCTTGCTCATAGTTAGCTAAACCTCTCTGTAGCCTTTGCTCATAGCTCAAAGCGTTTTTATTCTCTGCCATTTGCTCTGAATCACCTATTTTAGCATTGTAAACATTAGCTTGATTTTGGGCTTGTGTGTTAAACCTATTAGCTTCTTGTATAGCTTTATTGGATCCAGTAATTTGACTAGCTGCTAACCCTATAGAAGCTGCAGCCCTCTGTGCATCAGACAATCCTGCTAAGTTTTGTTGTTGTCCTTGAACTGCTCTGTCTTGTTCTGCTAGCTGCTGCTCTGGTGAAATAAGTGCTGGCTCAATTCTATTCAACCTAGTAGCCACCTTTAAAGGTGCATATAAAGTAGGTCTGTTATAGATTCTTTGTGGACCTCCATAAATACCCATAGTATTTACCGTTTCTGTGTTAGTTTGAGGTAACTCCCCAACCTCTGTTGGTGCATTTGCCACATTAAACTTACCAATAGCATAATCTGCATCTGTTGTTCCTATCTCTTTCTCAGCCTCTTGTACAGAAGATAAACTCTCTTTAGATAACTTATCTCTAAGTGGAGAATTCTTTAATTGCTTTAATGTAAAGATACCATTGTCAGCTAACATTTTCTGATCTTCTGGTGTTACAAGATTCATCTGCATTGCATAACGACCACTTGTAAATTGTCCTAATTTCTCGTCAAATCCTCTAGCTACTGCATCCTTATTAAACGTTTGATTCTCTAAATAATCTTGAGCTGACTTAACTGCTTCTGGTCCATATTTAGCTGGGTTATTTATTACATTTTGAGCAGAGTCTCTCATTCGTGTATCCATCTGCTTTTGTAAAGTTCCTATAACAGCTTGTTGTTTATTTAATGGTATACCCCCCTTAAACTTAAGCTCTCCTTTTGAACCAATCTCTACATAATCCTTAAGTGTGCCACTAACTAAGTCTGGGAAATTTCTGTACAGGTTTTGTAAAGCTGCTTCGGCCTCTACTGCACCAAACGCTGTAGTACCTGCATGCTGTTTTTCTCTCTTTGCTCCGCTGTATGTATTTGTACCATAACCTGTGCTGTATTGGCCATCTTTTGTAAGGATAGGTTGACTGTTACCTATATTTGTTACTGTGTAAGGGTTTGTTTTACCTCCTGGTTGATATTTAGGTAATCCTAATAACTCTGCAGCTCTTTCTTCACTTATGTTATACTTATTAGCTAATTCCAAATAACCCCCATCTTGCATAACATTTGTAGGCTTCTCTTCTTTTTTTGAATCCTCTTGTAGCTCAAACAGCAGGTTGAATACTTTCTCCCTTTGTTTTTCAATTGGTTGTTTCTTTTGATTAGTGTCATAAAGTTGCTTATTTAGAAAATCTAAGTTTAAGCTAGATGTTGTTTCATCTTTTACTTTTGTCTCTTGTTTTTTTACAGACTTCCCTAAATCTTCTAACTTACTGTTAAGCTCCTCTAATCCAGATTTTTTATTAAACCTGTCTACAACTTTTGAGTAAGTGTCAGTAGCTTTAGCTTCTATACCATGTTGATCTCGCATAATCTTAGCTATATCTGCACCAATTTTCAGGTGATCACTAAGTATTTTAGTACCATCTTCTAGAGAGACTTTCATTCCACCTTTTTCATGAGATTTTCCTTCAGCTTTTCTAATACCTTGAGAATCAAAAAGGTATTCCCCACCTTCAATCTCTGCGTTAGGTTCAGATATAGGTCTCTTATCATCTAAGGCAAACTGGTACTCACCAGTTAATGCCTTAAATATATCTCTTTTTTCTCCACCTTCTTGGAAGAATAGGTTTTCGAAAACTTCTTTAGGTATTGATACTTTTTTATTCGATTTCGATATCATAGTTTCCTGTTTTTTTATTGTAAGTGTAACTCTTTATTTTTTTACCTTTTAATGCTTCAAGGTACTTACCACCCATTTGCATCATAGCTTGCTCTGTACCTTCTTGAGACTCTTGTTCTTCCCCGTTTTGAAGTTCTGACATAATCTCTTGGATCATCTGTACAGCTTGTTGCTCTGGCATACCCATCTGTACTAATTGTTGTAGTACTTGTCTTGGATCTGCTCCTTGTTTTAATGCTTGCTCAACTTGATCTTCAACCTGTTCCATTTGTGCACCTTCTCCTTCAGCTTGCTCATTTTCTCCAGGCTCTTCTGTCTCCATACCCCCATTTTGATAATAGCCTCCATGTTTCATTTGTGGTTGACCACCTTGAAGTTGCTGCATAACCATCTGCATCATTTGTACAGCTTGATCTTGCGGGACACCTGATTGAACAAGTTGTTGAAGAATTTGTTGAGGATCTGCACCTTGCTGTATAGCTTGAGCTACTTCTTGCATCATTGCTTGAGCTTGATCTTGTTGTCCTGAAGGTTGCTCTTGTGGATTTGGCATCATACCCCCCATCTGTTCTTGTTCACCCCCATCTTGGTAAAAAGTATTAAATCCAAACTGTGGATTATCTCCCCATGCAGATTGTCTTTGATTTTCTACATCGGTATAGTATTTTTCTTTAGCTAATTTATTTCTATACTGTGCTTGATGGTAAGCATTAGCTTCAGCCACTGTAGATGTTGATGGTAAGTGTAAAGGTAATCTATTTCCTTGTTCATCTTTTAAAGGGAACATTGGGTAAGGTCCAGGAGTAGGTTTGATTAAATTTGGTAATTCTGTGTTTCCCCAAATGTTTTTAGGTTTACCTTGTATAACCACCTCATCTAATTCTCCACCATTATATGTAGGCTCTGTGCTAGACTTTGCTTTTGCAGACTTGCTTGGCTCTTTTCTTAACTTACTCTTATCAAATTTAGAGTTGTTTAGTTCTCCGAGTAATTTTATATTATCTTTGTATGTTCCATCTGTATAACCTAACCTTTTAGCTTCTTTCCAAGGAAGTCCTGTTTTCTCTTCCCATACCTGCCAAACTTCTTTACTAGTAGGTGCTGCTGTATCTACAGGTTTAGCCTCTTCTTTAGGAAGTACAAAAATTGGAGGGTGGTTAGTATACCAATCTCCTTCTTGGTACTCTGGTAAAATAAGACCTCCTTTTTCTAAGGATACTGGTCTATCTTCACCTGTCATATTTTTTCTTTGGTTCTCTAGGTAATCTTTCATTATATAATTCTGCCTCTTTTGTGCTCCCATACCAGAGAAAAAGTCTTTAGCCCCTTTAAGTAATCCTGTACCCACTCCAGCAACACCTTGAGCTATATCACCTTTTGCAAACCCTTGCCCTCCAGAAAATAAGGCATCTCCCATACTTACACTATCATAAGGGTTATAAAATTGGTGAATGCCCTCTTTAGT
>Ga0181563_10003076_pt1 | contig 16048 bp, 21 predicted proteins | sample 011ome_25_FD_133759 | JGI IMG/M metagenome (GOLD analysis project Ga0181563, IMG submission 133759) | Coastal salt marsh microbial communities from the Groves Creek Marsh, Skidaway Island, Georgia - 011512CT metaG (megahit assembly) | ecosystem: Environmental > Aquatic > Marine > Intertidal...
AGAGGTATGGGTTCACTAGAGTCTAAGGGTGGTGCAAATTATGTGAAAGATGATTTTTATCTTGCCACTGCGGCAGATATTGTTGCAGACCCTTCTGCACCTCAAGCCTTCGTTGAAGGTATTATGGAAGGTAAAGAATGGATTTGGGACAATGGAATACTTAAAGAAGTAGAGATTCAAAACATCAAAAATGACATTAATGAAGGTGTAAGACGTAATCAGTCAAATGTTTCCGCACTTGCCTTCGCAAAATTTTTGTCAAAACTTTAATCATTATAAATATGTTAAGATAACAACTCAAGGAGAATCTTCAAATGTCAGAACTAGACAAGACAATTGAGGAACTAGAAGCGGAAGTCCAAGCAGAGCTTGAAGAAGCAAAGCAACCTACGGACGGTGCCGACAAAGGTGACTCAAAAATGGAAAAAGTGGAAGGTGAAGTTCAAGACCTTGGCAAAGCAGTTGTATCCCCAGATGAGAAGAAAGGTGCTGATGCCGCAAAAGCAACAAAACCTGTCAAAGATGCTCAGAATAAGGGTGCAAAAGATGCCAAAGGCGATGATGAACCTACCAAGATTAAAGAACCTCTCGCAGCAGGTCATGAAGTTGACCATGATGGTGAGGAGTTGGAAGAAGGTCGTATGACTAAAGCCGAAATGATTAACGCAATGTATGAGAAAGTCAAGAAGATGGAAGGTATGAAAGCAACGGATATCCAAGCTGCATACGGTGCCATGATGAAAGATGAATCTATGCATGGAGACGATGAAGAAGAGAAGATGGATGAATCTACTCTTGAAGAACGTCTTGCAGGCGTTGACGTTTCTGAAGACGTAAATGCTCTAACAGAAGGTGAAGACCTTTCTGAAGAATTCAAGGGCAAGGCTGCAACTATTTTTGAAGCTGCGGTCAAGTCAAAACTTCGTTCTGAAGTCGAAAGAATTGAGTCTGCAAAGACACAAGAAGTCGCTGAAGAAATCAACAGAGTGCGTGATGAATTGACTGAAAAAGTTGATGCATACATGAACTACGTTGTAGAAGAGTGGATGAAAGAAAACGAACTCGCAATTGAGAGAGGTCTCAAGGGTGAGATTGCAGAAGACTTCATCACTGGACTAAAAGGTTTGTTTGAAGAACATTACATTGATGTTCCAGACGAAAAGTATGACATTCTAGAGGCACAGTCTGAAAAGATTGACGAACTAGAGTCTAAGATTAACGAACAAATTGAGAAGTCTGCTTCTTTGAAAAAAGAAAATGACCAACTAGTTCGTGAGTCTGTTTTTGCAAAAGTCTCTTCTGACCTCGCTGATACAGAGGTAGAGAAGTTTAAGTCTCTTGCAGAAGATGTTGATTTTAACGGTGAAGAATCATTCACTGAAAAACTCAACACGCTCAAGGAAAGTTATTTCCCGAAAGCAACTGCTATCGCTGAATCTGTAGACTCTGAAACCAATGGTGACGATTCTAACGATACAACTGGTGCAATGGCCGCTTACATGGCTGCTATCAGTAAAAATGTAAAGCGAGCTAAATAATCCAATATGAAAATTGCGGATTGTATAAATATTATAAAGAAAAACTCAATTAAGGAGAAATGAAAATGTTCCAAACAGAACATCTACAGGAAAAGTGGCAGCCAGTCCTCGAGCATAATGATTTGCCTGAAATCAAAGATGCGTATCGTAGAGCTGTAACCACTGTTATCCTAGAAAACCAAGAAAGAGCACTTCGTGAGGACTCTTCGTTCTTGTCCGAAGCTGCACCAACTAACGCAACAGGTAACTCTGTTGACAACTGGGATCCAATTCTTATCTCACTGGTAAGACGTGCAATGCCTAACCTCATCGCTTATGATGTGGCAGGCGTTCAACCAATGACAGGGCCAACTGGTCTTATCTTCGCAATGCGTTCACGTTACTCTTCGCAAACAGGCACAGAGTCAATGTTCAACGAAGCAGATACAGATTTCTCTGGTGCTGGCGCACAAGTAGGAACTAACCCTGCTGTATTGAACGATGGAACTGCGGGCACATACACTAACGGAACAGGCATGGCAACTGCTACTGCTGAAGCTCTTGGTGATTCTGCTGGTAACTCGTTCGCTGAAATGGCATTCTCAATTGAGAAGCAAACTGTGACTGCAAAGTCTCGTGCTCTCAAAGCAGAATACACAATGGAACTTGCACAAGACCTTAAAGCAATTCATGGTCTTGACGCAGAGACAGAACTTGCAAACATCCTTTCTGCTGAAATTCTTGCAGAAATTAACCGTGAAGTTGTTAGAACTATCTACACAACTGCTGTTAAAGGTGCTGCGAATGATACTGCAACTGCTGGTATCTTCGACATGGATGTTGACTCAAATGGTCGTTGGTCAGTTGAGAAGTTCAAAGGACTTATGTTCCAAGTTGAACGTGATGCTAACGCAATCGCACAACAGACTCGTAGAGGTAAAGGTAACTTGATTATCTGTTCTTCTGACGTTGCTTCTGCACTTCAGATGGCTGGTGTTCTTGATACATCCCCTGCTCTTAACAACAACCTTAACGTTGATGATGCTGGTAACACATTTGCTGGTGTTCTTAACGGACGTTACAAGGTATACATTGACCCATACAGTGCAAACACTGCTGACAAGCAATACTACACTGTAGGTTATAAGGGAACTTCCCCTTATGATGCTGGTCTCTTCTACTGCCCATATGTTCCACTACAGATGGTTCGTGCAGTTGGTGAGAACACGTTCCAACCGAAAATTGGCTTCAAGACTCGTTATGGTCTGACTGCTAATCCTTTCGCACAAGGAACAACTGCTGGTCTTGGTGCTTTGACTGCTAACACGAACCTCTACTACCGTAGAGTTCAAGTTACAAACATCATGTAACAATAAGAGTTGAGTTAAATCAACCGAATTTAGGGGAGTCTTCGGACTCCCCTTTTTTTATGCTTATAAATAGTGGTATAAAAGGAAACAATTATGGCACTACAAAGTAATCTACTTAATAGACAACCAGACAATTTCGACTTTGCAAGACCTACGCAATTTCGTTTTGACTTGTTAAAAATTCCCAATACTCAGTATCATATTACTGAGGTCAATCTTCCAGGCATTGCGTTTGGTGGAGATGCAGTGATGAATTCTCGTTACACTTCTATGCCGTTTATGGGAGATACTTTGGATTTCAGTCCAATGGAAATCCAGTTTCTTGTTCAAGAAAATCTTCAAAACTGGAGAGAAATTTACGATTGGATGATTGGTATTGGTTTTCCTAAAAGTCCAACACAATTTGAAAATGCAGTCAATGAGGCAACACAAGAGGGTTATACAGAACCAACTAATAATAATCTATCCAATCCTAATGTATTGACTAGTGATGCGACATTAACAATCTTGACAAATAAGAATAATCCTGTTATACAAATAGATTTTAAGAACATGTATCCCACTTCTTTGAGTGGACTTACATTTAATACACAGGACACAGATGCGACACCAATGACTTCTTCTGTAACAATGAACTACGATTTCTACGAAATCAGAGTTTTATAAATAAGTATGAGCAGATGATAAGGTTGACTTGAACAATCAACTTTTGAGTCTTCTTCGTAAGATAACATAGAACAGCAAGTTCTAACCAATCAACTGCTCACTTTATAATTAAGGATGTGAAATATTATGACACTTGATGAACTTCAGCAGATGGCTGAAAAAGACCTAAAGATGGATGACTTAGAACTCGCAGATGAGTCTCTGAAGTCAGCATCACTTCACCAAAAATATCTATCAATATACAATAACTTTAGACATTTACATCTCATGTCTGAGGGGAACTACAATGTTCTCAAAAGACAGAAGTGGGAATACTACTCTGGTAAATCAGACCCAGAAGTCTATCGTGACAAACCCTTTGACCATAAAATTCTAAAACAAGACATTCCTCTTTATCTAGATGCAGATGAAGAGTTGATTGCGTCATACCGTAAAAGGGAACACTATAAGTATTGCATGGACACATGTGAACGTATTCTAAAACAAATTCAACAACGTGGTTGGGATATCAAAAACGCAATTGAATGGCGTAAGTTTCTTGACGGTGCTGTCTGATGACACACATCTCCAAGAAGAATGAAGTGTATCTCTATGTAGATACTGAACGAAGCACTGCTCGTGCTTTGTCTGATTTCTTCACGTTTGAAGTGCCAGGGGCAAAGTTTATGCCGGCATATCGAAACCGTATTTGGGACGGTAAAATTAGATTATTCTCTCCAGCAACTGGAGAACTTTATCATGGACTTCTACCATATCTTGAAAAATGGTTAGAAGATTATGGTGAAGAGTTTACAAAAGATGAGGAGTTAAATGATGAAAAACAAATCGACAGACCCATACTTGATGGATTCATTGGGGGACTTAGACTTAGAAATAATGGAAGAAGTATCAAACCTCGTGACTATCAAGTTGATGCCGTGGAGCATTCTATCAGAAAACATCGTGCCCTTCTGCTTAGTCCCACTGCATCTGGCAAATCTCTTATTATATACATCTTAGTAAGGTATTATATGTTGCTTTTAGAAGGAAAAGCAACTGATAAGATTCTTATTCTTGTTCCAACAACATCTCTGGTAGAACAGATGTATTCTGATTTTATCGACTATGGGTGGTTGGAAACTCACATGCAAAAGATATACAGTGGACATGACAAGAATGTCACTAAACGTGTTGTCATTTCTACTTGGCAGTCAATATACAAATTCCCCAAAAAATATTTTGAACAATTTGGTATGGTTGTAGGAGACGAAGCACATCTATTCAAAGCAAAGTCTCTGACTACAATCATGTCTAAGTTGCATCTATGTAAGTATCGTTTCGGGTTGACAGGAACACTTGACGGTATGCAAACACACAGATTAGTTCTTGAAGGACTCTTCGGAACACTAAATAAGGTGGTTACTACTAAAGAGTTAATTGACAACAAAACCCTTTCATCATTCCAAATCAAATCTTTGGTCTTGACGTATCCAGAACATGAATGTAAACTTGTGAAGGATATGAGTTATCAAGATGAAATAGACTTCATAGTTACACACCCTAAACGAAATGAGTTCATTAGGGATTTAACACTTAACTTAAAAGGTAATACACTGGTATTATTCCAGTTCGTAGAGAAACATGGTAATGTTCTCTATGATTTAATCAATAATGCAACAGAAAGAAAAGTATTCTACGTCTACGGTGGCACCGAAACCTCTGAACGTGAGGAGATACGGGCGATTACTGAAAATCAGAAGGACGGAATCATTGTTGCGAGTTACGGCACGTTTTCTACTGGTATTAATATTCGTAATCTCCATAACATCGTGTTCAGTAGTCCAAGTAAGTCCAGAGTTAGGACATTGCAATCAATTGGACGTGGATTGCGTAGGAGTGAAAGTAAAGATAGAGCGTTCCTTTACGATGTAGCAGACGACTTAACTTATAAGTCTAAACGCAACTTCACTTTAGGACACTTTATGGAACGCATAAATATCTATAATGAAGAACAATTTGATTATGAGATTAATAGGATAAAAATAAAATGACAGAACAACTAGTAAAAATTATGAGACTGTCGAGTGGTGAAGAAATTGTTTCTAGGATTACAGAACAAGAACATGTAAGAAGTGTTAGTGTAGAGAACCCCTTAAAGATTATTACCTATCCTCAAAGAACCTCAAGAGGAATAGAAGAACAACTATCCTTACAACGTTGGGTTCACTTTACAGATAATACAGTATTTGAAATACCCAAATCACAGATTCTCGCAATGGGAACTGCTAGCATTGGTTTATCTAAATTTTATAATTATTGTGTGGAAAAGATTCATAAAGAACCAGACTTAGGGGATGATTCTCCTACGGATGAAGAACTTTCTCAGATTGAACATGATGAGATAGAAGAAGAGTTTGATATGATGGATACACCATCTAAGGTATATCATTAAATCTATTCATTCTCAAACCCAGCATAGGTAATATACCACTGTGTCAAGAGAAAATCAAGAGATTTTTGAAATTAATTTTTCTATTGACATTCGGGGTGTTTCGTGTATAATGATTAAATAGTTGCAACTAAGCAACAATATATGTGGAGTTATTATGGCTAAAAAAGAAAAAGGAACGCATTATGTAAACAATGCAGAATTCCTAGAAGCTATGAAAGAGTGGAAAAACAAGTGTAAGGAAGCAGAAGAACTAGGTGACCCACAACCACCAGTTTCTAATTATATCGGTGAATATTTCCTAAAAATTGCAAACCATCTTTCATACAGACCAAATTTTATTAATTATACCTACAGAGAAGAAATGATTTCTGATGGGATTGAAAACTGTTTACAATACGCATCTAACTTTAATCCAGAAAAATCCAAGAATCCTTTTGCGTATTTCACGCAAATTATCTACTATGCGTTTATTCGTAGGATTCAAAAGGAAAAGAAACAACAACACGTCAAACACAAGATTATTGAAAATATGTCTATTGATGTGATGATGAATGAGGGGGATGACCAAGCTGTATTTGTAGAATACTTACAAAAGAACTTTCTACCAGATGAGGCAGTCTATAAACCCAAGAAGAAGAAACCTAAACCAAAAGGTTTGGAAGAATTTTATGATGAGGATACTGAAGTAGATGAAGATAGCACTGATAACTGATACTCACTTTGGTGCAAGAAACGATAATCTAAACTTTAACGAATACTTCTACAAATTTTGGGAAGAAACCTTTTTCCCTTATATTGAAGAACACGGTATTGATACGGTTATCCACTTAGGTGATGTTATGGACAGACGTAAGTTTGTCTCATACAAAATTGCACAAGATTTCAGACAACGTTTCATTCAAAAGTTTGTAGACAAGGGAATCAACCTACACATGTTGGTTGGTAACCATGATACGTTTTACAAAAATACGAATGATGTAAACTCACTTGCTGAACTTGTTGATGATAGATATTCGGGGATAACATGTTATCCAAACCCTACCACAATTGATATAGATGGGACATCATTATGTCTAATTCCTTGGATATGTGCTGACAACTATGCAGACACTATGCAACATATCAAAGAGACAAAAGCACAAGTTTGTTTAGGTCACTTTGAGTTGAATGGGTTTGAAATGTATGCTGGTTCGTATGCAGAGAATGGATATGATAAGGCATTTCTAAACAAGTTTGACACAGTATTCTCTGGACACTTTCACAAGAAGTCTGATGATGGACATGTTTATTATCTTGGTAACACCTATGAGATAATGTGGGGTGATTGTAATGACCCTAAAGGTTTCCATATCTTTGATACAAACACTAGAGAACTAGAACGTATCGTCAATCCATTTACAATCTTCCAAAAGGTTTATTATGATGAGACTACGATAGATTATGATAACTATGATGTATCGTCTCTAAAAGATAAGTTTGTTAAAATTATTGTTGTCAATAAAAAAGACTTTTATAAGTTTGACAGATTTATTGATAGAGTATTGTCTGAGTCTGGTGCTCATGAAGTTAAGATTGTAGAGGATTTCTCTGAACTGGACGCAGAGAATGTTGATGATGAAATTGTCCAGAATGCAGAAGACACGATGGCACTGTTAGAACGTTACATTGATGAGTTGGATATCGACTTGGATAAGACACGTCTAACAAATATGATGAAGGGTCTCTATCTAGAGGCCAGTGATTTGGAGTTATAATTTGATTACCTTTAAGTATGTGCGTTGGAAGAACTTTCTTTCAACAGGGAATAACTTTACAGAAATTCAGTTGGATAGAAGTCCAACTACACTAATCATTGGTGAGAACGGTGCTGGTAAGTCTACCATTTTAGACGCACTATGCTTTACACTGTTCAATAAACCGTTTCGTAACATCTCTAAGAAACAACTTATCAACTCAGTCAACGGTGGTTCGACAGAGGTTGAGGTTGAGTTCAGTGTTGGTAAAAAAGAAGTTAAGGTAGTTCGTAGTATCAAACCAAACAAGTTTGAGATTTGGGTCAATGGTGTAGAAATCAATCAGGCAGCAAATGCTCGTGACCATCAAAAGTATCTAGAACAACAAATCATGGGATTGAACTTTCGTTCTTTCACACAGGTAGTTATTTTGGGTTCTTCTACCTTTGTTCCTTTCATGCAGTTGCCCACAAAGGCAAGACGTGAGGTTGTAGAAGACATTCTTGATATCAAGATTTTCTCACTAATGAACTTCCTTCTCAAACATAAAACCAAAGAACTCAACGATGAGATTCGCAATGTTGATTATCAGTTCGACTTGACAAAAGAAAAGGTTGCATTGCAAGAGAAATTTATTGCAGAGGTAGTAAACAATAAGTCTACTATCATTACGGAGAATAAGGCAAAGGTAAGTGAAAACGAACAGACGATTACTTCTAAACAAGAAGAGATTATCACTCTTGAGAACAAGAAGGTTGAACTCTCTTATGATGCAGAAGAACAGACAAAAATTGAAGAGAAATTAAGAAAACTAAGTAAGACTGAGGCAGCACTTCAAAACAAAAGGGGCGAACATGACCGTCAAATCAAATTTTTCCAGAACAACGATGAATGTCCGACTTGCGAACAAACAATCACAGATACAACGAAGCAGACGCAGATTGAATCACGAACTACAAAAATCGGAGAACTTGAAACCGCTATCGGAGATATTGACCGAATGGAATCAGAAGAACAATCCCGATTGGACAAAATATTAGAAGCACTTACTACTATTCGTGAACATGATGTAGAGATTGCAAAGATTCGTTCTTCTATTAGTGAACTGGAATCGTTCAATGTAAAACTTCAAAAGGACATTGAAACCTATGAGTCTGGTTCTGTATCTGATGAAGATAGAGAACGATTGATTGAACTCAAGACACAGATAAAACTTATTGACGAACAAAAGTCTAAACTAAATGAAGATAAGTTTTACATTGACATTGCAAAGAACCTATTACAAGACACAGGTATCAAAACAAAGATTGTGAAACAATACTTACCAATTATGAATAAGTTGGCAAACACATATCTTAGTTCTATGGATTTCTTTGTTCAGTTTCATTTGGATGAAAACTTCAATGAGACTATCAAGTCACGGTTCAGAGATGAGTTCTCTTATGCATCATTCTCTGAAGGTGAGAAAATGCGTATCGACTTGGCACTACTCTTCACATGGAGAGCAATTGCAAAGATGAAAAATTCTACCAACACTAATCTTCTTATCTTAGATGAGATATTTGATAGTTCGTTGGATGGAACAGGAACAGATGACTTCCTAAAGATTCTGAACACATTCCATGACCAGAATGTATTTGTCATCTCACACAAACAAGATATGTTGTTTGACAAGTTCAGAAGTGTTATTAAATTTGAAAAGGTCAAAAACTTCTCAAGGATTGCATCATGATATACAAACTATTAGAGGCGGGTAGTCCTTCACTTAGTGTAAAACTACCAGAAACAAGTGCAGAAGAAATTAAAGAGAAACACAATCTCACATTAAGAGAACTGCATGATAATTTAGCAGGAACCATGGCAGCAACTGGTGGTATTGGTTTATCTGCAAATCAATGTGGTATCTTAGTTCGTGCATTTGTAATGTATACGAACATTGATAAGAAAGAAGTTACACTATTTCTAAATCCCAAAATCACATGGGAATCTGAAGAAACTAATGTGTTTAGTGAGGGTTGTCTAACTTACCCATTCTTATTCCTAAACATCACACGTCCTAAGTCTATTAAGTTTACTTACACAGACCAAGATGGTAATACTCAAGAAGGAGCATTCACTGGATTGACTGCTCGTATCTTCCAACATGAGTATGACCATATGGAAGGTAAGAACTTTACCCAACTCGCATCCAAGTTGAAATTGGAAATGGGTATGAAAAAGGCAAGGAAAAAACTAAAAAAATTAAAAAAAGTTGCATAAATTTTATAAGTCCCTGTTTTTACAGGGATTTTTTTTGAAGTTTTTTTCATTTTTCTCTTGACAAACTTGTTCTAATAACATATACTGTATATGTAAGTTGAGAGAAAGGACTACAAAATGACAAATCAAGAAACAATTTTTATCGGTGCCAACAACGGTGGACTTGAAATCTACAAGGGTGTTGGAAACTTAATTGCTGGAAATATCCAGACTGCAAAGACTTTCAAATATGTAATGGATACTCACGGTATTGACCCCGATGTAGACACCATCTACACTACCAGCAGCATGGACTTTGCTGATGAAGAAGGTTTTGAGAATGCTGATGATGCTCGGATTCTTATGGAAGAAGGGTTCAAATTGATGGAAATGACTAAGGTGTATGCATAATGGATTACTTAACTGAACTTCAAAAAGAGTATGTGTTCTTTACAGATATGTTGAAGACACTAGAACGTAAGAAGAAGGCAACTCCAGGCAATGGATTTGCAAAGATGAAGTGTCGTGAAAAGATTGCAGAACTAGAAGCAATCTTTGATAAAATTGACTACGCAGCACAGGTGACTTATGATTAATATTACCCCAGAATTCAAGAAACATATGGAAGATATGTGGACGGCAACAGAAATTGACGGTGTTAAGGTTGTAAACCGTCACTTAGGGTTTGGTTCATTACCAGACATCAAATTAACGTTGGAAATGGGTCTTTTTTGAGTGCAAAAGATTTATTTAAAAATGTTACAAAAACATCTTGACTTTGTTGTGAAAACAGGGTATGATGTATATACAAACTGAAAAAAACGGAGAATTATATTATGGCACACGAACTTGAAATTGTAAACGGACAGGCCCAGATGGCCTATGTTGGTGAAGTTCCTTGGCATGGACTTGGAACTAAAGTCCCTGCTGACTTGACACCAGACCAATTTATGACTACTGCTGGACTTGATTGGACAGTAGAAAAAGAAAATATGACTACCACTTCTGGTGTAGTAGTTCCAGGCAAACAAGCACTGGTTCGTTCATCAGATAACAAGGTTTTAGATGTTGTCGGAACAGGATGGAATCCAGTTCAGAACTCTGAAGCATTTGAGTTTTTCAACGACTATGTGATGGCGGGTGACATGGAAATGCACACTGCTGGTTCACTCAAAGGTGGACAGATGGTTTGGGCACTTGCAAAGACAAAGGAGTCTTTTGAGTTGTTCAAAGGTGACGTAACTGAGAACTACTTCTTGTTTACTAATCCACACCAGTTTGGTAAATCTTTGAATATTCGTATGACACCGATTCGTGTTGTGTGTAACAATACACTAACTCTATCGTTGTCAAAACAGTCTGACCAGATGGTGACAGTAAATCACCGAACTGCTTTCGATGCAGATATGGTCAAAGAACAGATGGGTATTGCTCGTGAGAAAATGGAACAATACAAATCTATGGCAGAATTTCTTGGTGGCAAACGTGCTACTGGAGAAAACGTAATCCAATACTTCAACGAAGTATTTGGTGCTCCTGCTAAGGAGAAGGTTGACAACGTGATTCCATTCACCTCTCGTAATGCGAAAATGGCGATGGAACAGTTGGAGACCCAGCCTGGTGCCAACTTTGCAGAAGGTTCTTGGTGGCAGGCATTTAATGCAGTCACTTACATGACTGACCACTTACAAGGTCGTGAAGGTGATTCTCGTCTAGTGAGTGCATGGTATGGACGTAACCGTAAGGTTAAGTTGAATGCACTTGACAAAGCACTTGAATACGCCGAGGCTGCATAAAAAAAGTTGAAGGGGCTTGACTTTTCAAGTCCCTTCCCTTATATATAATATGGGTGCTGTTCGTAAGTCATCCAGTTCGCACCGAAATAACCTACTCTGCGAACAAAACTAGGGTTTGTCGGTATCCCCCCAAAAACCGTCATTATAAATATGGTGGAGTTGCCGAAAGGGACTCTTAATATTAATCTTGCTTAACAAAGGAGATAAACATGGTAAGCACAACTCTTACAACACACCCTTTTGATAGGGTTAAAACCTACTCTATCGGTTTCGATAGAATGTTCGATACACTCTTTGATGAGAATGTTTCGACAACAAACTACCCCCCTTACAATATCGTAAAGGTATCTGATTCAGAATATGCAATTCAGATTGCAGTTGCTGGATTTGATAAGAAAGATATTGAGATTGAGACTAAAGAGAACACTCTGACAGTCAAATCTGTAGAAAAGAAAGAAGAATTGGTGGATGATGTGAAATATCTGCATAAAGGTATTTCTAATCGTGCATTCACTCGTTCTTTTACTATTGCAGATGATGTGGTAGTTAAAGGTGCAACCTTTGAAAATGGGTTGTTAAATGTTGAACTTGAGAGAATCATCCCAGAGGAAAAGAAACCTCGTTTGATTAAAATCAAGTAAAACATTTTTTGTAAGAGGGGAAAAATGTCTTGACATTATCCCCTCTTTTTGATAATATAATGTAAATCTTGAAGGAGATAGTATGAAAACAAAAAAAGAAAAAGTCTTGAAACTTTTATCGTCTGGTAACAATGTTACTTGGCAGAAGATTAGAGACAAGTTTGACCTAACTTCCCCTAGAGCAATGATTGATACACTCAGAAATGAGGGTCATTGTATCTATACCAATAAGGTAAACGGAAAAACAGCATACAGACTTGGAGAACCATCTAAGGGTGTTATTGCTGCTGGACTAAGAAGTATTCTTGGTTCAGATTACTCTTATGAATCTCGTGATTCAGAATTCGTAAGATAATTAGTTTAAGATGTGGGGGATAACTCCCCCACACAATTATAGGATGTAAACTGTGAAAAAGATTGACTACAAATATTCAGAAGACAAGATTCTGAAAGAACTGCAAGAGTATATTGATAAGACTTACTCTGCACATTATTCCCACAATAAATTTCAAGCAACAGAATTCATCATGGACTCGGGCCATGGAGAAGGTTTCTGTATCGGTAATATTTTAAAGTATTCGCAACGATATGGAAAAAAGGATGGCAAGAACAGAAATGACTTGCTAAAAGTAATCCATTATGGTATAATGGCATTACATAATCATGATACAACGGAGAGCAAATAAATGAATCTTAGTAATGATACCAAAGAAGTTTTCAAGAACTTCTCCACTATCAACCAAAATCTTATGGTTAAAAGTGGTAACGTGATAAACACAATGTCTGCAATGAAGAACATTGTTGCGAAAGCAACTATTCCAGACACGTTTGACAATGAATTTGCAATTTACGATTTGAACGAATTCCTATCTGCACTTTCACTTTTCAAAAACCCAACACTTAGTTTTAGTGACAAAGCAGTAAAACTTAATGAAGAAGGTGGTGGTAGTTCAGTGAACTATTTCTTTAGTGACCCATCTGTGGTGACTTCACCAAAGACAGAGATTACTATGCCCTCTGTTGATGTTGAGTTCACATTTACACAAAACACATTCAATCAAATCTTGAAGGCATCTGCCGTTCTTGGTGTGCCTGATGTAGTTCTAACTGGAACTGCTGGTGGTGATATCAATCTTACTGTGACTGACCGTAAGAATGACACATCAAACGACTTTGCAATTAAGGTTGGTGAGAATGCTGCATCTGACTTCACATACTTCTTTAAGGTTGAAAACCTAAAACTCTTGTCAGGCGATTACAAGGTAGAAGTTTCACAAAAAGGTATTTCTCATTTTACTAATGTGAATAAACCAGTTGAATACTTTATTGCACTTGAATCTGCATAATGTATCATAAACAAGTCATTAAGTGGTTTAATGACTCATATATGGAACATTATTGACAAGGAGATATATTATGAATGATGCGATTTTATGGGTGGAGAAATACCGTCCATCCAAAATCAGTGATACAATTCTCACTGATGATTTGAAAACAACTTTCCAGACGTTTGTAAATGAAGGGTATATCCCAAATCTACTTTTGTCTGGAGGCCCAGGCGTAGGTAAGACCACTGTTGCGAAAGCAATGCTTGAAGAGATTGGTGCTACCTACATGATGATTAACGGTTCAGAAGAATCGGGAATTGATGTTCTCCGAAATAAGATTAAGAACTTTGCGTCTACTGTCTCTATGGATGGTAATCGCAAGTTCGTAATCTTAGATGAGGCAGATTATCTAAACCCACAATCAACTCAACCTGCCTTGCGTGGGTTCATGGAAGAGTTCCACAAGAACTGTGGATTTATTCTGACATGTAACTTTAAGAACCGAATCATTGACCCTCTACATTCACGATGTTCTGTCGTTGAATTTAAAATACCCAACACTGACAAACCTAAACTTGCTGGACAATTCTTTACTCGTGTTCAAGATATTCTGACTAAAGAAAATGTTCAGTTTGAACCAAAGGCAGTTGCTGGTGTTGTTGAGAAACACTTCCCAGATTGGAGACGTGTTCTTAATGAACTGCAACGTTATTCTGCATCTGGTATGATTGATGCTGGTATTCTGGTAAACATATCAGAAACCAACATGAAAGACTTGGTTGGGTTTCTCAAAGAAAAAGACTTCAAGTCTATTCGTAAATGGGTTGCAAATAACTTAGACAATGACCCTACTCGTGTATATCGTAAAGTCTATGATATGCTCTATGAGGAAATTGAACCTCAGACTGTGCCACACTTGGTTCTTGCAGTTGCAGACTATCAATACAAATCTGCATTTGTTGCTGACCAAGAAATCAACATGCTTGCATTCATGATTGAGATTATGACACAGGTGAAGTTCAAATGAGTTATGAACTAAAAGATTATCTTAATTCCATCAATTTATCAAAAGAAAACTTAATGGATGGTGATGACCCAGAATGGGAAAAGAAGTATTCACCATACATTATTAATAAGTGTCTTGCACCTTTCAACGACACTATCATGCTAGTCAATGAGATTAACATGCGTCACCACTTGGATAAGAAGCTTCAATATGACTTTTTACTAAATAGTATTAGGTCTAAGAAGCGTTATGCTCCTTGGGTGAAGGCGAGTAAATTGAAAGACTTAGAGTATGTAAAAGAGTATTATGGTTATACTGATGAAAAGGCAAAGACCGCTCTTTCCATACTTAATGAATCTCAGATAAAGGCTATCAAAGATAGTTTGAATAAAGGTGGAAAAAAATGAATGAAAATATATGGCATCCAGAGAAGATGCTAGAAATAAAACTAAAAGAACCAGATGATTTCTTAAAGGTTCGTGAGACACTATCTCGTATTGGGGTTGCTTCTCGCAAAGAGAAGAAATTATATCAGTCCTGTCACATCCTACATAAACAAGGAAGATACTTCATTGTTCATTTTAAGGAACTGTTTGCACTGGACGGCAAAGATACCAACATTAACGAAAACGACATTTCAAGACGTAACTCAATTGCTGGACTACTTGGTGATTGGGGATTGATTGAAATAATTGGAGAAGTGGAACCCAAAGCACCACTTTCCCAAATTAAAGTAATTTCGTTCAAAGAAAAAAATCAATGGTTGTTGGAAACTAAATATAACATTGGTAAGAAAAGAGAAGTTTAACTTTGGCACAGTCGTTTTCTAAATTCATAACAGAAGAAGTAAAAGAAAAACCTTATACTTTAATAATGTTTAACAACTCTAATGAGGAAGTCAGAGATGTGGGTAAAAGAACACGTCCAGACTTTAAGTTGTTTGTTGATGCTGCAAAAAAGACAGGCATCAAAATATTTAATGTTGAGTATACAGGATTGTTTATTACTGAAGAAGACGACAAAATATTTTTGAACTCTCTTGACTTTGATGAGGACGGCAATGTAGTGATGCCAACTGAATCTGGTGAAGCAAAATATCAAAAACCTATTCCTATTGACCCAGAAAATACTATATTATTTGCAAGAGGTCTAGGAACATTCGGTTATACAACAAACCGTAGATGGGTTGATATAATTAGAAATTTAGAACATAAGGGATTTAAAACAATTCCCTCTATTAATACTTGGGACAAATGTTCCAGTAAATATTATTGTGACCAGTTGATGAAATCAAATGGTTTAAAAACTCCTACTACAATTCC
>Ga0181563_10003083_pt1 | contig 16034 bp, 16 predicted proteins | sample 011ome_25_FD_133759 | JGI IMG/M metagenome (GOLD analysis project Ga0181563, IMG submission 133759) | Coastal salt marsh microbial communities from the Groves Creek Marsh, Skidaway Island, Georgia - 011512CT metaG (megahit assembly) | ecosystem: Environmental > Aquatic > Marine > Intertidal...
AACAAGCTGACTACCTCCCCTGTTGGTGACTTGCCCTCGATTTGGAGGGGAGCTTTCCTCGCGGGTGGAAGTATCAGCGAGCCCGGAAGATCAGCAGCCATTGAAATCGTGGCACCCACCGGAGAAGCGGCAATGGCCATGGTGGGAATCGGCGCCAGGATTGGTGTGACCTCGAAAGCCAGGGAAGTCCGTATGGCCCATCGCGTGATGGTGAGAGACGGAGAGGCCATCTCAGAGCTTCTTACGCTCATGGGCGCGCCAGGCGCGGTGACGGAGTGGGAGAAGCTCAGGGAACGCCGGGAGGTCCGAGCAACTGCGAATCGGTTGGTGAACTTCGATGACGCAAACCTAAGGCGCTCAGCTCAAGCTGCCGTTGCAGCGTGTGCGAGGGTAGAACGCGCTCTTGAAATATTGGGCGCGGAGATCCCCGATCACCTCCTGTACGCGGGAAATCTCCGTCTCACCCACCGAGATGCGAGTCTCGACGAATTAGGTCACCACGCAGATCCGCCTTTGACCAAGGACGCGGTGGCCGGCCGCATCCGGAGGCTTCTCGCTATGGCGGACAAGAAGGCTGAAGACCTGGGAATTCCCAGCACCTTGGATGCCGTCCCTGCTGAGGTCGATTAGGCCCTCATTACCCCCTCAGTCGGGCGCCCTAGACTATGGGCAAGCCCACACGATCTCTGGAGGATGTCATGACGTATTCGCTTCCCGAATTGCCCTACGACTATGCGGCCCTCGAGCCCCACATCAGCGCCCGCATCATGGAGCTCCACCACTCGAAACACCACAAGGCCTATGTTGACGGCGCCAACAATGCACTCGCGCAGATGGCAGAGGCACGAGAGACCAGCAACTTTGCCAATATCAATCGTCTGGAGAAGGACTTGGCCTTCCACCTTGGCGGGCACGTCAACCACTCGATTTTCTGGACCAATCTTGCTCCAGGAGCTGGGGGAACCCCAGAAGGGGAAGTCGCGTCTGCCATCGACGAGTACTTCGGCTCGTTCGATGCCTTCAAAGCGCATTTCCAGGCCGCGTCATTGGGCATCCAAGGCTCGGGCTGGGGCGTCCTGTCATGGGATCCGGTGGGTTCCCGACTCGTGATTCAGCAGCTCTTTGATCAGCAAGCCAACGCCGCTCAAGGAACCACCCCGATTTTGCAGCTCGATATGTGGGAGCACGCCTTCTACCTCGACTACCAAAACGTCAAGGCCGACTACGTTGCCGCCTTCTGGAATATCGTCAATTGGGAGAATGTTGCGAAACGTTTCGAAGCGGCCCGTGCTCACGCGGGGGCTTCACTGCTAGTCTGAGACAGCAAGACACTGGAATGGGCCGGGGTTTTCCCGGCCTTCTCCATTTCCGCTGAATTATGAAGGGACACCCTCCGTGGTCAACGTTGCCATCAACGGCTTTGGTCGAATCGGACGAAGCTTTTTTCGAGCTGCTCTTGCTAGCTCTCACGACATCACCATCGTCGCCGTCAATGACTTGACCGACCCCAAGGCGCTCGCACACCTGCTCAAGTATGACTCCGTGGGAGGCCGACTCCCTGTCTCGGTTGAAGCCGCTGAGGGCACCATCGTCGTGGACGGGAAGGCCATCACGGTCTACGCCGAGCGCGACCCCGGCAACCTGCCCTGGGGCAAGCTCGATGTCGACATCGTGGTGGAGTCCACGGGATTCTTCACCGATGCTGACAAGGCGAAGGCTCACCTCAGCGCCGGAGCTAAGAAGGTAATTATTTCCGCCCCTGCCAATGGCGAAGACCTCACCGTGGTTATGGGCGTTAACCACCAGGACTACGACTCCTCCGCCCACCACATCGTGTCTAACGCGTCTTGCACAACGAACTGTCTTGCACCGATGGCGAAAGTATTCCACGATGCCTTTGGTATTGAAAAAGGTCTCATGACGACCGTCCACGCCTACACAGCGGATCAAAATCTGCAGGACGGTCCGCACAGTGACCTCCGTCGGGCGCGAGCAGCGGGCGTGAACATTGTTCCTACCTCCACAGGTGCGGCCAAGGCCATTGGCTTAGTGCTTCCTGAGTTGAAGGGCAAGCTTGACGGCTTTGCACTGCGAGTACCCGTCCCCACCGGATCAATCACCGATCTCACTGTTGAGACCTCGCAGGAGGTGACCCTTGAGCAGGTACAGGCCGCTTTCCGGTCCGCTTCTGACAATGGCCCCTGGAAGGGAGTTCTTCGCTACACAGAGGAGCCCATTGTCTCCAGCGACATCGTAGGTGACGCCTACTCGTCGATTGTCGATGGCGGTCTAATCCGCGTCATTGGCAACCAGGTGAAGATGAGCTCCTGGTATGACAACGAATGGGGTTACTCCAACAGGTTGGTGGACCTTGCGTCCTACATGGCGGCACAGCTCTAAGTAGTGGCGCTCACAACTCTGGAGGAGTCCCTCGACCTTGATGGTCGCGTGGTGTTCTTGCGCGTGGACGCCAACGTTCCACTTGATAACGGCACGATCTCCGATGATGGACGCATCCGTGCGTTTTTGCCCACTCTTGAGTGGCTCACCGGGCGGGGTGCGTCTGTGGTTCTTGCCAGTCATCTTGGGCGCCCCCAAGGACCTGAGGATGACCATCTCAGCGCAGCGCCGGTGGCTGCGCGAACTTCCGAGCTCGCTGGTTTCCCCGTACCCCTCATTCCGGGCGTGACCGGGGACGAGGTATGGAGCGCATGTGAGGAGATGAAACCCGGCGAAGTCGTCTTTCTCGAGAACCTTCGATTTGACCCGAGGGAAACCTCGAAAGAAGACTCAGCCAGGCTTGAACTAGCCATGGAGTGGGCCTCCCACGTTGATGCGTGCGTTGTCGATGGTTTCGGCGTCGTGCACCGGAAGCAGGCGAGTGTGTACGAACTCCCGCGCCTTACACCCTCCTATGCGGGCTTTTTGGTGGAGAAAGAGGTCGATGTCCTCGAGAAGCTGACATCCCGGCCGGAGAGGCCCTACACGGTGGTTTTAGGCGGGTCGAAAGTCTCAGACAAGCTTGGCGTCATTGAGGCACTCCTGCCCACTATCGACCGGCTGATTATCGGCGGGGGAATGGTGTTCACCGTCCTTGCAGCTCAGGGCCATGCTGTCGGCAAAAGTCTCCTCGAGAAGGATCAAATCGAGCTCGTAACGGGATTCCTCGACCTCGCTTCCACGCTGGGCGTCGAGATTGTTCTCCCCACTGACATCGTGATGGCTGACTCGTTCAGCCCCGCAGCCTCCCACGTCACTCTTCACATAGCCGAATTGGAGCAGGGCCCCCATGGCGCAGAAGCTCTGGGCCTCGATATTGGACAGAAATCTCAGAGGGCTTTCCAGGAGGCGATCAGAGACTCCCACACCGTGTTCTGGAATGGCCCTATGGGAGTATTCGAATTTGATGCCTTTTCGGCAGGGACTCTCGCAGTGGCGGAGGCGCTGACCCAGGTAGAGGGGCTTTCAGTCGTGGGTGGCGGGGACTCTGCGGCTGCGGTGCGTGCCTTGGGTTTTTCGGACGATCAGTTTGGACACATTTCAACCGGAGGGGGAGCGAGCCTCGAGTTCCTCGAAGGAAAACAACTGCCTGGATTGGAGATGCTTGGATGGCAACCACCCGTCGCCCCCTAATTGCTGGTAACTGGAAGATGAACCTCGATCATCTCCAATCCATCGCCTTCGTTCAGAAACTTGCGTGGGCCCTCAAAGACAAAAAGTTCAATGAGCAGGAGGTGGAAGTCGCCGTATTTCCTCCCTTTACGGACCTTCGGTCTGTTCAAACCTTGATCAACGCTGACGACTTGCCGCTGGAACTTGGTGCGCAGGACCTCTCTGTTCACGATGACGGCGCACACACGGGTGACGTCTCCGGGGTGTTTTTAGAGGCTTTAGATTGCACGTATGTCCTTGTCGGGCACTCTGAACGGCGTGCGGACCACCATGAGGACGATGACGTGTGTGCGGGCAAAGTCCAGGCGGCATTGAGAAACAACCTGGTTCCTGTGCTGTGCGTAGGAGAAACCTCAGAGGACCTGGAAAAATATGGTGCAAGCAAGGTTCCGGTGGACCAGCTCGCGGCCGTCCTCACCTCCATTGATAAAAAGGCAGACATCGTGCTTGCCTATGAGCCAGTCTGGGCCATTGGGAGCGGGCAAGCGGCTACGCCGGAACAAGCCGAGGAGGTCTGTGCTGCTCTTCGCGACACCATCCGCAGTGTCCACGGCGATGACGCCGCAGAGCGCACTCGCATTCTCTATGGAGGCTCAGTCAAGTCGGTCAACATTGCTGGGTTTATGAAACGGGACAACATCGATGGAGCCCTCGTGGGGGGAGCGAGCCTAGACGTGGACGAGTTTGTCGCCATTGCTCGCTTCCCACACCACGTGAGTGTGGACTAGAACGAGCGCTCAGCGTCTATAGTGGTGAGGGTTTCGGGAGGTTAAAGTGGAAATTCTGCGCGTCGTGTTTTTGGTTCTGCTGGCGCTCACCAGCATTCTTCTGACGCTGATGATTCTCCTGCACCGCGGGCGAGGCGGCGGCCTGTCGGACATGTTCGGCGGGGGAGTGACCTCAAACCTCGGGTCTTCCGGTGTCGCCGAGAGGAACTTGAACAGGATTACGGTCGTGGTGGCCTTGGTGTGGGTTTCGAGCATCGTTGTGCTCGGACTCTTCACCCGGTTCGATATTTAGGAAGGTTGAGTCATGGCAACTGGCGGAAGCGCGATTAGAGGAACCCGTGTCGGTTCTGGCCCTATGGGCGAACAGGACCGCGGGATTCAGGCGGACCGCATTGCCGTGTCCTACTGGGATGCCATGGGTAACGAGACAGTTCGCTACTTCTCGGCTCAGATTGAACCAGATGAGATTCCCGACATCATCGATTCACCAACCACGGGATTGCCAGCTGGGCGTGACAAAGACAATCCTCCTGAGCTGCCTGTTAATGAGCCATACAAGACACATCTCGCTTACGTGAAGGAGCGTCGCACTGACAAAGAGGCGAAACAGATCCTTGAAGATGCGCTCGCAAAACTCCGACAGCGAAAAGGTCGCCTCTAGTTTTGGAGTGCCTCCCTCACGCGTGTCACCCCTGACGCGTCCCCAGTGAGGCTCAGTACCGGCTGTCCGCTACGAGCAAGCACGTCAGCGTCGCCGTGCGCCTGAGCAAGAAGTAGCTGCCAAAAATCAAAGTCACGACCCGGAATATCAAGCTCCACCAGGGGAGTCTGAATTATTTGGAGAAAGACCCCCTCGGGAGCACCGCCTTTGTGAAGTTGGCCCGTGGAGTGGAGAAAGCGCGGCCCAAAGCCCACGGTGACGGGTCGTCCTGTCTTGTGCTCCAGCGCATCTGCGCACTCTCGCCACAGGTGGGTGTGTTCTCGCGGACCGAACACACATAATGCGATGTAGCCGTGCGGTCCCGCAAGATCCCTCAATTGCACCGGTATGCCACTCAGACTCTCGGGTGTGCTGGCACGGCCGGCGCAGAACACAGAAACACCCTCGAGTGATTCCTCGTTGCGAGTCTCGTGGCTGGTCGAACTGAGTAATTCCCGTGCTGCCACTTTCGCGCTTTCCACGTTGGGTTGATCAAACGGATTCACCCCAAGTTCCGCACCCGCGACCGCCGTCGCAAATTCCCACAAGACCATTTGGTGGGCGATGGAGCCCGACACTTCGATGTCACTATTCGATGCGCTCGGACCAATGCTGAGCCCGTCTTCGATGTGGTCAAGACTGGACTCGACCACAGGCAGAATGCCCAGGCCATCTTTACCCGTTGATTCAGCGACCAACTGTTCGACCCAGTCCCCGAATCCTGGTGCATCGGGATCAGAGCGATAGAGAACTTTGTTGACCTGGGGATTGTTCTGCGCGATGGCGATTCCCAGCATGAGGGCTGGGTTATCGGGGCCCGACGTGATGCACTGGGCATAACCCTCGGACGCGTATTGCAGAAACTGGGCAAGATCAAGACCCGCAAGCCCCGCGGGAACGAGACCAAAGGGCGAGAGGGCAGAAAAACGACCACCGATAGTCGGGTCGCCGTCGAACACTCGGTATCCAGATTCCAGCGACGACATGCTCAGTGATGAACCCGGATCACTCACGACGACAATGTGTTGGGTGGGCTCGAGCCCTTGGGCGCGCAATGCGCTCTCAAACGCCCTCTTCTGTGAGTCAGTCTCCACGGTACCGCCCGATTTGGACGATACAACCACCACGGTTTTTGAGAGGTCCTGGTTCACGGACAGTGCGACCTCATCGGGATGGGTGGAATCCACAATGGTCAGCGGCAGACCATGGGTGGCCGCTATCACCTCTGGGCCGAGGGACGACCCTCCCATGCCACATAGGACCACCCGATTGATCCCTCGAGAGCTGAGTTCTTGGTGTAGCTCTGTGATTTCGGCGGCCAGGCCACTCCACCTATCGGGGTGAGCAGTCCACCCCAAACGGATTGATGCCTCAGGTTGCGCTGTTTCACCCCACAGCGTCGAATCGGCCTTCGAGAGGGAGTCCATGAAACCCTCACTCGCGCGCTCCTCGCAACGACTCCTTATGTTTCTGTTCAGGGTGTCGTTGAGTGCGACTGCCAGGCTCACGCAGAGCCTTCCATAGCATTCGCTACCGTCTCGAGGAGCTCTCGCCATGATTGAACAAACTTCTCCACACCGTCCTGCTCAAGGGCATCCGTTACCTGAGCGAGCGAAATTCCCAAGTCCTCAACCGCACCCAGAGTCTCTCGAGCAGCATCAAAATACCCCGTCACTCGATCACCCTCAACGACGCCAACTGCCTCCAAAGCCATCAGGGTCTTCTCGGGCATCGTATTGACTACATCGGCCACGGCTAGTTCGGTGACGTAGTAGGCGGGCGGCAGAGAAGGGTCCTTGACACCAGTGGAGGCCCAAAGAGGTCGTTGATTGTTCATGCCCTTCTGGCTCAAACCCTGAGCGCGCCCAGAGTTGTGACGTTCAAGGAACAGCTCGTAGGCGAGACGGGCATTGGCAACCGCGGAGAGGGAGCGGACAGCCGTAGCCTCAGGAGTATTGACTGCATCGAGCTTGGCATCAATTGCTGCATCAACACGAGACACGAAGAACGACGCCACGGAGCGAATAGCAGAAAGCGAGTGGCCCGCGGCTTGAGCTTTCTCGATGCCATCAAAGTATGCGTCAATAACCTCGCCGTAGCGTTCCAAGCTGAAGATGAGGGTCACGTTGACACTGATTCCCTCACCGATAACCTCAGAGATGGCCGGTAAGCCAGCCTTCGTCGCGGGGATCTTGATCATCAGGTTGGGTCTGTCCACGCGGTTCCATAAATCTTTGGCTTGCTCGATGGTTCCGGAGGTGTCATGAGCGAGCAGAGGCGATACCTCGAGGGACACACGTCCGTCTAGCCCGTCGGTCGAGTCGAAGACAGGACGCATCAGGTCACAGGCACCTTGAATGTCGCGAATCATGACTTCGAACACGGCCTCTTCGGGCGTGACACCCGCACGGGCGAGATCAGCGAGGTCTCCGGTATAGGAGTCGCTACCTGAAACAGCGCCCGCAAAGATCGTCGGGTTACTCGTCACACCGACAACGTGGTTGTGCTTCATGAGAGAGGCTAAGGAACCTGTGGTTAGCCTGTCCTTGGAGAGATCATCTAGCCAGATGCCGACACCAATCTGGCTAATCTCCAAACTTGGTGTTGATGTCATGTTCCTACTTTCCTGAGGCCGCCAAGGATTCCGTGGCAGCAGTCACGACCGCTTCGGATGTGAGCCCGAATTCCTCATACAAACGCTGATAGTCGGCCGATGCGCCAAAATGCTCGAGGGAGACCGTCCGACCTGTATCACCCACGAAACGATGCCACCCCTGCGCAATGCCCGCCTCGACAGAGACGCGCGCACGCACTGAGGGTGGTAGGACGCTGTCGCGATAAGACTGGTCTTGCTCATCAAACCATTCCACACAAGGCATGGACACCACTCGAGTCCCAATTCCAGATTCCTCAAGGGCGCTGCGGGCTGACAGCGCAATGGCAACTTCGGACCCGGTCGCCAGCAAAATTACTTGCAACTGGCCAACGGATTCGGCGAGAACATAGCCACCCCGCGCCGTGTGTCGGGCGTGAGCGAGTGTGGAGCCCGCGGCGACGTCATCACCACGCTCCAACACGGGAATTCCCTGTCGGGTGAGCGCAATGCCCGCTGGATTGTGTTGGCGCTCGATCATGGTCTTCCACGCATACGCGGTCTCGTGTGCATCAGCTGGCCGCACAATGTCCAGCCCGGGAATAGCTCGCAATGAGGCGAGTTGTTCGACCGGTTGGTGGGTGGGGCCATCTTCACCCAACCCGATGGAGTCGTGTGTCCAGACATACCGGGCTGGCACCCCCATCAGCGCTGCCAATCTGACCGCTGGGCGCATGTAGTCACTAAAAATGAGGAAGGTGCCCCCAAACGGTTTGGTGGGTCCGTGTAGCGCGATTCCATTGAGAATTGAGCCCATAGCGTGCTCCCGGATTCCAAAATGAAGCACGGAGCCGTACAGGTCTGCCTGAAATTCTTTGGTCGAGTGATGGGCAGGCGCAAATGACGCGCGTCCCTTAATGGTGGTGAGGTTGGAGTCTGCAAGATCAGCAGAGCCACCCCACAACTCAGGCAGTACGCTCCCGAGAGCGTTCAGGACTTGACCGGAGGCTGCTCGGGTCGCAAGGGAGTCCACTCCCTCAAAGGTCGGAAGTATTGCTTCGATATCCGGAAGCTCTCCCGCCAGGAGCCGGTCCAGCAGAGCTTTCTTGTCTGGATTCTTCGCCGCCCACTGACTAAACAGCTCATCCCATGATTCACGCGCGTGCCGGGACCGCTCGCCGAGGCCTCGAGTGTGCTCGATCACGTCTGAGGGAACCACAAATGACTCGCCGGGTTCCATACCCAGCTCTGACTTGAGGGCCGCGAGCTCATCGGCACCCAGAGCCGAACCGTGAATCTTTCCGGTGTTTTGCTTATTTGGGGAGGGCCACCCAATGATGGTTTTCACAACGATGAGTGAGGGTCGTTGTGAGTCGGCCTGGGCACGAGTGATGGCCTCGAGCAGGGCATCAACGTCCTCCGTATAGTTCTCGGCCGAGCCAAAGTCAACAGTGTGGACGTCCCATCCATACGCTTCGTAACGGGCCTGGACGTCCTCGCTGAAAGCGATGTCGACGTCGTCCTCGATAGAAATTTGATTGGCGTCGTAGAGGACAATGAGGTTGCCAAGCTCCTGGTGCCCTGCCAGCGACGCAGCCTCGGCTGTGACACCCTCCTGAAGATCACCATCGCCAGCAATGACATACACAAAGTGGTCAAAGGGTGATTCACCAGGTGCTGTGTCTGGATCAAATAGACCGCGCTCAAACCGTTGCGCGTACGCGAACCCCGTTGCAGAGGCAAGTCCCTGGCCGAGAGGACCAGTGGTGATTTCCACGTGGTCTGTATGCCCGTACTCCGGATGTCCGGGGGTCAGAGAACCCCAGGTCCGCAGGGCCTTGATGTCCTCGAGCTCGAGACCGAAGCCTCCGAGGAACAATTGAACGTATTGGGTGAGTGACGAGTGCCCCGCAGACAAGATGAACCTGTCACGACCAAGCCACTGAGGGTCGGAGGGGTCAAGCTTCATCACCTTCTGAAACAGAAGGTAGGCAACGGGCGCAAGACTGATCGCTGTGCCGGGGTGACCGTGACCGGCCTTTTCGACCGCATCAGCGGCCAGCACCCTCGCGATATCTACTGCTTTTCTGTCCTGGTCGCTGAAAACTGATCCCATAGGGGAGGGCCATCCTTTAGACATTGCGCGGTGGGGCTCAACATTAGGCCCATCGCTCTCGAGTATAACGAGCCGGCTTTCGGCTTCTCGACCGTCACGCACTCAGCTCCTTGGAGGATTTCTTCTCTACACTTGGGGGCGTCATGCACGGCAAAGGACTCTGTTTTCTATGACCTCCTCTCTTAGCGCTCCGCCGCTGGGACGGAGTGTTGTTGGCATCGTGCGGTCCTATATCGCTCTCACAAAACCCCGCGTAATCGAACTTCTGCTGGTCACGACTGTTCCCGTCATGGTTTTGGCTGAACGTGGAATTCCCAGCCTGTGGCTAGTGTTGGCCACCGTTGTGGGGGGCGCCCTCAGCGCCGGCAGTGCCAATGCCTACAACATGTTCATCGATAGAGACATCGACGAGCACATGGGTCGGACCAGCGCAAGACCCCTGGTGACAGGGGAGATTTCCGGCGCTGCAGCACTGGTATTCGCCAGTGCGCTCGGTGTTGGTTCTGTGATGTGGCTCTGGGCGTTTACGACTCCGCTCGCAGCACTCCTGTCCCTGGCCGCGATCCTGTTCTACGTCTTCGTCTACACACTGTGGCTGAAGCGCCGAAGCGAGCAGAACATCATTTGGGGCGGTATTGCTGGGTGCTTTCCGGTGCTGATTGGCTGGTCCGCGGTAACCGGCTCCCTGAGCCTTGAGGCCTGGATACTCTTCCTCGTCGTGTTTCTGTGGACTCCACCGCACTATTGGCCTCTCTCGATGAAATATCGCGACGACTACGCGCGCGTGGATGTCCCGATGCTCGCTGTGGTGCGTGAAGCACCCGCAGTTGGTCTCCAGGTGATTTTGTATGCGTGGGCCACTGTCGCCGCCTCGCTGTTACTCGTTCCGGTTGCGCCCATGGGTGTCCTCTACACCGTTGTCGCTCTCGGAGCCGGAGGTTGGTTCCTGTACGAGTCACACCGCTTGTACCAGAGGTCTCTGCGAGGCGACGAACTCTCACCCATGCGGGTATTCAACTCGAGTATTAGCTACTTGACGCTGCTGTTTGTGGCTGTGGGAATCGATCCGCTACTCCCCGTATAGAGGTCTCTCTCTGCGCCAGGAGTGCTGTGGTCACCAGAGCCACGAGCACCGCCGCCAAGACCATGTGAACCCCGGCCGCGAAGACAGGTAACCCGCTGTTCGCTTGGTAGAGGCCTACCCCAATCTGAGTAAGCGTCACGCCCAGGGCCCCTGTGATCGCCCGGCGGTATCCAGCGGAGCCCACCGAGGCAAAACGGGAAAGCGCCACCAGCGTGACAATCAGACCCAGCACGACATACGAGGGCCACGCGTGGAAGTGCTGCAATAACCACGAATCGAGCCCGTTTCGAGCAGCACCCGAATCTCCCGCGTGCGGACCCGATCCCGTCGTGAGGATTCCCATCACGACGGAGAGTGTCAGGACCCCGAGGAGCGCACCCCCGAGAAGCCGAACTGAGCCAGGCACGCCCCAATTCCTTTGCCTCGGGCCGCGTCGAACCCGGTACAGGAGGACAGCGGCCAAGCCCACGAGCACGGCGGAGAGAAGGTAGTGCAGACCCACCACATACGGGTTCAAATCGGTCAACACTGTGACCCCGCCGATTACCGCTTGACCTGGGATACCCAGGCCGAGAGCCACCGAGAGCCGGAAGAGTTCAGGGCGCTCTGAGCGCATTCGCACGACGAAGAGGAACATCACGATGGCGATGATGATGAGCAGGAAAGTCAGCAGGCGGTTTCCGAACTCGATGACGCCGTGGAATCCCATTTCCGCTGTCGTGACGAACGAGTCCTCGGTGCATCGAGGCCAGGTCGGACAGCCCAGACCTGAGCCGGTCAGTCGTACCGCTCCGCCGGTTCCGATGATCAAGATCTGACTCACGAGGGAAGCCCACGCAGCGATACGAACGCGACGGTCGACCACGGCCGGAAGCCACTTCCACAGGGTTTTCACGGGCTCACACCTTCACGACAGAGTTTCGAACAGTTAGACTTGGGACACCATCAAGCGCTGATGCTTATCTGGTGGGGTTGCCACACCGCAACGAGAGCACCAAGTCTACGTGGCTCACCCTGATGAGCCCCTTGGAAGGTTCAGCCCCGCCCATCGCACACAGAGGAGGAAGCACGAATGTCGGATGTACTTCTCGACCGTCCCGAGCTCGAGAGCCTCGGCAACTATGAGTTTGGTTGGCACGACGCCGATACGGCTGGAGCAACCGCCAAACGGGGGCTGTCAGAGGACGTTGTTCGCGAGATTTCAGCCCTGAAAGACGAGCCGGAGTGGATGCTCGCTACTCGCCTCAAAGGCCTGCAGCTTTTCGACAAGAAACCGATGCCCAATTTTGGCGCCGACTTGTCCGGAATCGACTTCGACAACATCAAGTACTTCGTGCGTTCGACCGAGCGCCAAGCCACGACGTGGGAGGACCTCCCAGACGACATCAAGAACACCTACGAGCGCTTGGGTATCCCGGAGGCGGAGAGAGCCCGACTGGTCGCCGGTGTTGCAGCACAGTATGAGTCCGAGGTTGTGTACCACCAGATTCGCGAAGATCTGGAGCAGCAGGGCGTGCTCTTCCTCGACACCGATACTGCTCTCCGCGAGCACCCTGAGTTCTTCACGGAGTACTTCGGAACGGTGATCCCTGCCGGAGACAACAAGTTCGCGGCGCTGAACACCGCTGTGTGGTCGGGAGGTTCTTTCGTATACGTTCCGCCCGGTGTTCACGTCGAAATTCCGCTCCAGGCATACTTCCGCATCAACACGGAGAACATGGGCCAGTTTGAGCGCACCCTGATTATCGCCGACGAGGGCAGCTACGTGCACTACATCGAAGGGTGTACCGCACCGATTTATTCCTCGGATTCCCTGCACTCCGCCGTGGTTGAGATCATTGTGAAGAAGAACGCTCGCGTCCGGTATACGACGATTCAAAACTGGTCGAACAACGTTTACAACCTCGTGACAAAGCGTGCGATTGCTCACGAAGGCGCGACCATGGAGTGGATCGATGGAAACCTCGGATCCAAGGTCACGATGAAGTATCCCTCGGTGTTCTTGGTGGGTGAGCGCGCCAAGGGCGAGACCCTGTCCGTCGCATTCGCTGGTCCAGGTCAGCACCAAGACGCTGGAGCGAAGATGATCCACATGGCTCCGCACACGACCTCGTCCATTGTCTCAAAGTCGATTGCGCGAGGAGGAGGGCGAGCCGGATATCGCGGTGAAGTCCGAGTGGACGACAACGCCCACCATTCCGCAAACACAGTCCGCTGTGACGCGTTGCTAGTCGACACCATTTCCCGTAGTGACACCTACCCCGCCATTGACATTCGTGTCGACGATGTCCAGCTCGGACACGAGGCAACGGTCTCGAAGGTAAGCGAAGAGCAGCTGTTCTACCTTCAGAGCCGCGGGTTGGCTGAAGACGAAGCCATGGCCATGATTGTCCGCGGTTTCATCGAACCCATAGCCCGCGAGCTGCCCATGGAGTATGCGCTCGAATTGAACAAACTTATCGAAATGAATATGGAAGGCTCAGTCGGCTAAATGAGCACAGAAAACTCAGGCGGGCAAGCCGTGCTTGCGCCGCACGACACTCGTGTGGGTCACGACGTTCCGGTTCAGACGAGGTCTGAACGCTTCGCCTCCGGAGATGTCAGCGACTTTGATTCGGTGACCGGGCGCGAGCCAGAGTGGAAGCTCACTCCGGTTTCCAAGCTGCAACCGCTCCTGGAGGGAAAACTCGACGGTAGTGCCTATGAGATCGAGACGCCGGGAGTCGAGGGCTACTCAGTTGCCTGGGTAGCACCTGTCGACGCCCCCCGAGGTGTAGCAGGACTCCCGGAGGACCGTGCTGCTGCTAATGCCTGGTCATCGAGCGACAAGGTCTTAGTTGTCGACATCTCGGGGGAGCATTCCGAACCGCTTCGGTTAGGTCGAAGCACCCTCGGCTCCGCCCCTCGCGCCGCTCACACCATTGTCAAAGTCAGTGCCAACAGCCATGCGACTCTGATCATGGAATCCACGGAGGATGCGGTTCTGGCAGAAAATGTCGAATTCGACATTCACGATGGGGCCTCTCTCCACCTGGTCTGCGTTCAGGACTGGAACCCCGGCTCGCTCCACTACGCCGCTCACTTTGCCACCGTCGGGAAGGACGCATCCTTCACCCAGATTGTGGTGAGCCTCGGTGGAGATGTTGTCGTGGTCAACCCTTCGACCCAACTGGTTGGTGCCGGAGCGGCTGGACACCTGTGGGGTGCGTACTTTGCGGATTCAACGCAGCACATCGAACACCGGGTGTATGTGCATCACCAGGGTCCGCAGACCATTTCGCGCGTGACATACAAGGGCGCGCTCCATGGAGCGGGAGCTCGCACCGTGTGGGTGGGCGATGTCCTCATCGGGGCGGACGCCGCGGGAACCGACTCCTACGAACAGAATCGGAATCTTGTCCTCAGTGATGGAACGAGAGCCGACTCCATTCCCAACCTCGAAATCAAGACCGGGGACATTGCTGGTGCAGGCCATGCGAGCGCCACGGGCCGGTTCGACGACGAACAACTCTTCTATCTCCAGTCTCGAGGAATTGAAGAGCTCGACGCCAGAAGGCTCGTTGTTATGGGGTTCCTCGTCGATGTTGTCTCAAAGATCAATGACCCGGACCTCGTCACTGCCCTCACTGAGAAGATCCAGCGGAAGCTTTCACAGACGGAGGAGAGCTAAATGGCCGCAGTGAAGGTATGCGGAGTAGATGACCTCAGCGTGTCCAGCGCGGTTAAGGTCACGATCGATGGGGTTCCGATAGCGCTTGTCAAGGACTCGGCAGGGGATGTCCACGCGATCGGTGACACCTGTAGCCACGGCGAGATATCGCTCTCTGAAGGATTTGTGGAGGACGACACTCTCGAGTGTTGGGCACACGGGTCGAAGTTTTCCCTCCAGACAGGTAAGCCTCGGAACTTTCCGGCCTTTGAGCCGGTGCCGGTCTATCCGGTGACCATAACCGACGGTGTGGTGTTTGTTGACCCCACCCCCAAAACCATTGACGACGAGTCGTAAGGAAGACCATGAGCACTCTGACAATCTCTGATTTACACGTTTCCATCGAAACCGAAGGTGGACCGGTGGAGATCCTGAAAGGGGTGGACCTCGCACTTGAGCAAGGTCACACTCACGCCATCATGGGCCCCAACGGTTCGGGAAAATCAACCCTCGCGTACACCATTGCTGGCCACCCTCGCTATGAAGTCACCTCGGGATCTATCGAGCTAGATGGCGAAGATGTCCTCGAGATGAGTGTTGATGAGCGCGCAAAAGCGGGCCTGTTTTTGGCTATGCAGTACCCCGTCGAGGTGCCAGGCGTCAGCGTTACCAACTTCCTCCGCTCTGCGAAGACCGCACTCGATGGCAAAGCTCCCGCGCTCCGCGAGTGGGTGAAGGACCTTCGGGGAGCGATGGACTCTCTCAAGATGGAGCCCGGTTTCGCCGAACGTAGCGTCAACGAAGGATTCTCCGGAGGAGAGAAGAAGCGCCACGAAATCATGCAGCTCGAACTTCTCAAGCCTAAATTCGCGGTACTCGACGAGACGGATTCCGGTCTCGACGTGGACGCTCTGAAGATTGTTGCGGAGGGTGTGAACCGGGCCAAGGACTCCACCGGTCTCGGTGTCCTGCTGATTACCCACTACACGCGTATCCTCAACTACATCAAGCCCGACTACGTCCACGTCGTAGTGGGGGGCAAGATTGCTGAAAGTGGCGGACCTGAGCTGGCCGAGCGTCTCGAGGCAGAAGGTTACGACCGCTACACACAGAAGACCGCTTAGCCAGAGGAGAAAAGCTATGGCGACCGTTGCGCTGAGCGACGAGAAGTTCGATTCTGTTCAAGAGAGTCTCAAAAACGTTATCGATCCCGAATTGGGCGTCAACATTGTCGACCTGGGCCTCATCTCTGACCTGTCGTGGGATGACGAAGAAGACGCGCTCATCATCAGCATGACTCTCACCTCAGCGGGATGTCCTCTGACCGATGTGATTGAAGAGGAAATGGCCAACGCACTCGATGGTGTGGTCGAGCGGTTCCGCATCAACTGGGTGTGGATGCCTCCATGGGGCCAAGAGCGCATCACCGAGGATGGTCGAGACATGATGAGGGCCCTCGGATTCTCTATCTAGTTCTTCCGCAGGCTTACTT
>Ga0181563_10003091_pt1 | contig 16017 bp, 8 predicted proteins | sample 011ome_25_FD_133759 | JGI IMG/M metagenome (GOLD analysis project Ga0181563, IMG submission 133759) | Coastal salt marsh microbial communities from the Groves Creek Marsh, Skidaway Island, Georgia - 011512CT metaG (megahit assembly) | ecosystem: Environmental > Aquatic > Marine > Intertidal zone...
CGCTCGAGAGACGCGTTCGCGTTTGGCGGCGACGCGGGCGGCGCGTCTCGCGTCGACGCCGGGCGGATCTCGCGGACGCCGCGGACGCACATCCACTTTTGGATTCTGATGATGATCCACTGCGTGGAAAACGCGATAACCACGAGCGTGATGAGCCACTGCGCGTACTCCTTGAGGGAGAGAATGGGGAAGTACTCCGACAAAGGCACGTCCTCCACGAGCGCGGTGATGTTAAGCACCCAGCCTTGTAAGTTGACACCGTCCGTGAGGTTCACGCCTTGCAAGCCTTCCGCGAGGGAGGTGAGGTTGAGCAGCCAGGTATCGCCTTGGATGCTGTGCGCTCCCGTCGCGGCCTCGTCCACGACGTCCGCGACCGTTTCGACGACCGCATCCGCCACGGTATCCATCACCGTCTCCACCACGGACTCCACCGTCACGGTCTTCTCGATCTCCATCTCGAAGGACGTCGTCGGTTCTTCGTCTACGGCTCCGAAATTTTCCATGTCCGAGTCACACGAGGGACCCCTCGCCGCGCGTCGCGATGCCTCCCGTCGCCCGTGAGGAGAGGCGACGCGACCTCTCAGCCCACTCGTCTCCTCGAGGCGCGCGGAACGAGTCTCCGGCGACGTGCGAGCGCGGGCGCGCCGGACAATGCCTCGCGGCAGTACGTCAAAAAGTACACACGGGAGCGCGGGAGCTTTTTCAAGCAACGAACCATTCGGCGTCCTTCTCTGATTTTGGCGTGAGATGGCGTTTCGTGGTCGCCTTTCCCGAGTGAGAGTTTCTCGACCGCGACGACGAATCCCTCGTCGTCAGTTCGCGTATGCGCGCGCCCCGTTCCCCCCCCGGCGCGGTGAACAGCGGCCCCGTCGCGGCCGCCTGCGCCGCCGCGGTCGCGTACTTCGCGTACAGCGTGCACTACTCCAGCGCCAACGTCGGGTCGAGCGCGAACGCCACGAAGACCGCGCCGTGGTGGAGGCCGAGCAACTGAATCATCCATCATCAACCATGTCGTCGTCGCTGAAACGAGACCCCGAGGAGAGCCTCGCGGACCGCCGCAAGCGTTTGAAGGCTCACGCCGAGGCGCACTTCAACTCGACGCGCGCGGCGTGGGCGGACCTCCCGCCCGACGCGCTGCGGCTCGTCGTGAAGCGCGCCGCCGATCTCGCCAAATCGAGCGTGCCCGTCGTGCCCACGGTCGCGTCCGTGTGCCGCGCATGGCGCGACGCGGTACTTAATCACCCATCCGATCTCTGGCGCCGCGCGGACTTTTCCGGCGACTTCAACCCCTGGGAATTCGTGATCGCCCGGTACTGTCGCGAAGGGCACTGGCGTGAGCTCGAGCACCTCGACCTGCGGGACTGCCCTCGCCTCACGGACAAGGCGCTATACGCGTTGTCCGCGCGAAACGGAAACGTCGGAGCGCCGGCGCTCACGAGCCTCTTCGTGTCTGACGTCTCCGGCGAGTCGAGCATGTCTTGTCGTTTTCTCGCCGGGAGAGGAAAAACATGGAATCCGAAGGGCATGACCGTCGACGAGCTGGTTCCTTTCCTCGAGCGAAAACAAGAGACTCTCGAAGCGATCGAGATCGATCGTTTGACGTGCGCGTCGAACTTTAAACGCGAGACGCTTTTTCGCGTCGCGTTCGGGAGCCGACGTTTAACGGCAATCGCGGTTCGCGACTCCGGGAGGGTCTTACCTAACATCTCCCTCTCGTTACCGCCTTCCGGTGCGCCTTTCCTCGCGAAGCTCGACCTTTCGAACTCGGGGGGGGGCAAAGGGAGCGTCGTGCTGCCCTGGGTCGACCTCATGCGGAAGTGCCCCGCGATGCGCGAGCTGCGGCTGAACGGGTTCGGCGGCGCCGCAGGCTGGGAACCCAAACCGCGCGTCGACTCGGCGAACGATCCGTGGACAAACGCTTCGCGCGACACCGCCGACGGCGCCGCCGACGGGGACGTCACCGCCCCGCGCGAGGGTTTGCCCGGGTTCGAGCACCTCGAGGTCCTCGAACTCGGCGCCGCGCGCGTCACCACCTCCGCGGGGTACGGCGTCGGTCAGTCCGGCCTCGGCGGGATCCCCCTTCTGTTTCGACTGACGCACGCGTCCAAGAAGCTGCGCGAGCTGGACGTCACCGGCGCGCGCGAACGACTGAACCCCGACGATCTCTCCTCCGTCGTCGCGCGCTTCGCGGATCAAAGACGGTTCTCGGCGGACGATCTTGCCGGGACGCTGTTCTGCGAAAAAGGCGAGTCCCCTCTGCGCGTGTTGCGGTGCTCGAAAACCGGCTGGGCGGGCGCGCGCGGCGGCGAGGAGGGGGAGGCGTTTCAAAGACTCTTCTTTCTGGAAGGAAACGGCCTCGGCGGTGAAAAACGCGCGCGGTTTCCGGACCTGCGCGTTTTGGAACTCGGCTCGCAGGGCGCGCACGCGCCTTTGTTCGGGGACGAGGCGTTGGTAATCGTCGTCGCCGCGTGTCACGCATCGCTGGAGCGGCTCGCGATCGCGGGCTCAGCCGTGACGGACGCCGGCGTCGCGTTTTTGTTGTCGCGTTGCGCGTTTGTAAACGAGCTCGACGCGTCCTTCTGCCGCGGGCTGAGTCGCGAGTTTCGACGCGCAGCCGCCGAGGGGGACATCCGCGCCGCGCGTCGTTTGGCGGCGGCCGCGGCGGACGAGAACCACGCCGCGGTCTTGGAAAGCCTTTCCGCGCGCGTTCTCTCTTGAGCGCGTCGGCGTGAGCGACGACGACGAGGAGAACGACGGTCGTTTGTACACTATAGGGCTGGGCAAGGCAAGACTGTCCCGTGGTGAGTCCCGAACTGTAATTCAGTCGATACGACGTCGATTTCGACGCTTGAAGAGGCGATTTTTACCGAAAGGAGGGTGGTGCCTTCTAACGTGCCGTCGATGGGGGCAATAGTTGTTAGTGATATGTATCATGGTAAGGCTTTGTCTCTTTTGTGGGCTCGAGAATCCACTCTGTGATCAGCAAGACTGTCGCGATAAAGTGGGTACGGGCGGAGCGCACTTTCCAGGCGCGCCACAGCGCACGAAGAACCACGACCCGCGCGCGAGGAGCAGCGATGGCGGCCGCGTCGTTCCTGACGACGCGCGCCACGCTCGTCGGGCGCGCGCGCGCGCCTCCGGGCGCGCGCGAGTTTGCCCGAACGCCTTGTGCGGTCGCGCGCGCGAGATTCGTCCCGCGCCACGAAGCGGCGGCACGATTCGCGACGTGCCCTTCCCGGGCGCGCCTCGGGCCCCTGACCGTCGGCCTGCTATCCGCGAGCTCGCGTGGGTTCCGCGCGCTCGTCTCGACGCGTGCGTCCAGCGATGCAGCCGAGGCGAGCGCGCACGCCCCGGAGGACGCCTCGAGCGCCGGCGTCGTCGCCGCGGACGACGCGTCGAGCGCGCCGCCGCCGAGCGACGACGCGCCCTCCGAGGATGACGCCGCGCGCGCGGCGAAAACGGACGCGCCCCCCACATTCGCCGAGCTGGGTCTTCCCAAGTCCCTGTGCGCCGCGCTGGAGGCCACCGGTTTCGAGGAGCCCTCGCTGCCGCAGTGCGCCGCCATCCCCGCGTTGCTGGCGGGGAACAACGTCGCGTTGCAGTCGCACACGGGCAGCGGCAAGACGATGGCGTACTTGCTCCCCGTCATCGCGCGCATCGTCGAGGAGGAGAACCTGCCCGCGAGCGAGCGGTCCTCGGACGTGCGCTGCCTGGTGGTGGTGCCCTCGCAGGAGCTTGCGATGCAGATCGTGCGCCAGGTGGAGCGCGTGCTGGGCGAGTTCGGCAAGAGCATCACGCAGCAGTGCATCGGCGGCGCCAACGTGCGGAGGCAGGAGGAGGCGCTCCGCCGCAAGAAGCCGCTGCTGGTGGTCGGGACGCCCGGGCGCCTGGCCGAGCTCTCGCGCAACGGCATCCTGCGCACGCACGGCGTGCGGTGCCTGGTGATCGACGAGGCGGATGACCTGCTCGCGAGCAACTTCCGCCGGGACATGGCGAGGATCTGCGACCACACCGGGAAGGGCGTACTCGGCGGGCGCCAGACCGTCGTCGTGTCGGCGACGCTGCGCCGCGAGACCCTGCAGCAGTACGAGTACATGGCGCCGAACCTGAAGCAGATCAGCGCGGGGCAGTTCGGGAAGGCGCCTCACCTCGGTGAGACGCCTCATCTCGCCGCTTCCGACGATGAGATCGAGCGCTCGCCCTCGTCCGCGGCGCTGCCCCCCAACCTCGAGCACTACTCGGTGGTGGCGGACGCGCGGCACAAGGTGGACCGCCTGCGCAGCGCGATCCACGCGACGGGCGCCGAGCGCGCGCTGGTGTTCCTGAACTTCGGGCACAGGCTGGCGGACGTGCGCGACAAGCTGGCGACGCGCGGGATGGCGTGCGGCGTTCTGCACGGGGGGATGAACAAGATGGAGCGCGCCGCTGAGCTGGCGGCGTTCCGCCGCGGCGACTTCCGCGCGCTGCTTGTCTCGGACCTCGCCGCGCGCGGCATCGACGTGCCCGAGGTGGACGCCGTGTTCAACCTCGAGCTCCCCACGGACGAGACGCACTACGTGCACCGCGCGGGGCGCACCGGGCGCATGGGCGCCGAGGGCCTGGTGCTGACCATCGTCGAGCCCAGGGAGGCGCACGTCATGCCGCGCATCGCGCGGAGGCTAGGCGTGGACATCCGCGCGGCGGACCTGCAGAAGGGGAACCTGGTGCCCGACCGCGGGGATAGGCCGGGCGAGGCCAGGCAGGACAGGAGGGACGGGGACGAGAGGGACGCGGGCAGGAGAGGCGACAGGGACGGACGCGAGGGGTCGGCGGGCCCTCGCGGCGATCGACCGCCGCGCGGCGGACGCGGGGGTGCGGCGCGCGGCGCGCGTGGCGAAGGGCGCGGCGCCGGCGCGCGCGGCGGGCGCGGCGGGCGCGGCGGGGCGAGCGGCGGCGGCCATTACACCCCGAAGGGCAAACCTCGCCGCCGCACCCGGAACGCCTCCTCCGCTTGAGCCTTCCTTTCTTCTTCGCGAAGGACGCGCTTTCGTCGTTTCCGCGTTTCGTCACGCGTTTCGCTCGTGTAATATCTAAGTGTTAAATTCTCACGTCTCGTACCTCTCTCTCGCGACTCCGCGAACCGTCGCGTCGACGCGACGTTTTCGCTCGCCCCCCCGCGCGACGACGCGTTCTAGTGGACCCCATCAGTAGTACACGTTGAAGGAGTCGACGGTGGTCTGGAGGCGGTCCTTCATCTTGGCCCACCTCCGCTCGCTCGACCCGGTGGTCAGGGTGTAGAACTTACCCTGCGTGATGGTGACGATGGTCAACGCGTGCCTCTCGTACGAGTTGGTCTTCGTGACGTACTCCAGCGCGTAGTACAAGTGGCCCTCCTTGTCCTTGCGCTGCGCGGTTTTCAGCACCTTCGCCTGCGCGCCGGGGATGGCGAGCGCCTTGGAGACCAGCGTCTTGGCCACCTCGTCGGGGGTGCCGACCTCCGCGAGGGACTCGCGGCTGGTGGGGTAGATGTTCAGCGCGACGGACTCGAGGGGCTCGATGACGTCCTTGAACACGGCGTCCTGGCCGTCCACGGAGATCTCCTGCCACCCCACCGGGTAGAAAAACTGGTAGCCGTCGCGCGTGTCCTTCACCACGGAGAAGCCGGAGAGCGCGAGCGCGGGGCCCGCGGGCGCGAGCGCCGCGGCCGCGGCGGCCACGCCGCCGAGCACGGCGGAGCGGCGGGAGGGCTCGGCGGAGGCGCGCACGGGCGCGACCGCGCGGGAAGACTTGGCGGCCTTCGTGGCGGAGACGCGCACGCGCTGCTGCACGAGCGACGCGGACTGGGTGGCGCTGCGGAGCGTCGCGATCGAGGGAGGAAGGAGGAGGGCGGAGGTCAGCGACCGATATCGCGCGACGACGGCGTCGGGTGCGGAGCGCATCGTCCGACGCGTTCGATACGGTCGCGCTTCGCGCGACGCGCTCGCGCGTGCTCGTCGTCTCGGGCCGATCGCAGGTCACCCGCGGGGTGGACAAACGATAAAGAGCCCGATTGGACCTCCGCACGACGGTACGCGCGCGACTCCGCGGCGATCGAGCGCGGGAGGCCGTGGGTCGCGCGCGCGGGACGCGTAACGACGTCGCCGCGGCCGAAACAAACACGAGCGGGGAGACGCACCAGGCCATCTTTGTCGTCGAGGTGGGGTGTGCCGGGCGAAGGTGTCGCGGGGAGTGGCGTCGGGGGCTGCTGACGGGTCGAGCGCACTGTTATCCTCAGGCTGCCACGTGAACTGTAAAGCGACGAGCGCGACTACGCGATTCGTGGCCTCTTTTCTAACAGGAATCGCAGTTTCGGAAATGCGTTAATGAGGTGGACCGTCTACCAAATTGTGCGACTGTTTACTTATACCCGAAATATACACAAACCGACTCCGACCGGTCTTGCGTGTAAATCCACCTGCAACTTTTTCTCTCGACCGAAAGTTGAAAACATCTGCCTTTCGCGTCGTCCACATCAGTGCACCGAGCGCGCGGGGCTCCCCGGAGGTGCTACGGCGGCGAGGTGCTTTCAGGGGTGCCGATCGTCCGGAAGGTACTGCTCGGAGTCGACGCGGCGCCGCACCGCCCGATCGATACACCGCGGCCTTCTCGAGCTCTACCGCTCGTGACTGTCCGCGGAAAAACTCGCGACCGATCGGCGGCGAGCGACAGGCCGGCGCCTTCCCGCCTTTAAGTTCTTAGGGCGCGGGTTTTTCGAGCGATCGCGCGAGCCCGGCCGGGATGTCCGACCCCGCGCCGGCCGCCGACGCCCCCGCGCCGATGGCCGCGGACCCCGTCGCGCCGCCCGCGCCCAAGCGCGAGCTCTCTCCGGCGCGCGCGGACGACGCTTCGGATGCGCCGGCTGCGAAAAAAGCGAAGAGCGAGGCTCCGTCGGACGACGCCGCGGACGCGTCCGAGGCGGCCCTCGAGCCCAAGCCCGAGTCGAAGCCCAGGACCGCGCCCAGGGCGATGACCGAGGAAGAGAAGCTCGCCGCGGTCGCGGCGAAGATCAAGGAGCAGACGGAGAGGACCGCCAAGGCTGCCGCGATCGCGGCGCAGAGGGAGGCGGACAAGATGGAGGCGAAGATCGCCGCGCAGCTCACGAAGGGCCAGGAGGACAAGCTCAAGAAGGCCATGAAGGGTCTGGCCAGCGAGTTGACGAACGTCGCCAAGTGCGTCGCCGCGAAGGAAGCCGCCGAAGTCAAGGCCATGGGCGCGGGCATCTCCCCCGCGGACCTCGCCGCGTTCGTCGCCGCCCGGCACGGCAAGTCCGGCAAAAGCGTCTCGGCGGCGCCGGCGAGCGCGCCGATCAAGTCCACCGCCGATATCCTGAAGGAGCCGGCGTGCCCGGACGACCGGCTCCCCGCGCACCTGGTCGCGTACGAGGGGGACACCGGGGACAGACACAAGCTCATGGCGTGGAAGAAGGATGTGGAAAAATTCAAGGACCGCGTGGACCGCGAGCGCGACGCGTACGTGGCGAAGCGCAAGAAGGCGCTCAAGGCTGAGGCGTCGAAAGGCGCGCAGGCGCTGCAGAAGGCGCTCGCGGAGGTCACCAAGCGCCTGGACCTCGTGGAAAAAGCCAACGCGTGCGTTGTGCGAGCGCAGAAAGAGCTCGAGTTGGTCAAGGAGCGCGGCGAGCAGCTGCAGGAGACGCTGGCCCTGAAGGCGAAGCTGGCGCGCGAGAAGCTGGACGCCAAGAACGCCGTGGCGCTCGCCGCGCTGGACCAGAAGCTCGCGCGGATGGAGGGCAGAAAGCTGGACGAGGCGAAGGCCACGGTGGAGCGCGAGGCGGCGAAGGAGCGCGAGAAGCGCGAAGCCAAGGAGGCGCGCGAGGCGCAGCGCAAGGCGGAGAAGGCGGAGCGCGACCGCGCCAAGGATGAGGAGAAGAAGTCGCGCGCGGCGGCGCGCGAAGCCGAGCGCGCGGCGCTGGCGAAAAAAAAAGAGGACGCCGTCAAGCACAAGCAGAGACTGGCGAAATACCCCATCCCCGACGTCGAGCTCGCCGCGGAGTTCGAGGAGGAAGCGACAGCGAAGGGCGTCTCCGTGGAGTCGCTCGGGTACAAGCCTCTGCCGACGCCGGCGCCCGTCGCCGACGCGCCGTTCCTCGCCGACGAAGCCGCGCTCGCCGACTTCCTCGGAGTCTTCGGCGACGCGCTCAAGACGCCGAAGGGCGCGGGAACCGCCGCGGGCGTGCGCGCGGTGCTCCGCGCGCCGGGCGGCGACGACCTGCGCGCGCTCTACCGAGCGCTGCTCAAGCCATGCATGGAGCAGGCGGTCATCGGCAAGGGGCGCAACGCGCTGCAGTGGCGCCGCGTGCTCTCGGACGCGACGTGGCCGGAGATTGCGCGGCGCGTGCTCGAGCGCAAGAAGGTGGGCGGCGCGGGCGCGGAGGCGCTGGCGCGCGCGCCGTGGCAGAGCCTGAGCCCCGGCGAGCACGTGCTGGCGCTCCGCGGGCTGGCGGACCTGGCGCTGGGCGCGGACAAGCCGCGCGCCATCATCGCCAAGCGCCTCGAGGAGGCGCAGGCGCTGCGCTACGCGCGCATCCTCGAGTACAACGCCGAGGCGCAGCGCCGCCGCGCCGTCGAGAACAAGGCCAAGGAGAAGCGCAAGGCGATCCGCGCGGAAGCCGCCGCCAAGCGCAAGGCGGAGAAGCAGCAGAAGCGCGAGGCTCGCGAAGCCGCGATGGCTGCCGGGGAGGAGGTGGAGGACGAGGACGAGGACGAAGACGAGGACGAGGACGACGAGGACGACGACGCGGGCGACGGCGACGCCGCCGGCGCCGGCGACGACGACGACGAAGGGCCCGCCGTGGACGACGACGAGAAGGAGGAGGAGAAGGAGGAGACGCCGGAGCCTGAGAAGAAACCCGCGCGAGCCCCGCGCAAGCCGCGCGAGCCCTCGCCCGAGCCGAGCTTCGAGCTCCCGAAGCATCTGCGGGAGTACGAGGGGCACCCCGAGGACCGCAAGGCGCTCATGGCGTGGCGCGCCGAGCTCAACAAGGTGTCCAACCAGCTGGCCATCGACAAGCGCGAGTACGAAAAGCGCAAGCGCGCGGAGCTGCGCAAGCAGCAGGAGAAGGATCGCGTGGAGCGCCTCCGCAGGGAAGAGGCGGAGGAGGCGAAGCGGCTCAAGGCGAAAGCCGAGGAGGAGCGCAAGGAGAAGGAGGCGCGGAAGAAAGAGGCGAAGCGCATGGACGAGGACGCCGCGGTTTCCGTGCGCACGCGGAGCCTCGGGAAGGACCGCCACCACCGCACGTACTGGTGGGGGGTCGGCGGGATGAAGGGCGTGGTGTACGTGGAGGAAACGGACGGCGCGTGGGGCGTGCTCGCCGCGCGAAAAGAGGTTGATCGGCTCATGGACGCGCTGCACGCCTGGGGCAACAACGAGCGCGCGCTCAAGCAGGCGCTGCAACGCCGCGTGCACACCATCCACGCCGAGTTCCGCAAGCGCGCGCGAGCCGAGGAGGAGAACGGCGACGGCGAGGAACCGGCGAGGCACGCCGGTTCCAAGAAGTCTTCCACTTCCGTCTCTGGTTCGAGCGCGGCGGACGAGTCCACGCCTCTGGCGGCGGCGCGCGCGCAGCTGAGCGCCGTCTGCGCGCTCGCGGAGACCGCCGCGAAGGCGCGCTCGGACGGCACGCTGGGGAACCCGGACGGCTCCTCGTGGCGCGACTTTTCCGCGCGCGTCTCGGCGGAGTGCGCCGCCGGCCCGGCGCTCGCGTCGGCGCTCGGGGACGTCGAGGAGGCGCTGCGCGCCGCGCAGGTGCGCGAGTTCATGGACCCCGCGGAGGCGGAGGCGCGCGCCGCCGCCGCGGAGGCGGGCGAGGAGTACGAGAGCGACGAGGAGGAGGAGTTCCTGGACGACGACGACTTCGACGACGAGCAGGTTTTCGGCGACGCGCGCGACCAGGAGACGTACGAGAGCAAGGCGGCGAGCGGGATGATCTACCCCATCTTCGACACCAAGGTGGAGCGCGCGAAGTGGAGGGAGGGCGTGCGCCGGGACGCGCCAGCCGCCGCGCTGGCGTTTTCAGTCGCCGCGCTGCAGGACGCGGCGGCGCCGTTTCTGCGCGCGCTCATCAAGCACCCCAGGTGATTTTTTACCTCCTTCGAGATTTCCTTCGAGACGTTCGAGACGCGAAACGAGACGAGACGTGATGCGGTGACGGTCGTCGTACGAGTGGTGTGATCCTTTTATGGTAATGCATACGCGCTCGCGTCAGACGCGCGCGACGAACGAATCACTTTTTCAAAAAAAGCCACCCCCGTCACGTCGCGTGCGAAAATCTGCACGCGTCGCCGGAGCGGCACCCCCCCGGCTTGGAAACGTACGCGCAGAGCCTGTGCACCGGCGGGCTGCCGGACGCCGAGCCCCGGCGCTCGCGGCGCTTGCCCGCGAGCACGAAGCCGTCGTCGGACCCCACGGATGAGGCGAGAGAGACGTTCCCGGACTCCGAGACCACGGACGCGGGGGACGCCCCCGGCTTCCCCTCCGCCGGCGGCGGGGGGATGCACGCGTGCTCCTCGCCCGGCATCTTGGCGGCGACGTACCGCGCGCAGGGCGAGAGCTCGAACGCGACGGCGTGGTCCCTGAAGAACTGCAGGTAGGTCTCGGGGATGGTCAGGGGCTTCTCCGCGTGCGCGTGCACGGAGTCCTTGCCCGACACGCGCGCCCACGGCGCGCCAAACGCCGCGCGCGCGCACAAAAACTCGTGAACCTTCCCGACGTATATCTCGCGCGCGCTCCGGAACCCGGCGCCGTTGAACCCGGGCGCGGGGTTCTTCTTCACCGGCGCGGGGTGCTGCGCCCGCGGCCGCCGGCTTCGGGGGGCGAACGGCTCGTGGCTCCCCAGGCTCACTCGCCGGTTGGGGGGCGTGTACTTGGTGCCGTTCTGATGGGCCGCCTCCGACGCGAACGACGCCGGCGGCGACCCAAACGCGAACGAAGGCGGCGACGTCGAAGAACTCGCGCCCAGCCGCCCGTCGCCCCCGCCGCGGCTGGAGCCAACCTCGCGCCCGCCGAAGCCGTGCGCGCGGCGATGCGACGCGGCGGGCGCGGACCCGAACGGAAGGAAGTCCGCCGCGCCGGGGGACAGGCCGCCGCCGCCTTCGCGGCGGTCGCGCGGCGGGCGGGCGGCGTACCCCGCGGCGCCGCCTCCGGGAGAGCCGTACACCGCGGTGAACGGCGTGAGCGCCTCGCCCTCCTCGTCGCCGTCGAACGGGAACAGCACGTCCGGGAGCTTGCTGATGAGTTCCTCGACGCCGAGCTCGGCGTCCAGGTGGTCCAGAGGTTTGGGGAGGCCGCGGTCCGAGCCCCCGCGCGCGCCGTCGGAGGACGCCGCCATCCCGCGGGCGCCATCCTCGGCGCCGGACTTCTCGGACAGGAACGCGTCCTGGTCGAGGCGCCCCGACGACGACTTCGGCGACGTCGGGACTTGCCTGCCCGGCGTGCTCGCGCGCTGCAGCGCGTCGAACGAGCCGGAGGCGGAGGAGGACTTCACGAGCCCGGCGGGCGCGAGCGTGGCCATCGCGCCCTCCTCTCGGGAACGCCTACTAGTTAAGCGCTCCGCTACGATATCGTCGTCGCGACGCGCTCACAGCCACTGACCGCCTCGGGGCTGGTCCGCGGCGGGGGGAGGCGGCGTGACCTGCGCAACTTCGCCCGTGATCCCGGCGATCTCCACGGCGAGCTTGTAAATCTCGCGCTGGTGGTTCGCGACGGCGCGTCGGTTCTCCTCGACGGCTTCCGAATACACCGGATCCGGTTCCCTCTCGAGCGCCTCCCCGAGCTCTTCGTTGGAGCGTTCCAGGTGGCGCACCGCGTTCTCGAGCCTGGCCTTCTCCTGTTCCAACGCGCTCAAGTGCTCGTTGGCCTCGGGCGTCGAGAAACGGTCGGTGTTCGCGTGGGCGACGTGTGCTTCGTTCGATTGCTGATCCTCGGCGGTCATCGTCTCAGCAGTGGCGCGTCATCGTGCCACCGGGAAGACGCGTGCGGGGGGTCGAGCGGGTCCAGCGAGTCGCGCGTTCTGGCCTGCGAGTCGATGCGGGAATCAAGCGTGGGTCAGCGTGCGTGCCGGCGACGGACACGCGCGCCGGTGTGCGCGGTCGAACGCGGTCGCGCGTCGGTCGTCGGTCCGCTCGTCTTCTCGGCGCACCTCGAAAACGTCAGGCGTTCGTCTCCCGCGTATATTCTTCTTTGTTTTGAGTCGGTCGCGTTCGCGTGTTCAGGGTCCCGGGGGGTCTACATGGCGGTCATGTTCGCTCACGGGCGAGCGTTCGGGTGCGTCGGGTGCGTTGAGGTGGGTGCGGTCGCGTGATCCGTCCTTCGCGTGCGCGTCGGAAAGAGGGCGCGCGTCCGGCTCGAAGCGCGTCCTCGTCATTTCCCAAAGGACAACATATCCACTTTGAAATTTGCCAGAAAATCGCGCGAAAAACGTCGAGATTTCGAATCATCGAATCTTCACAGCGAGGGGGATTGTGGATAGCCTGGTTGATGGGCCCATTCGCCGCCGTTTTCGCGAACAAGAGCGTGTGACTCGGACGGATCACACGTTTTCGCGCACACGTGTCTCGCGCGTCGAGACGTCCTCATCGTCACTCCCCGCGGTCGCACCCGAGGACCCCCGTTCTCGACGATCTCGATGTTCGCCGTCTCTGCCAACGCGTCGGCGCTCCGCTGCGCCCCCGCGCCCGCGTCACGCGCCTCGCGAGCGTCCGCGCGCCCCGTCGCGGCAGCGTCCGCGGACGATCGCCACCCCGCGCGCGTGGTCCTGAACGCGACCGCCGCGCTCGCGCTCTCCGCGGCGGTGGCCTTCTCCTCGCCCGGCGCGGCGGTCGCGGGCCTGAACAAGATGGGCAACTCGCAGGACGCGTACGCGGCGATGATGGCGGAGATGGAGGCGCAGCGCAAGGCGGAGGGGATCAAGTCGCTCAGCGTGGACTCCATGTACGAAGAACAGGGCGGGGCGTGCGGCGAAGGGTACGAGCTCGTCACCGTCAAGGTGCTCGGCGCGTCGTGCGTGTGCGTGTCGGACAGCTGCAAGGACGGCGCCAAGCCCGAGGGCGCGCGCGAGGTGCGCACGGACGCCGAGCGCTCGTTCGGCAAGGAGAAGACGGAAGACGCCGCGCCGGCGGGCGACTCCGGGATCAAGTTCGTGTTCACGCCAAAGGAGTAGACGCGAAGTCAGACGGTTTTGTGGAACGTTTTGTGGAACCGCGCGTAGACTACGTTTTCGCGAAATCAGCGTCGTACCGACTCTAGCGCGACTCGAGCTCCTGTCTCCCAAAAGGACCCGACGGCGAGTTTAAACTCAGTGGTCGCCGTCCTTCCCCCCCAGCGCCGCGACGAACGCGTCGACGTCCCCGGCGCGCGCCGCCTCGCAGAGGGCGTCCTCCGCCGCCGCGTCCGCGCCGGCGACGAGAAACGCCGCGGCGAGTCCGCCGCCGGGACCCGGCGGGCCGGTCCACGCGACGCGCGCCGCTCGCGCCGCGTTTCCCACGCACGCGACCACGCACGATACGAGTTCCACGCGAACGCCGATCGTGTCCGGCGCGCGATGCGTCACGAGCGCGCTCGCGAACGCGCGCACGGCGAGAATCCTGTGCGCGTCCGCGCACGCCGCGCTCGCGGCGCGCTCGGCGCGCGTCCCGGCGCCGGGGTACCGCACCGCCGCGACGAGCGGGTCGGGCGTTTGCCGCGATTTCGTCGTCGCCGCGACGCCGCCAGCAGCCGGCGCGGTGGGCGCGCCGAGGTTTAGGGGACCCTCGGCAGTGAAACCTTCAGCCAGTCCGTGCGCCTCAGACCAGGGGACGCCCGGCGGGAAGCGCACGGTGAGCTCGACGCCCGCGTCGCCGGCGAGCGCGATTTCCACGCGCGCGGGTCCTAGTCCTCGCGCGGCGTTCTCGCCCGCGTGGAACGCGATCGTCGGGCGCACGATCTTCTCGTCCTCCGAGCCGACGGGCCTGGTGTCCGAGAACGGCACGCCCAGGCTCGTCAGCCACTCCGCCACCACCAGCCTCTGCGCGGCGACGCGCTGCGTTTCGGCGCACGCCGCGGCGCTCGCGGCGACGCGCGCGGCGTCAAACGCAAACGCCTCGGGAGGCGTCGAAGGCTGGCCGTCGCCGCCCAGAAGCGCGCCGGCGGCGGAGAGAGGCGCCCACGTCGCCGCGCCGGGCGTCGCAGCCGGGTTGGCGCGGGACGCGCGGACGAGCGCCAGGCACACGTCGTGCGCTTGCGCGGCGCCCCCGCCGGCGGCGCGCGCGCGCACGAAGGCGGCCACGAACAGCCCGCCGCCGGAGGGCGCCACGGGCGCCGCCGCCGCCGGCGGCGAGCCGTCGCCGGGCCAGGCGACGCCGCGCGCCGCGCGGAACACCGCGTTCGGCGCGGGGTGCGGCGCGAGCCCCTTCTCGCGCATCGCCGCGCGCAGCTCGCTCTCCAGCGCCGCGCGCACGAGGCTGGCGAGCGCGTCCGGCAGTGCGGCGACGCCCCCCTGGCGCACGGCGCGTGCCAGCGCCGCCGCCGCGGCGGGCGACGCCAGCCGCGAGACGCCCACGACGGCGAGCTCGCCTCCGCGCTTATCGCACGAAACCTGCGCGGCGGTGCCGTTCGCGGTGAGCCTGACGACGATGGCCGGGCGCGGGGACGCGCCCCAGCCGTCCTCGTCCAGTCCCGTCTCGTCTAGGGTCTCGTCTCCTTCGCCGGCCCCGGAGGCGGGCCGCGTCGCCGCCGGCTCGAGCGTCGCCGCGAGCCCGGCGGCGGCGCAGGGGCCCTCGATCGCCGCCAGCACCCTCCGCAGACGGCGCACCGACGCGGCGCGCATGCCGTCCGCCAGAACCTCGCGCACGTCCACCGAGGACATGTCGAACGGAAGGCTCTCGACGTCGCACGCGGGCGGCGTTTCCGCTTTCGACGCCTCGTTCCTCGGATCCGCGGTTCTCTCACCCGGCACGAGCGCGCGCGCGACGATGCGCCCGTCGATCGCGTCGACGCCTTTCCGGTACACGAGCTCGATTCTCGGAACCGTCCCCCCGGCGACGGCGGCGTCGTTCGCCGCCGCCGCCGTCGACGCCTCCACGCTCCCGACGTCCACCCCCGCCAGGCGCGTCCCCGCCGCGCCCGCCGACTGCGCAGCGCCGGGAAGCCAGAACCACACGCGGACGCCTTCGCCGTCGCCGCGCTTCTTTTCCGCGGGAACGCCTTCGGAGGCGTCGGGAATCTTCTCCGCGGCGGCGTCCGGGGAGGCCTTGATGGGTTCCACGCGCACCGCGCCGCCGTGCCACGCCCCACCCTTGAGCGCCACACGCTTGGTCTGCTCCGCGATCGTCGCGGCAACCAGTCTGAGCGCGGCGTCGCGCCCGACGCGGTGTAAACCGGCGAGGCCCTCGGCGCCGTGCTCGACGAGCTCGGGAGGCGCCGGCGGCGGCGGGGACATGCCCGCCATCCGCGCGGTGGCGCGTTCGCCCAGCACGCGGTCCTCCAGCTTGGTCAGCGTGAACGCCCTCGGCTCGGCCGTCGCGTCGTCGTCGATGTCGCGCGCCCCGGCGAGCATCTCCACCTTCTTCACCAGCCAGCCCCCGAGCGGCGGCGGCGGCGCGAGCGCCGCGGGCTCGGGAGGCGCCTCGCCGGGCTTCAGCGGCGGCGGCGGCGGCGGGAGCGGCGGCGGTCCCCCGAGCGCCAGCGTGGCGCGGTACTCCCCCGGGACGCCCACGACGGCGTGTCCGTCCTCTACGCTCCAGATCTTCACGCCATCGGGAAGGGAACCGCTGAGTTTCTCGTCCAGAAGCTTCGAGCGCATCTCGCGCTCGACGCGCGCCTGCAGGTCCAGCCGATCCGAACGCTCCCGCTCCGTCTCGGGGTCGTCCGCGCTCGGCGCGGGTTTCGGAGCGACGTCCGCGATGGCGCGCGGCAGCGCGGAGTACTCGCCGTTGCACAGCACATCCAGTGCGCCGGGCAGGTCGAACAGGGGCGCCCTGGCCCACGCCATGTGCTGGTGCAGCCCGA
>Ga0181563_10003094_pt1 | contig 16012 bp, 14 predicted proteins | sample 011ome_25_FD_133759 | JGI IMG/M metagenome (GOLD analysis project Ga0181563, IMG submission 133759) | Coastal salt marsh microbial communities from the Groves Creek Marsh, Skidaway Island, Georgia - 011512CT metaG (megahit assembly) | ecosystem: Environmental > Aquatic > Marine > Intertidal...
GAAGGAGGCTCCGTTTGGCTTGATCCTGAAAAAACCTCCCCTTATGCCTTCTACCAATTTTGGTTAAATGTGTCCGATGAAGATGCGAGTAAGTACATACGTATTTTCACGGTTCTAGATCAAGTGACTATTGAAAGGTTGGAAAAAGAACATGCCGAAGCACCTCACCAACGCGTTCTTCAAAAAGAGATTGCCAAAGAGGTGACTACTATGGTGCATAGCAAAGTGGAATACGAAATGGCATTAAAGGCCTCTGAAATTCTCTTTGGAAAATCTTCAACTGAAGATTTAGCTTCCTTAGACGAGCGCACTTTTTTAGCGGTATTCGATGGGGTTCCCCAAGTGCAATTAACGCAAGAAATTTATGCCACCATCGAAAATGTATTGGATTTGGTGAGTGAAAAAACAAACTATACTCTTTTTTCATCCAAAGGTGAGGCTAGAAAAATGATCCTTGGAGGTGGAGTAAGTATAAACAAAGAGAAAGTGGATGATCCTCAAGGTAAAATCAACTATACCTTGCTACAAGGAAAATATTTGCTTGTGCAGAAAGGGAAGAAAAATTATGCAATTGTAGCGGTTACCGCTTAATAGCAAAAATACAGAGCACTCGAAAAATTGTTTAAAAAATAACATTTGACTCCAGGTCAAATGTTATTTTTTTTGACTAAGATTTAATACTTTTGACCTCTATCAAATTTTTTAATTCTCAACATGGCAGGCGAAAAAAACAAAGAGAAACTTATCCTAGATGCTGCTGTAGCTTTATTTACAGCTCAAGGATTTGCAGCCACAAGAATGGAGGATGTGGCCAAATCAGCAGGAATCAGTAAAGGACTCACCTATTTTTATTACAAAAATAAGGAAGACCTTTTCATGGCACTTACCAAAAAAGCATTTGAACATCTCAAAGAAGAGTTTAGGGAGTCTCTTCGTGCCAAAGGAAAAAACGGTCTGGAAATGGTAACCGACTTGGTTCAACGGATTTGGAAATTTTCTAAAGAGCAGCCTGTTTATTATCAATCGATCCTACATTTTTTGGATTTGATGAAAAAGTATACTTCACCTGAATTAAAAAAACAAATCAATCCGTTAATCCTTGATTCCATCCATTTTCACAAATTGTTGGAATTGCAATTAGAACCCACCCGTTTGGGAATTCAAATGGTTTCCCAAGGAATAAAAGATGGAAGCATTCGTCCAGAATTACAAGCAGAAATAACTTTTTATACGATTTGGAGTATGACCCTTGGATTTGAAAAAATGGAAGGACCTATTTCTTTTGAAGGTAAGGAAACAAAAATTAGCCCCGAAGCTTGGCAGCGTGGGTTTCTCAAACTGTTGCAAGATATGCTTAAAGGAACAATACAAGCATCAAAGCCTCAAGTAATTCAAGCGAGTCTTTTCTAAAAAAATAAGGGGTTTCTACCCCTTATTTACCTGCTTTTCCACAAATCTTTCAATTGCTTGCCATTGACAAGCAATACAAATCGAACTGGATTAGGAATTAGTACAATTCGCATATCCACCTTACCCAATTGATCCGATTCAATTGGCACCCCCTGCTCCCCACTTACCTCATAAGTAATGCTCCCTTTTGCATCAGGAAGCATCTCTTGGTAAGTGTTAGCCAAATAAGCGGTAGGAAGTAGGACATCTGTATCAGATTTTAACTTGGTGTAAATCTTTTCCAATTCAGGAGCTAATACCTCCTCGTAATTCTCGTTAAAGTCATCTTCGAGGTCGTGTAATTGTTCCTCTAAATCATCGTAATTTTCATCACTATATTCTAAAGCACTTAACTGTATTCGCTGCTGTACAATTTCAGTTAGTTCTTGATCAATTTTTTCCCAATTCATGGTAATGGTCTTAGTTATTCGGTTGCAAATATGGTGATAATCCTAAAAATAGCCGTTCAATACGACCAACTATTCGCTTACCAATAGGATTTTTCCATTTCTACCTGCTTGTTCATAGGCAGTTAATGCTGCTTTAAATTCTGATAGCGGGTAAGTAGCAGCCACATCCACCTTTGATTCCTCCTGCATCAAAAATTCAAATACCTGTTTGAATGCCTTCATGCGTTGTTCGGCAGAAAGCTCTTCTACCCAAGTGCTCAACCAAAAACCTTCAATACGTAGATTTTTAAAAATGAGCAGTCCACTGTTGATAGAAAGATTTTCCAAAGCAAGTGCTCCAAATACAAGCATACGCCCTTTTTGCTTCAAACAGGATAAAGCCTTAACACCCAAATCCCCTCCCACTGCATCAAAAACCACATCTACACCTAGCCCAGTTTTTTCAAAAATCACCTTAGCTATTTTCTCTGTCCTGGTATTGATGATTAGTTCTGCGCCTAAATCCATCAATAATTGTCTCTGAGATTCATGGCGAACAGTGGCTGCCACACGAATGCCCTTTCCTGTAGCCATCTGAATAGCAAATTTTCCAAAGGCCGAAGCACCTGCAGTTATCAACAACCAATCACCAGATTTCAAACCAGACTCTTCGATCATTCCGAATGCAGTCATCGGATTAACAAAAGCCTGACAGGCTACCTCATCCGACATTTGAGCTGGAATTGGGATAACCCCAGCAGCAGGCACACAAACATATTCTTTCCATGTACCAATCGCTGTAAACATTACCCGTGTACCTACTGCAACTTTTCCTCCTTCATCTCCTTTCTCAATTATCCCACTGGCTTCAAAACCCGCACTGCTGGGCAATTTAGGCGTAATACCATACATTCCACGAACAAACATAATATCTGAGGGATTGATGTTTCGTGCCTTTACTCGGATCAAAACTTCCTGTGCCTTCGGTTCAGGCATTTCGCTATCCTTCAAGTACAAAACCTCTTGAGGGATACCAGGTTGATCAAAAATTAATTCTTTCATAAAATTATAAAATGAGATAGGAAGAGAAAATTAGTGAATTTGCTAAGGAACCAAGTTACAGCATGGCCATATTTTTCCTATCTTTTGGATGAAAAATAACCAAAAACGCATGGATTTATCTTCAGTTTTTTCATTGGATGGAAAAGTAGCACTGATTACAGGAGCTAGTAAAGGCATTGGTTTTGGCATCGCAGAGATCTTTGCTGCAGCAGGCGCTAAAGTTGTCATCAGTAGTAGAAAGCAGGAAGCATTGGATGAGCAAGCAAAACAACTCAATGCAAAAGGGTATGAAGTGACTGGGATTGCTTGTAATGTTGGAAATATGTCTGAATTACCCCATTTAGTAGAAAACACAGTGACTAAGTACGGGACCATTGATATCCTAGTAAATAACGCTGCCAGTAATCCTGTTTTTGGGCCAGTTCATGAAACCACTCTTGAAGCCTTTGATAAAATCATGAATGTAAATGTGAAAGCGGCATTCGAACTTAGCAGGTTGTGCTATCCCCACCTTAGAAAATCAGCAGCTGCATCAGTGATCAATATTTCTAGTATTGGGGGAATATCCCCAGAGCAAGGATTGGGGATTTATTCGGTTTCTAAAGCTGCATTGATTTCTCTAACCAAAGTTTTTGCCAAGGAATGGGGAGATTCTAAAATTCGTGTCAATGCCATTTGTCCTGGTCTTATCCAAACTAAATTCTCAGAAGCGCTATGGTCAAATGAAAAAATAATGTCCATGATATTAAAGCAATTGGCTATAAAAAGAGCAGGAACCTCTGAAGAAATTGGTGCTATGGCCTTATTCCTTGCCTCTCCTGCATCTTCCTACACCACTGGAACCATTTTAACAGCAGATGGAGGATTTACAATCTAATGACTCAAAACCAGGATATCTCATCAGCGCGACTTCAGGAGCTTCTAATCGCCTATCGACAGTTTGTAGAATTAGAACTATTTCCCATCGATTTGGATGTAGTCAAAGGCCCCTTTAAATCTTATTTACCCAAACTAAAAGCCTTACGTGAAAAAGCGAAGTCCATGGGTCTATTTGCACCCCATTTGTCCAAGAAGGAAGGTGGTTTAGGATTGGACCTAGTACAATTTGCACAAGTTTCAGAAATTTTGGGGCAAAGCCCTATCGGACATTATGTTTTCAATTGTGCCGCTCCAGATATTGGAAACATGGAGTTACTCCACCAATTCGGATCAGAGGAGCAGAAAGAAAGGTGGCTTATTCCCCTCCAACGTGGAGAAATTCGTTCTTGCTTTGCCATGACCGAACCCCAACTTCCTGGAAGTAATCCAGTCCATCTGGCTACCACAGCCACTCGTGATAAGGACGAATATATTATCCAAGGCCATAAATGGTTTACTACCGCAGCCGATGGGGCTCAATTTACCATCGTGATGGCCGTAACCAATCCGGATGCACCCTCACCCTACCAGAAAGCAAGCATGATCTTACTTCCCTTGGATACCTCCGGGTATACTCTTGTTCGCAATATTTCCATTATGGGTGAAGCAGGAGAAGATTACCTTTCCCATGCTGAAGTAAAATTTGAGCAGTGCCGGGTACCTGTAGCAAACCGAATTGGTTTGGAAGGGCAGGGATTTGCCTTAGCACAAGAACGACTTGGTCCTGGACGAATCCACCACTGCATGCGTTGGATAGGTATCTGCGAAAGGGCTTTCGATATGTTATGCAGACGTGCTATTTCTCGAGAACTCGAGGTAGGCAAATCCTTGGCTGACAAACAAACCATCCAAAATTGGATTGCTGAAAGTAGAGCAGAAATCAAAGCTAGCCGACTTATGGTGCTAGATACCGCAAAGCGGATGCAGGAACTTGGAGCTAAAGCCGTCAAAGAAGATATTTCAACCATCAAATTTTTTGTTGCCGACGTACTCATGAAAGTAATTGATCGTGCCATCCAGGTGCATGGCGCGTTAGGGATCACCGATGATACGCTGCTTTCGTTTTGGTATCGACACGAGCGCGGCGCACGTATTTACGATGGACCTGATGAAGTACATAAGTCTGCACTTGCCCGTAGTATTCTTAAAAATTATGGCCATAAATGAGTAGTATGCTGACTTTTGATTTACTCAAGGATTATTTGGCTCCTATACTTCACTGTGCTGCTGACACAATATTTGTAAATCAACTTCCAGGTGGCTATTCCAATTTGAGTTTCATAGTTGAAAATACTAACCAAAAATTCATTTTAAGACGCCCACCCTTTGGTGAAAAAATTGCTAAAGCCCATGACATGTCAAGGGAGTTTAAGGTCCTTGAAGGATTGAAAAAAGCAGGCTATACCAAAAGTCCCCTACCACTACACTTTTGTGACGAAGAATCTATTTTTGGAGCCCCTTTCTTTATAATGGAGTTTGTAGAAGGGGTGATTTTAAGAAACAAAGTTCCTCAGGGAATGACCCTTGAAAAAGAAGACTTTGCTGACTTATCCCGTTCAACGGTAGACTGCCTACTTGAACTTCATAATTTAGAACTTGAAAATTCCGGATTGATTCACCTAGGTAAGCCGGAAGGATATACCCAACGTCAAGTAGAAGGATGGGTAGATCGGTATTTTCGCGCTAAAACCAATGAACTTCCAGAGCTAGAACAAGTTGCTACTTGGCTGCTTGAAAATATTCCTTCCACAGCATCCCTCGCCTTCATTCACAATGACTTTAAGTACGACAACTTGGTCTTGGATCCAAGGCAACCTACTCAAATCAAAGGAGTATTGGATTGGGAAATGGCAACAGTTGGCAATCCACTCATGGATTTAGGTACTAGCCTAGCCTATTGGGCCGAAGAAAAGGATCCTGAAATTCTAAAACTATTCAATTTAAGCCACTTGCCAGGAAACCTCAGTCGGCAAGAAATCATGGAATACTATTTTTCCCATAGAAAAGACTCCAAACAAGAGATGGTCTTCTACTATGTCTTTGGCTTAGTAAAGGTTGCCGTAATCGCCCAACAAATTTTCAAACGTTATTCTCAAGGATTTTCTTCAGATCCTCGATTTGAACCACTCATCCATGTAGTAGAAGCAGCGGGAAAAAAGGCTATTAAAACACTTCAAACTGATAAAATATAACCCATGACCCTTCGTAAAATTTGTATCCTTGGAGCTGGCACGCTTGGCTCTCGAGTAGCCCTACAATCGGCCATTTCTGGATTTACAGTTTCCATTTTTGATTTAAAACAGACATCCTTGGATTCGGCCCTACTCACTATGCAAAAAATCCTGCGTCAACTTGTTCGCGGCGGTACACTTAAAGAATCGCAATTTCCCGAAATCCTCCAACGAATCCAGCCAACCTTGGATTTGGCGAAAGCCTTAGAGGGTGCTGATTTAGTCAATGAAAGCGTCACGGAAGATGTAGCGATTAAAAAATCGTTGTGGGCTAAGGTAGGTAAACTCGCAGCACCCCACACTTGGCTGACTACAAATACCTCCTACCTACTCCCCTCCCAGTTTGCGGAAGAAACTGGCAGCCCATCTCGATTTTGTGCCTTTCATTTTCACGATGTGTTTTATTCTAGGGTAGTGGACATTATGCCTCATCCAGGAACAGATCCTGCTTTAATTGGGGTCCTAGAAGAATTGGGTAGAAAATTAAATCAAGTACCTGTGATTGTTCAAAAAGAGAATCCAGGCTACCTATTCAACACGATGCTTATGGCCCTTTTGGGTGCTGCAGGGAAATTAATCACACGAGAAGTAGGAAGTATTGAAGATATTGATAAGTCGTGGATGGTGAATTTTCACATGCCAATGGGACCTTTTGGAATATTAGACTCTATCGGATTGGATACCGCCTGGCATGTGACCCACAAAATGTCAGATTCAGCTTCTCAAGCTTTTGCAGCCCATTTGAAATCCTACATTGATCAAGGAAAATTAGGTGAAAAAACTGGAGAAGGTTTTTATACCTATCCAAATCCACGCTATCGGGAACCCGATTTTATCCTATAAAACAGAATTGGATGTATTTGATTTTTTCCCCTTTATCGGAAAAAATCTTCTCGTATCGAGTCTTTATACCGTAATGAGCATCTCGCAATTCACTTTCATAGAAGTCTGCGGTAGAAAATATGATTTTGCAATCTTTGCGGAAAGTTAAAACTTCCTGAGTATACTCGAATAAGGCAGTATTGTCTGTTTTAAAGTGAATAATCCCTCCCTCCTTTACAATTTGCTTGTACATATCCAAAAATCTGGATGAGGTCAGACGTCGCTTTTCATCTCCATCTCGAGGATATGGATCGGGAAAGGTAATCCATAGTTCAGCTACTTCACCAGGCGCAAAAAAGCTGTCTAATTGTTGAATTTGAGTTCGCAAAAAAGCTACGTTAGGAATGCCTTCGGCTGTTGCCGTAGAACTCCCCTTCCAAATTCTGCTTCCTTTGATATCTACACCAATAAAGTTTTGGTTGGGATATTGGCGTCCAAGACCCAAGGTAAACTCCCCCCTTCCACAGGCCAATTCAACCACTAGAGGCTGTTCAATTTGAAATTGAAGTACATTCCACCTCCCTTTAATCTGCTCAAAAATAGGCTTACCTGCCTGTACTACATTGGGATTGGCCTCATTTTGTGCGAAGCGAACCAGTTTTTTTCTACTCATCAGAGGTCATTTATTTCTGCGACCACAAAAGTACTGCCTCCAATAAATATCAGGTCATCTGCTGAAGCATTTTTTTGTGCAAATTCCAAAGCATCTGAAACCTTTGGAATCACTTGTCCCTGCAATCCTTTTTCTCTTGCCTTAGTTGCCAAGATCTCAGCAGCTAAGGCACGAGGAATCTTTGGTTGACAAAACAAGTAATTAGCCTCACTGGGAAGTAAGTCCAATACCTTGGAAATATCTTTATCTTGAACCATGCCTACTACCATCCAAAGACGGGAATAGGGATATTTTTTAAGTTGAGCTACCACCTCTAGGATCCCAGCTTCGTTGTGGCCAGTATCGGCGATAATGAGTGGTCGGGTCTGCAAAATCTGCCACCTACCTTTTAGGCCTGTTAGTTCTGAAACACCTGCCAAGCCCAAATGAAGTGCTTTCCTGCTTAGATTAGACCAGCCTTGCTTCCTCATTTGTTCCACCGATTCCAAAATTCCTGGCAAGTTAAATCGCTGATAATCACCTCCCAATCCAAATTCTAGTTCAAAATCTTGGTCTCTACCCCGTACTTGAAATCTGGTATTTCGTGAACTATCCTGATATTCCGCTTGGATTTTTTTTACCTGCCATACTTGATCGGCAAAAATAAGTTCGGATTGCATTGCGGCAGCCTTTTGGATAAATACGGATTGGGTTTCATTTTGGGCATGACTAATAATTACGGGTACACCCTCCTTGATAATGCCTGCCTTTTCTCCTGCAATCAAGGGAAGGGTGTCTCCAAGAAACTGGGTGTGGTCCAAACCTATATTGGTAATGAGGCAAAGTTCAGGAGAAATCACGTTAGTACTATCCAATCTACCTCCCATACCTACCTCAATGATTGCAATGTCTACGGCTTCCTTTGCAAAATACCAAAAGGCCAAGCCCACAGTCATCTCAAAAAAACTAGGTTGCAATTGATCTAAAAAATTCTTGTTGGTAGCCACAAATTGAACTACATCATCCTTGTTGATTTCTTTCCCATTAATTCGAATCCGTTCGGTGAAAGACTTCAAATGTGGAGAGGTGTACAGGGCAGTTTTGTAACCTGCCGCTTGAAAAACTGCCGCCAAGGAGTGAGAAGTACTCCCTTTGCCATTTGTTCCCGCTACATGGATGGATTTAAATAGATTTTGGGGATTACCCAAATGGGCACAAAGTGCAACTGTATTCGTCAAATCGGCCTTGTAAGCAGGTGCTCCCACCCGTTGAAACATGGGTAGTGCATTAAAAAGGTAATCCAGGGTCTCTTGGTAAGTCATGTTTAGTCCACCTTGATCACAAAGGTGATTTTTCCACTCGAAAAATCTGCTGCTGCCCCCCCAGATTTTTTAAAATCCAATTGATTGACTACCTGACGGTAATAGGCCAACACTTCATTTGACACATTGTATTCCAGAGGCAAGGATTGGATGACTTTCCCCGAGCCATCGATTGTAATCTTAAAAACAATTCGTCCATTTCGAGTAGAGACTCGGTCATTGATGCTAGGCCTTGCCGCAAACTCCCAACCCGCTAAATCCAGACTATAGCCCGCACCACTGGCGGCTCCATTGCCCAAACCGGAGCCTTGCAAAGCCCTACCATCCACCGTTCCCGTTGGTTTTCCCTGATCTCCTGCCGTTGACGTATTTCCTTGTCCCAAACCGCTACTTGGAATTGTCTCTTTTCCTGATTTACCTCCTGATCCAAATATCGCTCTTTGATCAATTTTGGGCTGTTCCTCCACTTTCTGAGCAGTAGATTTTTCTTCTTCCTTTACAGGAGTTGGAGTAGCTACCGACTCCCCTTTGATTGGTGAAGGCAGAGTACTTACTGCTTTATTAGTACTTGGTTTTGACTTAGAGACAGATGAATTATTGGTTGCAACTGTAGCAGTGATTGGAGGAGTAATTTCGCCCGGTACAGCAGATTCAATTACTGGAGATTCTGTAGAACTGGTAGGTACTTCTAAGGGGTTTCCAGATCCAAAGTCTGAAAAACCTAAATTTAATTCCAATCCATAAATAGGTTTGGGTGGATTAGGCTTCTCCCAGACCACGGTAAAAAAAAGCACCAAAAATAGAAGCACTTGAATCATAATCGTGACTCCAGCAGATTGAAGACGACTTTTTCTTTCAAAGGATTTAGAATCCAGCTCCATTACTCTCTGTAAGGTTTTGTGGCTATGGACACATTTGCTCCTAGTCCTGCCGCTATTCCCCCAACTTCTACTAGGTATTCTACTGGAACCTCTTTATCCAGATGTAGGACCACCTGACCGTTTTTTCCTTCCAATAAGGGCGTGAGAGTTACTTTCAAATCTTCTCTAGAAATTAATTGATCATTGACCGAAAATTGGAGGTCCTTTGTTATAGAAACAGTTACCTCTTGCATCACAATATCAGAAGTTTCACTAGATGGTAAATTCACAGCAAGTCCAGATGGCGTAATAAAGGAAGAGGTGAGCATAAAGAAAATAAGCAAAAGAAAGATGATGTCCGTCATCGAGGACATGCTAAAAGCGGCATCTACTTTATTTTTTTGCTGTAGTCCCATGCTTATTTATCCTGAAGAAGGTCAATAAATTCAATGGAAGTATACTCCATATGGTGAACCAATTTGGAAACAAGAGTAACCAAGTAATTGTATCCTAAATAAGCCACAATACCAACTACCAATCCGGCAGCTGTCGTGATCATGGCTTCGTAAATTCCTGAGGAAAGTAGCTTGGGAGACACCATTCCATCTTCTTGTGCGATAGAAATAAACGCTTGTATCATGCCAGTGACTGTACCCAAAAAACCGATCATGGGGGCAGCACCTGCTACTGTCGCCAGTATACCCAGATTTTTTTCCAACTTGTAGATTTCTAGTTTACCAACATTTTCAATGGCAACTTCAATATTTTTCAATGGCGATCCGATTCGATCAATTCCTTTGGAAATCATATTGGCAACGGGAGTGTTTTCACCGGCACACAGTAGTTTAGCCTTTTCTATTTGACCACTCTGAACCAAAACTTTCACTTGATCCAATAGCTGAATTGGGGTTTTGGATGCTTTTCTAATCACCAATAACTTTTGAACAAAAATAAAAATGGCCACCACAAAAAGAAGATACAATGGAATCATCATGTATCCTCCTTGGATCAAAAGATCAAGTAAACCTATAGAGGTGCTGCTTGAATTGGTGGCATTAGTCAACGTTGTTAAAGAGTCACTGGCAAGTGTTTGTAGTACTACCATCATTAATAATTCAAAATCCATAAATCATAAGTAAATTGAGATTTGAACTTTTCGAGTTCAACTGACGCGGCAGTCCAATTATCAAACATTCCTACTGCTAGCCTGTAATTGGGACTTGTTTCGTAAGGAGAAATCAAATACAAATTTTCAGGCTTCGATGGAAGCTGTTGAATAAATTCTTGTATCATGGATTCCTTTGGGAAGCTTGCGATTACCAAAAAGAAGCGTTTTTTCTCCCCTTTGGAGGTAATTGGAATAAGATTAAAAGTAGCTGTAGCATTAGGTACAGCTACCGAAGTCTCTTCAATTAGTGGGATTTGGGGTGCCACTGTAGCAAGACTTAGTGTATCTGAAACCGAATCAACCCTAGTTTGCGCTTCAAAGGCAGGGACTTCCGCTGCAGCCACGACAATTTCCTCAGGTACAGCTGTCTCCAAACGGACAGTTGAATCGGACTGTAGCTGCCATACAATCACTGAAATGGCTGCCAAACCTAAAAAAACAACTACCCATACCCAGGTGTTGGACTTTTTGGAAGCTACTTTTGGAGGGTCTAGTGGGCGATCTTTTTTAACCTCCTTTTTTTGATCTACTTTCTTCATTGAATCCACCTTCACTTTGGTAGGTGCAGGAGTCTCCAATGGTGTTGAGATAGTAGTCGCTGCTTTAGGAGTTTTTGCCTTAGACAGTGGACTAATTTCCACAAAAGGAAGACCAAAATCCTTTGGATCAGGCCATTGTTTGGAATTGGAGTCGTTAGATGCCATTGTAGAAGTGAGAAGTTACGAAACTAACTGAAAACTAGGTAAAGCCCAACCTTAAAATCCAGGATATTTAAAATTTGAAACTAAGTCCACCAACCCCTTGAGTACCTCTAACTGGATAGTTCATCCACCTAGAATTACTCTTGTTGAGCAGATTATGTCCATTGGCAAAAACTGTAAGCCGAGAAGTAAGTGCATAATCCATGTGTAGGTGGAGGTCAAGAAGTACAGGCAATTTGATTACTTCCACCTGCACAGGTAGGTTATCCAGGCCTCTAATACCTCTTGCTTTCAAACCTCCCATAGCTTGAAAATTAGCTTGGAGGGTTAGGTTTTTAGTAGGAGCCATTCGATGGTTCATACTTACCAACCACGTAGGCCTATGCCAAGCTTCTTGTTGCGTTTCCAATCCATAATGGACCACCTCAGCAAGGGTATATACACTATACTTGTCCGATAATATAAATTCTATACTTGAGTTTACGCGGAAAACGGTTGAATTTTGGTCGTAAACCAATTCAAATCGAGCCGTGTCGGCAGCAGAATTCACAAAGAAATGGAGGTTCGATTGGCGTCGCAAGTCAATCCCTGCTCGATAGAATAACTTATCCGATACCACACTTTCTACACCAGCTTCAAATGACAGTTTAGTTACAGTATTTAATAACTGTTCACTAGGTCCAAGAAAAGGATTTTCCCCAACAAAGCTACGGTATGTAGCACGATCTACCTTGCCAGAAATTGAAGCAAATACGCTTAAATCCTCCTTTACTTGAAATGAAGATTTTAGTACAGGAAATAACCGAAAATCAGATTTTCTTTCTGGAAGTGAATCATTATCAGCCACTATAACCGCACCTACCGTGAACTGATACTTTTGCCATTTGTAATTCACTTCCGGCTGAAGTGAAAAATACATTCTATTTAAGTCGTATTCTCGGTCTTTGGTGTCCGAAGTAACTAAGGAAATCCCAATAGTTCCCTGAAGATCTTTAGAAGGCCTCAGGCTCCCAGTCCCCTGAAACCCTAACTCCTTTTCACGGACCGAATAGCTATCCTGAAAACCAGAAAGAAGCACACTTGCCTCGTAACCTATTGAACCTATCTTCTCTAAATCACGAATACCTACTAAAAAATCACCTTGTAATTGACGATTTGAACTAAAAAATGGTTCAAAAAAATCTACATTGGGTGGAAAGGTAAATTCCAAATCTTCCCCATAAAAGGTATAGCCAGCTCGTTTCAAACTCAAATTGGAAAATACTTCTGCCTCATCCATGAAGTAACTCACATCACCGACAACTTTCGTTTGAGATTCTTTGCTTTCTTGCCCCATCCAGTTAACTGGTCCTTTCCCATAGCTTTGGTGCATTACTTTGGTGGCAAACTGCCAATCTTCGATTTGGGTAGACGCATAGCGTCCTTCCACCATTGGCGCTAGGAAATTACCATAGCCAAATCGAACAAAACCAGGATATTGATTCGACTTTGGGAGTGGACTATCCAATGGACTAGGTTCAGCGGAAACAATAGCAGCAGGGACCTTCAGAAAAAAAGAAGCTACAGGAAAATTAGTTATTTCCAATGGCTTTGCTTGTGGTAATGCAGGAGCTTTTTCAAAAGTCCGAAGTCTTTTTGGAAGACGGATGATGCGATCTTTTTGGATGACAAACTCTTGATCTTTAATCCCTCCCTTCGAAGTGGATTGCGCTTTTATTTGGAGCAGGCCGACCCAGCAACAGCCCACAAACAGGAAGAGGTGATATAAACTTCTCATAATCTAGTTTAGGCTGTTTAGGATAGACGCTGCATTCTCTTTTACAGTTGCATTAGTACTTTGATCTAGGATAGATTGAAGCGTGGCCTTTGCTTGGAATAATTCCCCAAGCACAATGTAATTTTCAGCCAGCATTAAAAACAAGCTGCCATACCAATAATCAAATGCTGAAAATCCTTCAGAATAATCAAAAATCAGCTCGTTCGACCCAATTAGATCCCCCTTTTCTTGGTAGCCAAGCGCCAGTAAAAGTAGCGCTTCTGCACCTTCCTCGGTCTTGTATTCTTGAATTAGAAGACCAAAACTATCTTCAGCATCCGGAATTTGGCCCATTAATCGTAGTGCTTTCCCCTTAATTAGAAGTGCCTTAGGCGTTGATTCTTTAAGGTTGCTTGACAAGGCTAGTAATTTATCAGCAAAAACAATCGTCTGGGGGTAATTTTGCAAACCAAAATGCGCTTGCAGTATCCCTTGTAGAACTTCAACTTCTTCCAACTGCGTTCTTGATTGCTCCAGGATTGGTTCTAAATAGCGAAGTACTTCTCTGTAGTTTTTACGCTCTAGCTCTATTTTACCTAGTTGCTGGAGTGCCTTTATCCGGTAGGTAGATGGCGGCTGTTGCTCCAACAATATAAAATATTCTAACGCTCTTGAAAGCTCTCCAAGTTGTCTGTATGAATCTCCCGCAAAATACAAAACCTCGCTATTATGAGCAGACTGAGGATTATCTTGTAGGTAATTCTCCAAAGCCTTGGCTGCTTGAGAATATTTTTGATTCAAATAAAGGTTCTTTGCCGCTTCATACTCTAAAGCTTGAAGTTCACCTGCTTGCGGATTTTGTTGCTTAAATAATTGAAGGTATTTTCCAAACTCTTCAGACCTTTCCTGGACTGCTAAAGTCTCTTGAAGCCCCTTCAAAGCAACTTCTGCGTTTTCTGCCAAAGGATATTTCTCCAGAATGAATTGGTAATCCGCTAACGTTTGATCGTACTGTCGGATGGAATAATTGGCTATTGCTCTTCCTTCTAATGCAAAAGGAATATATGGGGAATTGGGTCTTGTCCCTATTAATTCTGAAAAAGCTGCAATCGCTTCTTTGTAATTCAATTCTTCTAAAAAGAGTTGCCCCTTTTGGTAATAGGCATCTTCTTGATAGACACTTGAAGGAAATTTCGAAATCAATAAGTTGAGCTGTTCAATGGAAGCTGAATTTTTTCCCTGGTAATTCTGAACTAGGGCCAATTGCAAATAGGCATAGTCTTGGCCTGTAATTTTCTCCAAAATCGCTTGTTGAAAGGTAGCTTCTGCTTTGGAAAACTTCTTTTGAACAAAATAGCAATCTCCCAAGCGAAGTAGCCCTTCGTGGTAGTTGGAATCTATTTTATTTTGAATTGAATTGAGATAAGTTTGAAATTGTACTTCAGCCAAGTCATATTTTTGACTATTAAAGTAGGCATAGCCAAGTCCATAGGTCGATTTTAAGAAATATTCTTTCGAGATCCCCTCTTGATTGATTGCTACTCGATAAGCTGCTATTGCCTGTTCCCAATCTTCTTGAATGCTACGAATTTCTCCCTTCCAGAAATACGTCTCTCCCAACAAACCAGGATCGACTGGATAGTTTTGTGATTGGGTTAAATAGGCGATGGCTTGATTGTACTTAGAATCTCTATATTCAACAAGTGCTTGGTAGTAAGTAACCTTTTGGAAGGCCAGTTGAAGCCTTGGTGATTTTGTATTGAGGGCATTTAATTGAGCTATGACACGGAGGTAATCCGATGAATTGAGTAATGCGTCATTGAGTAAGTTTTGTACTTCTACAACATTTTTCCCTTGCCGATAAGTGGTCAAATACTCATCAAGGGCCTGAATTGCTGCTTGAAAATTACCTCGTCTGAGGTTGACTTTAGCAAGGTTGACACTCGCATCCTCTTGGATATCGGAATTTATCGTGCTGGAGGCTGCCACCTGAAAGCTACTTCCTGCAAACGGAAGATTTCCGAGCTGCACGTAAGAATGACCTAAGAAATAGCTTGCTGCTTGTTCCAATTCTGGATTTCCCAATGCTGCTATTTTCAGGTATTCACTTGCTTTCAAATAGTTTTTCATTTCAAAAAATGAAACTCCAGCTTTATAACACTCTTCTTTTGTCAGTTCTACAGTTTCAAACAAACCATATTTTTCGAAGTGGAGTGCTGCATTTTCAAAGTCCTTTGTTGCATAATATGCTTCTGCCAAATACAAATGAATGACTTCTTGCCTATCCAAGGGGACTTGTGAATCCAGTAAGGGAACTGCATAAGAAATTGCATCAGCATAGTTGCCTTCCTGGTAATAAAGCGAAGTCAAAAGGAAAGGTACTTTCGCTGCATAGCTTGGATGTTGGGCTGCACGGTTGAGCTCTTGAATAGCTTGGGTGCGATTGCCTTGTTGCATGGCAATAAATCCACTGTAGTACAAAGCGTCCGATGCAATAGGTAAATTTGAATTTTTGACTTGATTCAAATAAATCGTTGCAGAATCATAGTTTAAAACCCGAAAATAACTATACCCTAATTTGAAATTAATTTCAAGCTGCATCCCCTCTTCTATAAGCCTCGTAGGGGCCAATTGAAACCCCTCTATGGCTTCCAAATACCTTTTTCGTTGGAAATAATAGTC
>Ga0181563_10003098_pt1 | contig 16002 bp, 10 predicted proteins | sample 011ome_25_FD_133759 | JGI IMG/M metagenome (GOLD analysis project Ga0181563, IMG submission 133759) | Coastal salt marsh microbial communities from the Groves Creek Marsh, Skidaway Island, Georgia - 011512CT metaG (megahit assembly) | ecosystem: Environmental > Aquatic > Marine > Intertidal...
GCCGGTGAAGTACTTGCCTTTGAAGGCGCTGAAGTAGACGTTGCGGCAGCGCTCATGGTCGCCGTAGGTGGTGCGGATCATGGACGGCCAAGGGCGGTCGATGCAGAGGTAGCCTTCGGCCTCCCCTTCGAGGGTGTTGCCGTCGCCGTCCACCAGGACGGGGGAAATCCCGGGCAACGGATACCCGGCGTGGGCCGGCTTCATGGGGCTGTGCGCGCCGAGGCCGCTGATCAGGATGCCGCCCGTTTCGGTTTGCCACCACGTGTCGACGAGTGCACAACGCCCGCCACCGATGACGTCGTGGTACCACTGCCATGCCTCCTCGTTGATGGGCTCTCCCACCGAACCGATGACCTTCAACGCCGAGAGGTCGTGGCCTTCCGCAAAACGGGGCTCGCACGCCATCAGGGCGCGGATGGCGGTCGGCGCGGTGTAGAACTGGTTGACCTTCAGCTTCTCGCAGACCTCCCAAAAGCGCGCCGGCGTGGGCCAAGTCGGCACCCCCTCAAACATGACCGTGGTCGCTCCATTGAGCATGGGACCGTACACGATGTAACTGTGGCCGGTGATCCAGCCGATGTCGGCGGTACACCAGTAGATGTCGCCGGGCTGGTACTGGAACACGTTGGCGAAACTGTAACCCGCATAGACCATGTAGCCACCGCAAGTGTGGACCACGCCCTTGGGCTTGCCTGTGCTGCCCGAGGTGTAGAGGATGAACAACAAATCCTCAGCCGCCATCGGTTCGGGCGCGCAATCGCCGGAGACTGCGGCCAGTGCCTCGTGGAGCCAGACATCGCGTCCTTCCGTCCAATGCACGGACTCACCGGTATGGCGAACGACCAGGTTGGTGGTCACGGTAGGGCATTCGGCCAGCGCTTCATCCACGACCGCCTTGAGGCCGAGGCCCTTGGCGCCGCGTTTCATTCCGTCGCTCGTGATGACGCAGACCGCTCCGGCATCCTGGATGCGGTCGGCGAGGCTGCGTGCGGAGAAGCCCGCAAAAACCACACTGTGGACCGCCCCGATGCGGGCACAGGCGAGCACGGCGACCGCCAGCTCCGGCACCATGGGCAGGTACAACGCGACCCGGTCTCCTTTTTTGACGCCCCGCGCCTTGAGCACGTTGGCGAAGCGGGCAACGCGGTCCAGCAGTTCGGCATACGTGATGGATACAGTCGGGTCGGAAGGGTCGTTGGGCTCCCAGAGGATGGCGGTGCGGTCGCCCTGACCGGCGGCGACGTGGCGGTCGAGGCAGTTGGCCGAGATGTTGAGCTCGGCGCCCTCGAACCAACGGACCCGCGGCGTATCAAACTCCCAATCGCACACGGTGTGCCAAGGTTTCATCCAATCGTAGTGGCCGGCGATGTCGGTCCAGAAGGCGTCGGGATCGGCTGCGGCAGCGCGGCGCGCAGCGGACACCGATTCGGGTGAATCGAGCAGAAAAGGCATGGCCTCAATTTACGCGACCATTGGAGCGGCCCAAAGTGTCAAAACGGCGCTGAAACAGCGAAGGCCCCCACCGCGACATTGCGGTGGAGGCCTTCTGTAAGCTGTGGCGACCCTGGAAGGATTCGAACCCTCAACCTCCTCATCCGTAGTGAGGTGCTCTATCCAGTTGAGCTACAGAGTCGTCTTTTTGCCCCCGAAAGGGAGCGCAAATGTAGCCCAAATTTCGACCTACCCAACCCCCTCCTGCCCCCTCACAGTGCGCATTCCGTATTTTCGCCCTATCCTATGAGAATCGGTTTCAAATTCTGGGTCATTGTCTTGATCCTCTGTGCGATTGCATCGGCAGGATGGGCCCAGCCTACCGCCTCGGAACTCCGCACACGCATTCAAGATCAAGGTGAAACTGTCGATGCGCGGGTAGGTGCTATGATCGAGTTGTCCCAACAGGCCATCACCCCAGGCAGAGAAGAGGAATTTCTCGAATTGACGGAGCTCATCCTCAAAAGCAGAGTAAACCGATCCCAATATGGCCGGGTCGCGGCCATCAAGGCTGAGACCCTTATCAAACTCGGAGAACCCGAATGGGCCAAAGCATGGATTGACTCCACCTTTTCCATGTATTCCGAAGAGGAAATTGACCCTGAACCCCGTTTCCACCTCTATTACCAGCGCGGCCGGGCAAAACGCCGCATCAAAGGCGAAGGGAATTCGAATTTCCGCGCCATTCCCGACTATGAAATCGCCTTGGGCATCGCCGAGAAGATGGGCAGCATCGAAATGCAGTCAATGGCCCATGACGCATTGGGATATGCCCACAAGCGGCTTCGCGATTTGAGCCGGGCCTCTGAGCATTACGCATGGATCATGCGGTTCAGTGACATGGAAGAAGACCGGGCCCAAGCCCGCTACAACATCGCGGGCATCTATGACGAGAACCCTGTGATGCGGGATACGGCCCTCTCCTATATGATGGAGGCAAGGGATTTTTTCGTGGGCTCGGACCAGCGAAAGGCAGCCATTGCGACCGTGGGCATTGCGACGACGCTCCGCGACATGAAGCGCACAAATGAAGCCGTGGCGGAATTTGAGCGGGCCTTGACCATGAGCACCCCGAAAGGTCACTTGGTCAAGTGCTACGAGAACCTCGGACAAATCGCACTCGACCAGACCCGGGTGTACGAGGCCATGCTTCACTTCCAGAATGCCCTCAAGCTCGACAGTGACAATGGAAAGGCGCGCGAAGTCTACATCCTCACCAAAATGGGCAAGACCCTCATCGAAGTCGGAGAAGGAGAACAAGGCCTTGCCCTGTGCGACTCCATTCTTCAAGTTGTCTTGAACGATGAAAGCCTGGATGACTACAACCGGGCCACCCGTCTGTCGGATTGCTACGACTGTATTTCCTATGTGCAATTTGCCATGGGCAAGTACCGTGAAGCTTCCACTGCGCGTGATTTGCATGACAGTGCGCAGCAAGCTTTTGAAGCGTCCGTAGCAGAGGATCAGGCCCGTCTCAACATGGAGTTGATCCAATACGATGGGCTGCGTGAAGAGGAGAAACGAAAAGTCATGGACAAGCAAAAGGACGATCAGCGCAGACTGCTGATGGTCATCGTGCTGCTCCTCATAGCCTTTGCCATTTTCATCACCTCCCGCTACCGTTTCACCCGGAAGCAAAGTCAATTGATTTCCACCCAGCGACAACAACTTCAGGATCGACAGCGCGAACTGATCCGCGCCAATGCGGAATTAGAAATTGCCCTCAATCACAAAGCGGTTTTCCTGTCCAACATGTCCCATGAGATTCGGACACCATTGAATGCCATCGTGGGCATGTCCAACCTCGCCACCAAAGAGCAAATGGCAGAAGGGGCCAGGAAATACCTGCGCAACATTGTCACCGCTTCATCCAACCTCATCGACATCGTCAACGACATTCTGGACTTCTCCAAACTGGAGGCGGGCAAACTTGAGATTGCCCAAGAGCCTTTCTGCGTGCAGGATGCCCTTGAAGTAGCAGAGAATGTCATGCGGATTCCCGCCGAACAGAAGGACCTGACGTTCACGGTGGAAGCCGACCCCGACATGCCCTCGCACATCATGGGCGATGCAAGCCGACTCAACCAGGTGCTGATCAACCTGGTGGGCAACGCCATCAAATTCACTTTGGAAGGAGGCGTCACCATGCAAGCCGAAGTGGGCCCATTGCCCGACCTGCCTCCCTGGTGCCCTACCCCCGAAAAATCGCATCCCCAGTGGTTTGTCGTTCGCGTAACCGACACGGGAATCGGCATCCCGGAAGACAAACTGGAGAAGATTTTTGAGAGCTTCAATCAGGGCGACCAGCTGAAAACCCGCAAGTTTGGTGGGACGGGTCTTGGCCTGAGCATATCCAAGCAAATCGTGGAACTGCAAGGAGGTGCCATCTGGGTCGAGAGTATCGAAGGCGAGGGCTCCACCTTTGCTTTTGCCCTGCCCGCCATCGTCACCGAAATGGGGCAGGAATTGGAGATCGAGCAGATTGATGAAGGGGAAATTGGCCCCTTGCGCATTCTGATCGCCGAGGACAATCCCTTCAATGTCATCGTCACCGAGGATACCCTGAACAGCGAATTGACGGACCTGACCATCGGAAAGGCCGAAAACGGTCGGGTCGCATTCGAAATGGTGCGGGATGAAGATTGGGACTTGGTACTCATGGACGTGCACATGCCTGAAATGAGTGGCCTCGAGGCGACTTCCGCGATCCGGAAATTGTCGAACCATCGTGCGTCTACATTGATCATCGCCATGACGGCCAGTGTACTTCGGGAAGAGACCGAGAGCTACATGCGTCACGGAATGGACGGATTCGTGCCCAAACCTTTCCAGGTCGAGCAACTGATCAGTGAAATCCGTCGACTGCGCAAAACGAGCGCAACCAAGGAGCCCCCCAAACTCCCACCCCTGCGCATCCTGATTGCAGAAGACAACCCGTTCAATGTCATCGTCGCCGAGGATACCCTTCGTTCGGAATTGCCCGATGTCACCATTGGAAAAGCCGAAAATGGAAAGCTGGCCTTTGAAGCGGTCCGCGATGAAGACTGGGACATCGTCCTGATGGACATTGCCATGCCTGAAATGACCGGACTGGAAGCCACTGCGGCCATCCGAAAACTACCTGACGAGCACAAGGCAAAGACCACCATCATCGCCATGACCGCCAGCGTACTCAAAGAAGAAACGGACCACTATCTCAAGAAGGGAATGAACGGATTCGTTCCCAAACCCTTCAAGGTGGAGCAACTGCTTGGAGAAATCCACCGCACGATACAAGAAAAGAGCTGACGCGCTCCTTCCTTCAACCGGGACTTACCGCTTACTTGCCGGCGAAGTACAACGCCACTGCGGCGATGGTCGACATCCAGCCGATGGCCATCATCCAACTGATGCGCTGGCTGCGGCGCTCATTCAATTTGAGGACCTGGATGTCGTACACCTTGTCCAGGGAGGTTTTCACCAAGGCGAAAGCCGCATTGGACTTCACGATGTAGTCATCGGCTCCGTTCTTGAGGGACTCAACCGCCACCTCCAAACTGTCCTGGCCACTGAAGAACACCACATGGGTGCTGGGACTGCGCTCCTTGATGGCTTCCAGCACTTCCAGACCGTTCAGGTCCCCTCCGCCGCTCAAATCGAAATCCAACACCACCGCCCGCTCATCAAAGCGGTCCAGGCTCTCCAGGAAGCTCTCGCCGTCGTGGTATTTGTCCACGTGGCTGTATCCGTTGCGGATGAGGAAATCACGGAGGACCTCCGTGTTGGGAATGTCATCGTCGACCAGTGCGACTTTCAGGTGCTTGCTCATTTCAACAGTTCTTGCAGGTTCTCAATCAAATCGGACAAAAGCTGGCAGGTTTCGTCGAGCTCCGCTTGATCGATGCGGCCTCCCGACTTGATGTGCTGTTCATGCTTGGCCATGTTGGCATGGGCGTCCTTCGCGCCGATGGTTTGCACCTGGCTTTTCAGCTTGTGCATAATGGCGCGAATGGGTTCCTGCTCCGCTGCAACATCCGCACCCTTCAAATTTTCAAGTTCTGGCTCCAACGTATCGAGGAACAAGCGGATGTAATACTTTTTCTTTTCCGGATCTCCGGCGGACAACCTCTCAATGATCTCCATGGCGTGTGGGGGCAAGATACCCCATCCTCTTTTGTTTTTTCACTCAAAAACTGGCCGCACTCACTTGGGGCGGCGGGAAGAGCCAAGTCAGCTGCAGGGTGTGGTTCATCACCCGGTAATCAGAGAGCCCCAGCACGACACCTTCATATCCCATCCGATACGCCAACTCGAGTCCTGCTCCTGCATCCATATATGCCTCTGCTCCCAATCGGACATAGCCACCATATCCCATTCCCCAGGTCAACTCCGGGGTCCCCGGACCAAATACCTGCCCACCTCTGGGTACGATGAGGTCATAGGTGTTGCCGGAAACCTCGATGTAATGGTCCCGGATGCGGGCGGCGGTCATGCTTCCCCCCAGCTCGAAAATCCAGCTTACGCTCCTGTCTATGGGGCTCGCGGTTCGGTATCCCAATCCAATGACCATCCGATCCTCTGAAGCAAAGATTCCGAAATCCCTGAGATCCGTTGAGCCTTGGCCCTGGTCGGGCAGCTGGCCCGTATCCAATTGCCAGGCACCCCTGGACTTCAGTCGCCAGATATCGGCATCCAACACGATGCTGTTTTCGAGGTTGAATCGCTGCATGACCCTCAAGCCGAAACCAAAACCCACATCGTATCGCTGGTCCACAGGATAGGAAGCCACAGACATCCCCCCCGCATTGGCGATGCCCAGGCTCTGGGCGATCTGATTGCGAACGGTGTTCGCTGTTCCTCCGGCCACGCTGTTCCAATCGAGCCTCTCGGGAATGCTGATCAACTCGCGGAATACATCCCCCAACTCAGCCGTTCCCGTTCCGTTGTAGAACACGCTCGACTTCCCTCCCGCCTTTCCGATGTTGATGTTCATTCCGAAATGCAACTGTCGGGGCCGCTCAAAATCCCCCAGCAGATCGCTGTCATCGTATGGTTCGTAGTTGAACACCTGTGCCCGAGCATCGGGAAGCAACGCGGCGAAAACACACATCAGAACACCCATGGACCTCAAGCCAGGCAGATCGCATTTCATGGGTGAAATTTAACACCGTACATCCATGGAGGACCTGATGTCCTCCTTTGCCCCATGCCCGAGTCCCCCCTCCTGTTCTGCATCGTCGACATCGAGACCACCGGCGGCCCTCCCAACGGGGCCAACATCACGGAGGTCGCGGCCATTTTGCACGACGGCAAGCGGGAACTGGACCGATGGGTTCACTTGATTCACCCCGGTGCTGCCATCCCACCCGGCATCACCCGGTTAACGGGCATTGATGACACCATGGTGGCCGATGCGCTTCCATTTTCAGAAAGGGCCCAGGACTTGCACGCCTTTTTGGGCGATGCTGTTTTCGTTGCGCACAACGTCGGATTTGATCTGCGTTATCTGCAGGCCGCATTCAAGGCGAACGGCCTGCATTACAATCCGCGCCGTCTTTGTACCGTTCGCATGTCCCGCAAATGGATCAAGGGACCTCAGCGATACAGCTTGGGCGCACTGTGCGGGTTTTTGGGCATAGAGAATGAGGCGCATCACCGCGCTTGGGGGGATGCCACGGCGACGGCTGAATTGTTCTCCATTCTGTGGAAGGACCGCGCAACCGAGATTGAAGATGAAATGGGCAGAGGCGAAGGAAGTTCCTGGTGGCCTCCCCATTTGCCGCCCGACGCCTTGGCCGACCTTCCTCCTACACCCGGCATCTACCAATTCCTCGACGAACGCGGCCAGAAGGCCTATATCGGAATGAGCCGGAATCTATCCTCACGGGTGAGGCAACACTTCAACAATGCTTCGCACCCCTCTCGTTCACAACAGCTGCGGCGGATGGTCCACGGTGTCGCATGGCAGGAAACCGGCTCGGAACTGATGGCCTTGGTCCTCGAAGACGTGTTGATCCGTCGGCATCGTCCTCCGCTCAATTCCGCCCAGAAAGTCGTGGGAAAAGGGTGGTCCGTGGAACATTTCACTTGCCGTGCGGACATACGAAGGCTGTCGCTGGTGAAAGGCAGAAAGCCCACCGCCATCCGGAGCTTCCGGAGCAAGGCAGAAGCCGAAAAGTGGCTGAGGAAAACCGCCACAGACCATGCTTTGAACCCCACTTGGTGTGGCCTTCCCGGTATGGCATGGTCGGAAGGATGGCAAGACAATGCAGCCTCCCGAAAGCTCCACAACGCGCGAATGGAGGCCTGGGAGATGGCCCTGCGCAGGGCCAAGAAAATCCAGATAGACCAATCAATGCTGGCCTTGCCGATGGCACCGGATGGAACCATCCCCGAGCTGTTGCTCGAGGAGGGGCGCTTCAGAGCCTACCGCTTCCGAAAAGCAGAAGGCGAAGCGGAATGGATCTACGACGCCGGTTCCGGGCGCATCGATGCCGCTGTGGAACGGCATTTTCTCGAAGGCCCGGCGGCCTCCTCAATTCAGGTGGACGGAGCCTCCCAGTGAGGAACTGCCCCGTCCCGTTGAACGGACGTGGGCGAGCACATTGGCGATGGCGTGCTCCGGTGCTGACCATTGGTCTGCAGCGGGAGGTACGAAAAGGGCGTTGGAAGGGGAATTCGGGGTAGTATGTTCCATGCACGTGATGTTCAAGGTGTGTCCGTTGCCGAACGACTCTAAAACGAGAAGGGCCGGACATTATTGCCCGGCCCCATTTTTTTTCGATGTGTCCCAATGAAATCAGTCCATGGTCAGGGAAACATCCTGTTCCACCATCATCTTTCGCAGGTTGATGAGGGCATAACGCATGCGCCCGAGGGCAGTGTTGATGCTCACATCCGTTAATTCTGCGATGTCCTTGAAGCTCATTTCCTTGTACATCCGCATCACAACCACTTCCCGCTGTTCTTCGGGCAGCTGATCCACGAGGTGTTTCACATCCGACAGGATGCGCGCGGAAATGATTTCTTCTTCGCGCGTTGGATTGTCATCCTCCAGACCGCCCAGCAGGTCGTACTCCTCTGTTCCTCGGCTCAGCGGCATCTTCTTCTGACGACGGAAATGGTCGATGCCGGCATTGTGTGCAATCCGGAGCACCCACGGCAAGAACTTGCCTTCCTCGTTGTACTTGCCGCTTCTGAGCACGTCCACCACTTTGATGAAGACGTCCTGAAAGAGGTCAGCCGCCAAATCATGGTCGCGCACCAGCAAGTACAACTTGGTGTACACCTGGTCGCGATGACGGGCGAAGAGGGTTTCGAAGGCGCGCTGGTCGCCTTGTTGGAATTGCGCGATGAGCGCGCGGTCTGGGGTGGGCTTTTGGGCCATGACACTACGAATTGTGCACACACCGTTGAACGGCAATCGATCAAAAAGTGACGTGCGATGAGGGTAGTGTCTTACCTATGGCTTCTGTTTTTCCCGCACAGCTTTGCGCTGCACTGTCTTAAAGATACGCAGATTTTTTCCAGATGGCGAACCGGACCCACCCAAAGCGTGTTAACAGCCTTAACAACGGGTAACCGAAATTCGCTACGTGCCCCGACACTCCCCTTCCCCAAGCGCAACGGTCCAGCCTTCACCGACCGGTTCATCTTCCCGAGGTGGAGCTGAATTGCCATCCACCATCCGCATTCGGGGTGCCCGCGTCCACAACCTGAAGAACGTGGACGTCGACATTCCCCTGGGGGCGTTGACCGTGGTCACCGGACTGAGCGGTTCGGGCAAGAGTTCGCTCGCCTTTGACACCTTGTATGCGGAAGGCCAGCGCCGCTATGTGGAAAGCCTGAGCGCCTATGTACGTCAATTCGCGGGGCGCATGGAGAAGCCCGACGTCGATCGAATTGAAAATCTCACGCCTGCCATAGCCGTCGAACAACGCTCCGGCTCCCGATCCAGCCGTTCTACTGTGGGCACCGTCACAGAAATTCACGACCACCTCAAATTGCTTTGGGCCAGGGTTGGAAGGACCATCAGTCCTGTTTCGGGCAAGGAGGTCAGGCGCGATACCGTAAGTGATGTCGTGGACGGGGTGCTTTCCCATCCCCCCGGTCAGCGCTTCATGGTTTGCGCTCCGGTTCGGCTACCCGAAGAACGCCCGCTGAAAGCCCAACTCGAAATTTGGCAGCAGCAAGGGTTCGCCAGGATCCTTCTGGACGGAAAACCTGAGACGCTCACCGCCTGTCTGGAAAAGGAAGCGGCCCAAGGGTTGGATCCGGAAACGCTGGAGTTGGTGATTGACCGCTTGGCCGTACCTGAAGACAAAGCAGATGCGGACGACGGATTCGCCCAGCGATTGGCCGATTCTGCAGACACCGCTTTTTACGAAGGGCGAGGCCACTGCTCCATTCACTGGATGCAAGCCGACGGAGCAGTGGAAGTCCAAACCTTCAGTGACCGGTTCGAGCTCGACGGCATCGCCTTCGAATGGCCTTCGCCGGACATGTTCAGCTTCAACAGTCCGCAAGGGGCCTGCCCCAAGTGCGAAGGATTCGGGCATGTGATTGGCATATCGGAAGACCTGGTGATTCCCGACCCCTCCAAGTCGGTTTATGAGGACGCCGTGGCCCCGTGGCGGGGTGAGAAGGCGAGCCGGTACAAGCAACGTCTGATTGAAAACGCCCACTCGGTCGACTTTCCTGTGCACACCCCCTATGTGGACCTGACCCCGGAACAGCGCGGCATGCTTTGGAATGGCAACCGCCAGTGGCGCGGTATCCAGGATTATTTCCAACGCCTCGAAGCCAAGAGTTACAAGATACAGAACCGGGTCATGCTGAGTCGCTATCGCGGCCGCACCCCTTGCGATGCCTGTGGTGGCAGCCGGCTCAAGCACGAGGCGAGATATGTGCAGGTGGGTGGCATTGCGCTGCCGGATCTGCTTTCCTTGCCGGTGGACGAAGTGCTGCGAACATTGCGTCAACTCCAGCTGTCCGATGGGGAGCGGGCGATTGCCGAGCGGCTGCTGATCGAGGTCGAGCACCGGCTTCAATTCATGCTCGATGTGGGATTGGGTTACCTCACTTTGAATCGGGGAAGCGCGACCCTCAGCGGCGGAGAAACCCAACGCATTCAATTGGGCACCAGTCTCGGAAGCAGCCTCGTGGGCAGCACGTATGTTTTGGACGAGCCGAGCATCGGACTGCATCCCCACGATACGGAGCGGCTCATTCGGGTCCTCAACGGCCTGCGCGATCTGGGCAATACAGTCGTGGTTGTGGAACACGAAGAAGCGGTCATCCGGGCTGCCGACTGCATCATCGACCTGGGGCCTTTGGCGGGCTCTGAGGGTGGCGAGATCATTTTCGCTGGCAGCCAGGAGGAACTGCTCAAGTCAAAGTCATCCTTGACCGCTTCCTACCTGCGTGGTGATCTGGGCATGGAAGTGCCCACCTCCCGAAGGAGCGGGATTGGCGCCCTCACCATCAACCAAGCCAAAGCCCACAACCTGCAAGGAGTGGATGCGGAATTCCTCCTCGGTACGCTCAATGTAGTCACCGGGGTCTCGGGTTCGGGAAAGAGCACCCTTGTGAAGCGCATTCTCCACCCCCTATTGATGCGCCACCTGGACCTGGGTGGAGACCGTCCCGGCATCAGCGATGGCCTGACCGGAGACATAGGTCGGATCGAAGGCGTGGAATTCGTCGACCAGAATCCGATCGGCAAGAGCAGCCGATCCAATCCCGCTACCTATGTGAAGGCTTGGGATGATGTCCGAACGCTTTTCGCTGCCCAGCCACTGTCGCGCAACCGTGGTTACAAACCATCGGTATTCAGCTTCAACACCAGCGGGGGAAGGTGCGAAACGTGCGAAGGAGAAGGGCGCGTTTCCATCGGCATGCAATTCATGGCCGACGTCACCCTCACCTGCGATGCGTGCAAGGGCAAGCGCTTCACGGATGCGGTCCTCGAAGTGGAAGTCCAAGGCCACAACATCCACGACATCCTGGAGATGACGCTCGCGGACGCCTCGGCTTTTTTCGCGGCGCGGCCAAAACCCACTGCAGCGGAGAAGGCCATCGTCCGAAAACTCGCACCGCTCATTGATGTAGGCCTGGGGTATGTGCGCATGGGCCAAAGCGCCACTACGCTCAGTGGCGGTGAAGCACAGCGCATCAAACTGGGTGCCTTCCTCTCCAAGGGAGACCGAGCGGGACATACCGTCTTCATTTTCGACGAGCCCACCACAGGGCTGCACTTCCATGATGTATCTCAATTGCTCGCTGCGTTCGATGCCCTCATCCGCCAAGGGCACACGGTGGTATGTGTGGAGCACAACCTCGATGTGATGGCCCATGCCGACCGCATCATCGATTTGGGCCCGGGTGGTGGAAAGCACGGCGGCCAATGTGTGGCCATGGGTACTCCGGAAGAAGTGGCACGGTCCGTGCAGTCCAGAACCGCTCCCTTTCTTCAGGAGCGCCTTCATTCTTCTAACACCTCCCATCCATGAGCTACACTGTGATCCCCACCCATCTCCTCATTGTCCTCTCATTTGTCGGCTTCTCTTCTTGCCGGGCTCAATCCGACGCCCCGCCAACAGAAGGACCCACCCTTGATTCCATCGCCGTGCAGAAGTCCGAATCGGAGTGGCGTGAAGAACTGCCCCATATGGCGTGCTTCGTGCTGCGTGAAAAAGGCACCGAACGCGCCTTCACCGGTGAATTCTGGGACCACCACGAGAAGGGTGTCTACAAATGTGCCGGTTGTGGCCTCGCGCTCTTCGATTCAGAACACAAATTCGAATCGGGCACCGGGTGGCCCAGCTTTTTTCAGCCTGCAGGAGCTACCTCCATCTTGGAGAAGGAGGACGACAGTTGGGGCATGAGGCGGGTCGAGGTTCTTTGCTCTTCGTGTGGCGGTCATTTGGGCCATGTTTTCGAGGACGGTCCCCGACCAACCGGCCTCCGCTACTGCATCAACTCTGCCGCCTTGAAGTTCGAATCCGACTCTGCGTCGGTACAGGGCGTGAAATACGACTGAACCGCATGAAAACAAGAAAGGCACCTGAGGGTGCCTTTCTTGTTTTCGTTTCACGAAAAGATCACTGACGGATGTCGAGTGTCAACCCCCGCATGTCGATCAGCTTGGGAACCAAGTTCATGGGGTCATCCTTGCTGGGCAACGGACGGGTCCTGCCATGCAGGTTGATGACGCCACTGATGTCGCCTTCTGTGGTGAGCTGCATCAGCAACAGCTTTCCATCGGGACCCGCAGCGGCCTGACGCATGTCCGGTGTAACGAACCAAGCGCCATTGCTTGTGTACAGTCGACCGCCGGTCTCGAATTCGGAGAAATCCATGAGGAATGCCGTCAGGGCATTCATGTAATTGTCCTCGTAGCCGATGGTCACCCAGCTGTCGTACTTGAGCTCCGGAATGGACTGCACGTCCGAGCGCTGAAGCTCATTGGCCGAGTTCGAACCCCGCTCATGCTGGTAAAAGGGTGCGGTGCTCTTGATTTCAAGAACGTCATCGCCGTCTCCGAAGATGGCATCCACCACATCGCCTTCCGCCTCCATTTGGGCATAGATCCGATAGGTCTTGCCCGGAACGAGTCCCTGGTTGTCAATCTCCTCCACCACAAGCTCTTTGAACTGGGCCTGTGAGCTCAATGTGCAGGCAACCAAGGCCAGACAAAGCGAAACGTACTTCAGCATGATAAAATCAATTGCGAATGATCAAGTTGCGGTCAAGCAAACGCCCTCCCATTCCGCGGCGGGAGAATCCTGCTCCTCGCCTTGGCAACACATAAGATACTGTGATTTCGTGGGTGTTCGGTGAAAGATTCCCAACAGAACCTGTCCCCGCATCGTAGGCGTAACCGACTTGTATGTCCATGAAAGCGGCTCCTGCCATCAACACAAGCGCATCTCCCTGGCGGAAACCCAAGCCACCCCAGTATCGATTCTGATAGAGCGCGCGGGCATGGAGATCCAGCTGTATGGGCGTGATCTCCGTAAACCTCATCATCAGGGCAGGCTGGATGACCCAATTGCCATCCATGGTGTAGTCATAGCGACCTGTCAATGCGTAGTGCCTCACTCCCCGGTTTCGTGAGTTGGTGGGTTCAGACTCCAACCCGAGCGGGGTTTGCAAGAGGTTGCTCACGGCCAGGCCGAATTGGTAATGCTGGCCAAAAACCATCAGACCAAAGCGCGAGTCAAAAGCAAACTGGCTCTCCACCGCACCTGTAATGGCCGGATCATCTGGATTCCAGAGCTGTAACTCTGATCCATCAAAACGGGTATTCCTTCCCATCAAACCGATGCCGAAGGCAACCGCATCCTGGTTGTTCAAATCGATGGTGTAGGTACCGGAAAGCTCCAGACCTGTCCTGCTGTAGGCTCCTCCCTGATCATCGCGTTCCACGGCAAAACCCACACCGAAGCGGTTGGGTAAACTGGAGGTCACGGTGACACTGCTCGTCGAAGGCGCACCGTGGAAACCGACCCACTGCTCTCTGTGGCTCAGTGATGCAAAGGTCCCCAACTCCGTGCCTGCAAAAGCAGGATTGGTGAGGAAGGGATTCTGAACGAATTGACTTTGTCTGGAAAGTTGCTGGGCAAACCCGGTCAACGCCATGGAAACCAAGACCGCACACAGAAGTGCACCGCGACCTTGCGCTCGGGAAAGGGGGGTGGCGTGCATGTTCATCAGTACTTGAGGGTTACGGTTCCCGTAATCGGTTGAGCTCCTGGCTCAACCTGGATCACGTAATAATAATCGCTTGCAGGCAGCAGGGCACCATTGAAGGTTCCATCCCACCAAGTCGTACCGGGCTTCGACCGGAAGATCAGCTGTCCCCATCGGTTGAACACTTCTACCTCACTTTGCGGGTAGAACTCCAATCCTCCTACGACCCAACGGTCGTTGATGCCATCGCCGTTGGGCGTGAGCGCATCTGCGATGAAGAGACAATCTTCTGTGGGTCCGACCGTGGCAAGGAAGCCCAACGTGCATCCGATGTCGTCCGTTACGGTCACACTGTAAACGTCTTCTGGAAGTCCGATGGCCGTTGCAGTGGTCTGACCGGCCTCGTCGCTCCATTCATAGTGTATCGGCATTTGTCCTCCGGTCACGGCTGCTGTTGCCGTTCCGTCTCCTGTCTGCCAGCACGTCACCGGAGTCGTGAAAATCTCCACGAGCATGTCCGTCACGATATCGGCCTCCACCATGAAGCTGGAATCTGCTGTGCAGCCCGCGGTATCCGCTGCCGACACGAAGTACTCTCCCTCAAAAAGGTTCAGTACGTCGACTGCCCCACCTACGAATTCCCAAGCGGTTGCACCCGAGCCGCCCACGGTTCCAATGATGGCCACTCCGTCATCCATACCGGTGCAAGTGACATTCTGCACCGTGATGTCAAACAACAGCGGATCCGGTTCCGTGATCTCAACCGTCGCCGAGTCCAAACAGCCGTTCTCGTCACTGAGATAGAGCGGGTATGTATTCGCACAAAGGTTCACGAGCCCACTCGGCACGACAGACGTCGAATCGCTGATGCTTCCGTTGTAAAGGGTCAACAACCCCGTTCCCCCTTCAAAGGCCACTTCTATTCCTCCGGTACAATCTCCACCGCAATCCGGGAATACGGTGGTTAGAATGTCCAGCTGGACGGGATCAGGTTCTGGAATGCTCACTTGCAAGCTGTCAATGCACCCCAACGTGTCCCCCACTACGAGCATCAAGGAATCCGGACCAAGGTTGCCCAGGGTATCCGGGAGGCTGTAGAAAACAAACGGAGAAATCAACTGGAGATCTCCACTGCCCCCTACTCCATTGACCACCAAAACTCCATCTCCAGCGCCCGTGCATGAGATGGGCGTGATGCTCGGGATGATTTGAATCGGTGCAGGCTCCTCGACGGAAACCTCAATGAACTCACTGGTACAACCAATGCTGTCTTGAACCAATACATCGTAGTTGCCCGCAGGGACATTGAAACACGCCCCGTCCCAACTTCCAGTGGGCAGCGGAACAAGTTGAGGGGTCAACGGCCCCGTTCCTCCGATGGGGTCTGCCACACAGATTTGTCCACCTGCTCCTCCGCTACAAGGCACATTGGAGACACTGACAGAAAAGTAAATCGTGTCGGGAGCCACGATGTCCAGCGTATCCGTCACCAGGCATTCATTTCCATCTTCTGTGATGTGGACATAAGACCCGGCGCATAGCTGACCCGAGATGACAGGGTTGCCGCCCAAATCCGTGGTCGTAATGGTGTAGGGCAACTGACCTCCGTTGATGTCAGCGAGAATGAGACCGTTGCAGTCTCCGGCGCAGGCTATGTCCGTGATCGCGTAATCCACCTGCAGTCCATCCGGCTCCTCGATCACCACGGGTTCACTGCTGGTACAGCCATTCTCATCGGTCAAATTGAAGGTGTAGGTCCCGCTCGGCAGTCCCGCTTGGTCAAAGTCGATGTCACCATTGAACTCGATGCTCACTTCCAGCTCCGGCACCTCGAACAAC
>Ga0181563_10003100_pt1 | contig 15990 bp, 9 predicted proteins | sample 011ome_25_FD_133759 | JGI IMG/M metagenome (GOLD analysis project Ga0181563, IMG submission 133759) | Coastal salt marsh microbial communities from the Groves Creek Marsh, Skidaway Island, Georgia - 011512CT metaG (megahit assembly) | ecosystem: Environmental > Aquatic > Marine > Intertidal zone...
AACGGCGTGTTTTCACCCGAACAGCGAATCATTTATCAGTTGGTGTTTGATGCTCAAGAAGCGGGTATTCGTGCAGCTATAGTGGGAGCTCCCTTTGGCAGTCCAGGGAGCGTTGCGCGTGAGGTTATCGCAAAAGGACTGTTGGAGCTTAAAATTATTTCCCAAGCATCTGAAGTAAGCACCTATTTTCCGCACGGAACCTCTCACTACTTGGGGCTTGATGTTCATGATCCAGGAACATACTCCGCTTTTAAGCACAATACAGTAATTACAGTAGAACCCGGAATTTACATTCCTGAAAATAGCGAGTGCGATCCAAAATGGTGGGGAATAGCCGTTCGTATTGAAGATGATATTTTAGTTACTGAGGAGGGTCCAATCAATTTGTCAGCAATGGCACCGCGAACCATTGAGGAGATTGAAAACCTAATGAAACAACCCAGTCCCCTTAACCAGTTTGAACTTCCTAAGCTTTGAGTTGTCTATTAAGCAAATAGGACTTTAACTCTAGATAATCTTCAATGACAAAACTTTCCTTTTCTTTGTCGAGAATGGCCTCAATTTGAGAGGGTATATCCAAAGTTAATCCAAGTTGCTGCTCGACAGTGTCTCTAAACTTAATGGGATGCGCTGTTTCAAGAAAAACTCCAAAAACTTGATCGTTAGTTTCCATAAACTTTTTCAACCCCAAATAACCAACAGCTCCGTGTGGATCGGCAATGTATTTTCCGTTCAAGTTTCTAATGGTGCTAATTGCTTTTCTTGTTTCTTTATCAGTAAAACTGTAAGAAGAAAATGTTTTTTTCAGCTTGTATAGGTCGTTATTGACAATTTTTTGAATTCGAATAAAGTTGCTCGGATTTCCAACGTCCATGGCATTTGATATAGTTTCTTTAGAAGGCTTTGGTTCATAAACACCGGCTTCCATATATTTGGGGACCGTATCGTTGATATTTGTACTGGCTACAAAATGAAAAATGGGCAACCCTAATTGATGTGCCATGAGACCTGCGCACACATTTCCAAAATTTCCACTAGGAGTTGAAAACACTAATTTTTTATCAATCCCTTGTTTTTTTAGGGTTTTGTAAGCAAAAAAGAAATAAAACATTTGAGGCAACCAACGAGCAATATTGATTGAATTGGCAGAGGTAAGTTTCATATTGTCTTTTAACTCCTGATCCAAAAAAGCGGTTTTTACCATTTCTTGACAATCATCAAATACGCCATTAACCTCCAGTGCGCTTACATTTTGCCCATTGGTAGTAAGTTGTTTTTCTTGAATATCACTCACTTTTCCACTAGGATATAATATCACAACTTTGATGCCTTTTACTCCCAAAAAACCACTAGCAACTGCACCTCCAGTGTCTCCAGAAGTGGCTACCAAAACAGTGATTTCCTCATTACTTTTGTTTTTTGAGTTGAAATACCCTAAACAACGCGCCATGAATCGCGCTCCAACGTCCTTGAAAGCCATTGTAGGCCCTTGAAAGAGTTCGAGAGTTGCAACATTGTCTTCGATTTCTATAACTGGAAAATCAAAGCATAAAGTTTCGTCAATGATTTTTTTCAATTCCTTTTCTGGAATTTCATTTCCCACAAATGGCTGGATGACTTTGTAGGCAATTTCTTCATTCGAATAGGACTCAATATTGTCAATAAAGTCGGACGATAAGGGAGTGATTTCTTCAGGAAAATACAATCCTCTATCGGGAGCCAATCCTCGAATGACAGCTTCTTTGAATTTGACTTTAGGAGCGTTATTGTTGAGACTAAAATAATTCATTCTAAAATTTATTTGTATTCAAGAATTTTAATTCCTTCATAATTTAAAGTAGATACATGAGTATCAAATTCAATACCTGTTTTTTGATAAATAGCTTTCATAGCCTCCGCAACTTTGTGAGCTGTAAATATTCCTTTGCTCAAAGCAAATACTGAGGGTCCAGAGCCTGAAATTCCACTTCCAAGAGCCCCCGCTTTCTTGCAGCCTTCTTTTAGAGCGTCAAAATCAGGTATGAGAATGGAGCGTATGGGTTCGACGATTACATCTTCCAACGACCGACTAATTAGCTCGTAATCCTCTTCGTATAGTCCGCTAACCAAAGCCCCTAGGTTTGCCCATTGTGTAATAGCTTTTTTTAGAGGAATTTTCTTTTTCAAAAGAGCTCGAGCGTCTGACGTTTTGACTTCAATTTGCGGATGAATTACTGATGCAGCAATTTCAAGCGGTGTATTGAGCTTTATAATATCCAAAGTTGCACAATCTCTAACCAATGTAAATCCGCCTAACAATACTGGCGCTACGTTATCGGCATGAGCTGTTCCGCTAGCAAGACGTTCTCCTTCCATGGCAAACCGAATCAGTTCCTTATTTGTGTAAGGATTTCCTAATAGAAAATTGATGCCTGCAACTGCGCCTGCAGAACTAGCAGCACTACTGCCTATTCCACTTCCAGCTTTTATTTTCTTGTATATTTCAATTTCAAAACCATGTTCTCCTCCCAAATCATCCAGCAAAGCAAGGCCTGCTACTCCAGCCACATTTTGAGAGGTTTCTAGAGGAAGTTCTTGTCCTGTTATTTTGATAATTTGTATTCCTTTCTTATTGGATTTTCGAATTACCATTTCATCACCTACGTTATCCAAGCACATGCCTAACACATCAAATCCGCAGGATATGTTTGCAATACTGGCAGGTGAAAAAATCCTAACTTCTTTCATAGATTATCGTTTTCCAATTCGAATGATGTCAGCAAAAATACCAGAAGCTGTAACTTCAGCTCCTGCACCTGCACCTTTAACAATTAGGGGTTGATTGACATATCGATCTGTATAAAATAAAACAATATTGTCACTTCCCTCAAGATTGTAAAAATCATGTCCTTCAGGAATGTATTGAAGCCCAACAGAAGCTTTTCCATCTTTAAATTGAGCCACATATTTGATACGTGCATTTTCTTTGGATGCTTTTTCGTAAATCGAATTAAAATGCGCTTTGTGAGTGATTAATGATTTGAAAAAAGCATCGTTGTCTGCAGTTTCCAAGCACTCTTTAGGCATGAACGACTCGTTTTCAATGTCTTCCAATTCAATGTCGTTGCCGCTTTCTCTGGCGAGAATTAATATTTTTCTAGCAACATCTACACCGCTTAAGTCAATTTTTGGATCGGGCTCAGTAAACCCTTGTTTTTGAGCTTCCAAAACAACATCGTGAAAAGAGTTTTTGTTGTCAAAATTATTGAAAATAAAATTCAAACTACCCGATAATACGGCCTGAATCGTATGGACTTTATCTCCCGAAGCAATTAAGTTATTAAGCGTGTCGATAATGGGTAGTCCTGCTCCAACATTGGTCTCGAACAAGAAAGGAACACCAAAATCTCTAGATAATTTTTTGAGCTTTTTATAATGCAATAATTGGTCGGCGCAAGCGATTTTATTACAAGTTACGACCCCAATATTATTTTCCAAATAGTGTTCGTAAACTTGTGCAATTTTTTCACTTGCGGTATTGTCAACAAATATACTGTTTCGAATGTTCATTGATTTAACGGTTCTTAAAAACGCGTTAGTTTCTGCATTTTCTCCTTTTTCAAGAAGATCTTTCCAAATTGTTAAATCAATACCTTTTTCATCAAACACCATTTTTTTGGAGTTGGAAATACCAGCAACTCGTATGCTGAGACTGAGATGATCTTTTAAATAATCCGTTTGAGACTGAATTTGATCGATTAATTTGCTTCCAACGTTTCCAACACCTGTTATAAACAAATTGAGTTGTTTGATGTTTGCTTCAAAAAAACGCTCATGCAATGTGTTCAAAGCTTTCTTAATATCCTTTTTATTGATGACAGCGGTAATGTTTTTTTCCGACGCTCCTTGAGCAATGGCTTTAACATTGATGTTGTTATTGCCCAAAGCACTAAACATTTTGCCGCTAATTCCCTGATGGCTTTTCATTTTATCTCCAACAAGCGCAATAATTGCTAGGTCTTTTTCAAGATTCACTGGATCCAGTCGCTTGATAGAGATTTCGTATTCAAATGTCTGGTCGATAAGTGTCTTTGCTTTTTCAGATTCAGAGCTATCAATTCCAATGCAAATGGATTGTTCTGAGGAAGCTTGGGTAATCATTATAATATTAATTCCTTCGTTTGAAAGTACTTCAAGCAAACGTTTTGAATATCCTGGAAACCCAACCATTCCACTTCCTTGTAATGTCAGAAGGGCAATATTTTCGATATGACTAATCCCTTTCACGGCTTGTTCTTCATCACTCTCATTAGTGATGCACGTCCCTGTTTTATTGGGTTTGAATGTGTTTTTTATCCAAATAGGAATATTTTGCTGAAGTGCCGGATGGATAGTAGGAGCATACAACACCTTAGCACCAAAATGAGAAAGTTCCATGGCTTCTTGATACGAAATGTTGTTTATGGGCATTGCTTGTTTGACCAAATTCGGATTTGCAGTATACATTCCACTTACGTCGGTCCATATTTCTAGGGCATCTACACGAAGAGCACCCGCTAAAATGGCAGCAGTATAGTCCGATCCTCCTCTTCCCAAAGTAGTGGGTACTCCATCTTTGTCAGAAGCCACAAATCCAGGAAGCAATGTGATTTTAGCAGTTGACTCTTTGAAAAAAGAAGAACAGTTTGCGTTGGTTACATCAAAATCAACCACTGTTTTACCAAATAAAAGCGTTGTTTGAATCAACTCACGTGTGTCTTTATTAATAACATTCAGTCCTTTAGATCGTGCAGACTCCCCAATAATGTAGGAAGACAAAAGCTCGCCATATCCTGAAATAACGGCTTCGGTTTTTGGAGATAATTCATTAACCAAATAGGTTCCTTCGTAAAGTGTCTCGAGCTTATTGAGCTCAGATTTGACGTAGCTTAGCGCATGGCTCTGTTTTTGAACAGGAATCAAGGATTTTATAGCGCTCAGATGTTTATTTTCTAACTCATCAAGCAAATCCTTGTAGGATTCATCACCTTGAGCAGCAAGCCGACCAATATGTAATAAGGTGTCTGTAACACCACTAAAAGCAGAAACAACCACCACAATGTCTTCTGAGTAAGAAGATATAATTTCAAGTACTTTTTCAATGTTATTTGCATTCGCTACAGAAGTGCCTCCAAACTTTAAAACTTTCATAACAATAAGGATTATTTAATTGCGATTTTTTTAATTAAAAAAACAGATAAAACAAACGGTTAATATGAAATGATTATCCCCCCAAAGGGGTAATAATAGTTGTCGACATACCGAAGAGTAAGTTTGATAGTAAAGCTGTCAATCCGTGTTTCATGTGAAAATTTATAACGTACAAAAGTATTACTTTTTGAAATGATTTGGATATAACTATTATTTTTTTAGATAAATCATAGTATAGTTGTTTGATAAATAAGAATTCGACATTAATACACCATTTTTTCGTTAAATATTATCAATTTCTTAAAAATTACATTAATTAACGTGCAGATAATTTCTTAAATATTTCAAAATGAATACAAGCTTAACTGCTCAATTATTTGTAATTTTAGACTTTGTTTTAGCTTTGTAAAAAGTATTTCATGATGTCAGAAATTCAAGCATTAGTTTCGAAAGGGTATTTGGACAAATCCGTGCCAAAACACCTTAATTTGATAGATGAGATTAATAAACTCAAAAAGGAAAAAAACGCCGTTATCCTGGCTCATTATTATCAAGTAGATGAGATTCAAGACATATCCGATTATTTGGGAGACAGTCTTTATTTGGCTAAAATGGCTGAGAAGGTAGATGCAGACATGATTGTTTTTGCGGGTGTCCATTTTATGGCAGAAACAGCTAAAATCATCAATCCATCCAAAAAAGTAGTGTTGCCAGATTTGAAGGCGGGTTGTTCATTGGCGGATTCGTGTCCTCCCGATCAATTTGCTGCTTTTAAGGCCCAATATCCTGATGCAATTGTGGTTTCCTATATCAATTGTTCCGCCGAAATTAAAGCGATGACAGACATTGTCTGTACTTCGAGCAATGCGGTTGATGTGATAAATTCTATTCCCAAAGATCAACCCATTATTTTTGCACCGGATAAAAATCTTGGGCGTTATTTGATTTCTCAAACTGGACGCGATTTGATATTGTGGGAAGGATCATGCATTGTTCATGAAGCATTTTCGTTTGATAAAATTGTTGCCTTGTCTCGAAAACATCCAGAAGCTAAATTCATTGCACACCCTGAATCCGATTCTCAAGTGTTGGATTTTGCACACTATATCGGAAGCACATCGGGTTTGTTGGGTTTTATTGAAACGGATGATGCCCAAGAATATATTGTCGCAACTGAAGCAGGAATTTTGTATGAAATGCAAAAACGTGCGCCCCATAAAACATTCATTCCAGCTCCTGTAAACGACGATACTTGTGCTTGTAGTGAATGCGCTTTTATGAAATTAAACACTTTGGAAAAATTGTATTTGTGTATGAAATACGAACTCCCAGAGATTCAACTCGATGATTCGCTCATGAGCAAAGCACGTGCTTCTATTCAAAGAATGTTGTCTTTAGGATAAAAATATGATGCATACAGATGTACTAGTTATTGGTTCTGGAATTTCAGGATTGTCGTATGTTATCAAGCTGTCCGAACTCCAACCCGATCTACAAATTGTTCTATTATCCAAAAGAAATCTTTTGGAAAGCAACACTCGATATGCACAAGGAGGTATTGCTGTAGTGTCGGATTTTGAGTTAGACTCGTTTGAAAAGCATGTATCCGACACTCTTGTTGCTGGAGATGGTTTGTGCAACCCGTCGGTTGTTGACTTTGTTGTCCGAGAAGGTCCTGCTAGGCTGCAAGAACTAATTGACTGGGGAACTTCTTTTGATCAGAAGTCCGATGAACTTCATTTGGAAAAGGAAGGAGGGCATTCAGCCAGTAGAATAGTTCATCACAAAGACAAGTCGGGTTACGAAATACAAAAATCTCTAATAGCGCAAGTACGTAAATTAAAAAACATCACGATTTTAGAAAATCATGTTTTGGTAGATTTAATAACCGATCACCACATGGATAAAGCCTCCTATAATCGATGTTATGGGGCTTATTTAATTTCTTTGAAAGATCAATCTACGATTAAAATCACTGCCAAAATTACAGTGCTTTCTACAGGAGGCGGTGGTCAAGTTTATGCGCATACAACCAATCCTAAAGGAGCTACTGGTGACGGAATTGGTGCAGCATACAGAGCAAAAGTTACCATCAATCATTTGCAGTATGTTCAGTTTCATCCTACAGCCTTTTTTCCCAAAGTAAAAGGAAACACGTTTTTGATTTCCGAAGCTGTTCGAGGAGCAGGAGGGAAGTTGATCACAAAAAACGGCAATCGGTTTATGCCTCAATATGACTCTAGAGCCGAATTGGCATCTCGGGATATTGTTGCGCGATCTATAGCCATAGAACTAAAAAAGAGCGGTGACGATTGTGTTTTTTTAGATTGCACTCATTTTGAAAAAAATGATTTTAAAAGTCGATTTCCAACAATTTATAATACATGTAATCAAACAGGGTTCAATCCTGAAAGCCAGCCTATTCCTGTGGTTCCAGCAGCTCATTATTTTTGCGGAGGTATTCAGGTTGACTCGTACAGTAAAACTTCTTTAGCAGGACTTTATGCCATTGGAGAGTGCAGTAATACGGGTCTTCATGGGGCAAATCGATTGGCGTCCAATTCCTTGCTAGAGGCTTTAGTGTTTTCACATAGAGCCGCTTTGGCTTCCCAAAAGGAGCTAGCCGAAATAGAGGTTACTCAACATTTTTTTGGAACTATTCCCGATTGGAACGACGCATTTACTGTTTCCAACAAGGAATCCAAGTTGGTAGACAAACTTTGCAAAGAAATTCAAGAAACGATGAGCAGTTGTGTTGGAATTTTTAAATCTGAGGAATCCTTACTCGTTGCTGAAAAAAAATTAAACACTCTTTTCAATCAGGTTGTTGAATGGTACAATCAAAACAAGTTGACTCCTCGCTTGTGTGAGTTGAGAAATTTGGTTAGTGTTTCCTATTTAATTGTTAAACAATCGCAACAAACTTCTGAAAACAAAGGAGTTTTTTATAATCATGATAATGAATAAATCATTTTACACGCAGTATGCTTCTTTTTTAGATCATTTTATATCGGAGGCTTTGCATGAAGATATTCAAGACGGAGACTTTAGTAGCTTGGCTTCTTTTTCAAAACAAACAGAAGGTAAACTGGTTCTAAAACTTAAAGAATCAGCGATAATAGCGGGTGTTGACTTGGCAGAGAAAATTTATTCCCAATATGACAATTCAATTCGTTTGAGCATATATGCTGAAGATGGTGTTTTAGCTCATGCGGGAGACACTGTTTTTTCTGTAGAGGGTTCTGTCCAATCTCTTCTCGCCACCGAACGACTTGTTTTGAACTGTATGCAGCGAATGTCGGGTATTGCGACATTGACTCATTCGTTGGTTCAAAAGGTCGCTCATACACCATGCAAGCTTCTTGATACACGAAAAACAACTCCCAACTTCAGATATCCCGAAAAATGGGCAGTTCTAATAGGAGGAGGTGAGAACCACCGCATGGGGTTGTTTGACATGATTATGTTGAAAGACAACCATGTTGATTTTTGCGGAGGCATTGAGCCCACTCTTAATAAAGCGTTTAAGTATCTAAACGATAATTCATTACAAATCCCTGTGATTGTAGAAACGCGATCGCTTAAAGAGGTTAAAGAGTGCCTTTCATTTCCTCAATTACATAGAATATTATTGGACAATATGTCGATTGAATTGCTTCAGGAAGCAGTTGCATTAGTGGATGGAAAAATACCAACAGAAGCCTCAGGGAATATTACTGAAAAAAATCTTGTAGCTATTGCAGAAACAGGAGTTAATTATGCTTCACTAGGCGCGCTTACACACTCCGCCCAAAACATCGACATGAGCCTTGTTACAGTTTAAAATCGCTAGGATTTTTTAGATTTGGAAGATGAAGTATCTGCAGACGAAACGCTGAGGGAAAGTTTTTCAGATTTCCCATCCCAGTCAAACTTGATACAATCGCCTTCTGATAAGTTTCCAGCTAAAATTTCTTCAGCAACAACATCTTCAATGTGTTTTTGAAGAGCTCTATTCAGAGGACGCGCACCAAATTGTCTGTCAAATCCTTTGTCAGAGATAAAATCAATTGCTTTTTTACTGAGTTTTAGTGAGTAGCCTAGATCATTAATTCTATTCACTAATACTTGAAGTTCAATTTTAATGATTTCATTAATGTGTTTTTTTTCAAGAGCATTGAAAATAACAACATCATCAATTCGATTTAAAAATTCTGGTGCAAAGGTTTTTTTCAAGGCATTTTGAATCACGCTTATGGTGTGTTCGTCTTCTTGTGATTTTTTGGCAGCGGTACCAAACCCTACTCCAGTTCCAAAATCTTTTATTTGTCGAGCCCCAATGTTCGAGGTCATGATGATAATTGTGTTTCTAAAATCAATTTTTCTCCCCAAGCTATCCGTTAAATAACCATCATCCAAAACCTGTAAGAGCATGTTAAAGACATCGGGATGTGCTTTTTCAACTTCGTCTAAAAGGATAACTGAATAAGGCTTTCTTCTAACTTTTTCGCTCAACTGTCCCCCTTCTTCGTATCCTACATAACCTGGAGGTGCACCGATAAGTCGAGAAATAGCAAATTTTTCCATATATTCACTCATGTCCACTCTTATAAGCGAATCAATACCGTTGAAGAGCTCGTTGGATAACACTTTGGCCAATTGAGTTTTTCCAACTCCAGTTTGCCCCAAGAAGATAAATGAACCAATGGGTTTGTTGGGGTTTTTGAGTCCCACACGGTTGCGTTGAATGGCTTTGACAACTTTTTTAACAGCTTCGTCTTGACCAATTACTTTGTCTTTGATCTTGTCACCTAGGTTAGAAAGTTTCAAGCTTTCTTTTTGAGCGACTTTATTCACAGGAATCCCTGTCATCATAGAGACAACTTCGGCAACATTATCTTCGGTTACCACTTCTCGATTTTGTTTTTGTTCTTCGAGCCAGTCTTCTTGAGCGTTCAATAGGTCTTTCTCAAGTTTTTTTTCATCATCTCTTAAGCGAGCAGCCTCTTCGTATTTTTGCTTTTTGACCACTGTATTTTTGAGAAGTCGCACTTCATCAAGTTGGTTTTCTAGATCAACAATCAAGTCGGGAACGTTCATGTTTGTAATGTGAACTCGTGATCCTGCTTCATCCAATGCGTCGATGGCTTTGTCTGGAAGAAAACGATCTGCCATAAATCGATCTGTCAGTTTTACACAAGCAATAATAGCTTCGTCTGTAAAATCTACATTGTGGTGAGCTTCGTATTTGGATTTGATATTATTAAGAATTTCAATAGTCTCATCCACAGTAGTAGGCTCCACAATCACTTTTTGAAACCTTCGTTCTAAAGCACCGTCTTTTTCTATGTACTGACGGTATTCATTAAGAGTAGTGGCTCCGATACATTGAATTTCTCCTCTTGCCAAAGCCGGTTTGAACATATTAGAGGCATCCAAACTTCCTGTGGCACCACCAGCGCCAACAATGGTATGAATCTCGTCAATAAAAAGAATGATTTCAGCGTTTTTTTCCAATTCATTCATTACGGCTTTCATTCGTTCTTCAAATTGCCCTCGGTATTTGGTTCCTGCAACTAAACTTGCTAGGTCAAGGGTTACAACTCGTTTGTTGAACAACACTCGAGACACTTTTTTTTGTATAATTCGAAGCGCCAATCCTTCGGCAATTGCAGATTTACCTACGCCGGGTTCTCCAATTAAAAGTGGATTGTTCTTTTTTCGTCGACTTAATATTTGTGAAACGCGTTCGATTTCTTTTTCGCGACCTACTACAGGATCCAACTTTCCTTGATCTGCTAAAACAGTTAAATCTCTACCAAAGTTATCGAGAACCGGAGTATTGGTTTTTTTGGTTGATTTTGTTTCTTTTGAAGTAGAAAACGGATTGGATTTTTTTGGTTCATTTTCAGAACTCTGTTCTTCAGGAAAGGTTTCTGCAGCTGGCATTTCTAAAAAGTCATCCTGAGAATCATTGAGCATGAATTTGAATTGATCCTTTACAGTTTCATAATCTACTTGTAGTTTATGAAGTAATTTGGTTGTAGGATCGTTTTCGTTTCTAAGAATGCACAACAACAAATGTGCAGTGTTAATAGAAGTGCTTTGAAAAAGTTTAGCTTCTAAAAAAGTAGTTTTTAAAGCTCGTTCGGCTTGTCGAGTAAGGTGTAAGTTTTTTTTATGGTTGGGCTCTAGATCGTGGATAGGATTGGCAGGACTTAAAATCTCAACTTTGCGTCTAAGATATTCCAAGTCAATTTCCAACGCGCTTAAAATTGAAATCGCTTTTCCACTACCATCTCTTAAGAGACCTAGCATAAGATGTTCAGTACCAATGAAGTCATGCCCCAGTCGAAGAGCCTCTTCTTTGCTGTATGTGATTACATCCTTAACACGCGGTGAAAAATTATCATCCATAAAATTATAATTTAAAAAGAGGAAATAGATTTAAGTGCTAATTACAAGTTATATGCCAAAAGCCCAAAACATTATATGCTAATTGACAAAAAAAATAAACGATTTACAAATATTTTGGCATTAATTTATTTAAAAATATTCAAAAAATAATGTTAATAACTACCTTTAAAAAGGTATTGATAAAATTTAAAGAACACTATCAATTTCTTAAATTAGCAAGGTTTATGTAACAAATTAATTATAAAACGATAAACGCTTATGTCATTAGGAGAAAAGCTGATACCGATCAATATTGAAGATGAAATGAAATCAGCGTACATCGATTATTCGATGTCAGTGATTGTTTCAAGAGCGCTTCCAGACGTTCGAGATGGTTTAAAACCTGTTCACCGTCGTGTGTTGTTTGGAATGCATGAATTGGGTATGAAATCCAACACTGCTTATAAAAAATCTGCCCGTATTGTTGGGGAGGTTTTAGGAAAATATCACCCTCATGGTGATACATCTGTATATGACGCCATGGTTCGTATGGCTCAGGAATGGAGTTTGCGCTACATGATGGTTGACGGTCAAGGGAACTTTGGTTCGGTTGATGGTGATAGTCCAGCAGCGATGCGTTATACCGAAGCGCGTATGCGTAAAATTTCTGAAGACATGATGGCGGATATCGAAAAAGATACTGTTGATCATCAACTGAATTTTGACGACACTCTCAAAGAGCCCAAAGTACTTCCTACACGTGTACCTAATTTATTGATTAATGGTGCATCTGGAATTGCTGTTGGTATGGCTACCAATATGCCTCCTCACAACCTTTCTGAGGTAATTGACGGAACAATGGCTTATATTGACAACAACGATATTGATGTTGACGGCCTAATGGAGCATATCAAAGCGCCTGATTTCCCAACTGGAGGAACCATATATGGCTATGAAGGGGTAAAGGAAGCCTTCCATACCGGAAGAGGACGAGTAGTCATGCGAGGTAAAGCCGAAATCGAAACCGTTCAAGGAAGAGAATGCATTATCGTTACCGAAATTCCTTATCAGGTCAACAAGGCTGACATGATTAAAAAAACAGCAGACCTTGTTAACGATAAAAAAATTGAAGGTATTTCCACAATTCGTGACGAATCGGACCGAAATGGAATGCGTGTTGTTTATGTTTTAAAAAGAGACGCAATACCTAATATTGTATTGAATATGCTTTATAAGTATACGCAATTGCAGTCTTCATTTAGTGTCAATAATATTGCCTTGGTCAAAGGCCGTCCTCAATTGCTCAATCTTCGCGAAATGATCCTACACTTTGTAGAGCATCGTCATGAAGTAGTGGTTCGAAGAACAAAATTTGAACTCAAAAAAGCTGAAGAAAGGGCACACATACTTGAAGGACTCATTATTGCTTCCGATAATATTGATAAAGTGATTGCCTTGATTCGATCATCCAGTAATGCAGATGAGGCCAAAGATAAATTAATCAAAGCGTTTGACTTGTCTGAAATTCAATCCAAAGCAATCGTAGAAATGCGATTGAGACAACTTACAGGACTTGAACAAGATAAATTACGAGGGGAGTATGACCAACTGATGATCACTATCGAAGATCTAAAAGATATTTTGGATAAAAAGGATAGAAGAATGGAAATCATTAAGGGTGAATTGTCTGAAGTAAAAGAAAAATACGGAGATGAACGCCGTTCTGTAATTGAATATGCAGGCGGGAACTTCAGTATGGAGGATATGATACCCAATGAAAAAGTAGTCATTACAATTTCTCATGCTGGGTATATCAAGCGTACTTCCTTAACAGAATACAAAACCCAAAACAGAGGAGGCGTTGGTCAAAAAGCTTCCACCACACGTAATGAGGACTTTTTAGAACATTTATTTGTTGGAACCAACCATCAATACATGCTCTTTTTTACTCAAAAAGGAAAATGTTTTTGGATGCGTGTTTACGAAATCCCTGAAGGAAGCAAAACTTCCAAAGGAAGAGCCATTCAAAACCTTGTTAGTATAGAACAAGATGACAAAGTGAAGGCGTTTATTTGCACGCAAGACCTAAAAGACGAAGAGTATATCAACCAGCATTATGTCATTATGGCTACCAAAAAGGGGCAGGTGAAGAAAACTTCTTTGGAACAATATTCAAGACCAAGATCCAATGGAATTAATGCAATTACTATCCGTGAGGGAGATGAGTTGCTCGAAGCCAAGCTAACTACAGGAAATTCGCAAGTACTCCTTGCGGTTAAGTCAGGAAAGGCGATTCGCTTTGAGGAAAGCAAGACACGCCCAATGGGAAGAGGAGCTTCTGGTGTTCGAGGTATATCTCTCAACGGAGATTCTGATGAGGTAATTGGCATGATTTCTGTTAATGACCTAGATAGCAATATTTTGGTGGTTTCAGAAAATGGATACGGAAAGCGTTCAAGTCTGGAAGATTATCGAATAACCAATCGAGGTGGAAAAGGAGTAAAAACCATTTCTGTAACGGAAAAAACAGGTAATTTGGTAGCGATTAAAAACGTAACAGATTCTGATGACCTCATGATTATCAATCGTTCTGGAATTGCCATTCGTATGGAAGTAGAATCTCTTCGAGTTATGGGAAGGGCTACTCAAGGCGTGAAGCTCATCAATTTAAAAGGAGATGATACGATTGCTGCAGTCGCTAAAATTGTCCGCGATGAGGACGAAGTTCAAGATGTTGAGGACATTGATGTTGTGGACGAAGAACCAACACAAGAATAAATTTTTAAATAATAAATACATTTACTTTATGAAACGAATCGTCATATCCCTTGTCTTCGCAAGCTTTTTTATGTTTGGTTTTTCTCAAAAAAAAGAGCTTAGATCGATATCAAAAATGGTTTCTGAAAACGCCTTTCCTGAGGCTAAATCTAGCTTAGAATCCATTGAAGGTTTGGTAGCTAACTCAGAAGTTAAGTACCAAACACAGTATCAGTTTTTGTTAGGAAATACCCTCAGCGGCTTGAAAGATTATCAGGGAGCATTAGCAGCCTACAAAGCGTTGGAATCTTTGGAATCATCTAGTGGGCTTTCAAAATACGCTAAAGAGTTGCCAGCTATATATGAGCAACTAACTGCTGATTTGGTGAATTCTGCAATTGAAGATAATAAAACCAAGAATTACGAATCTTCTTTTAAGAAACTATTTTTATCCTATGAAATTAATAAAGAAAACAACCAAGACTATCTTTATTATGCCGCCTCAAGTGCTATTAATGGAGAGTTCTACCAAGAAGCATTGGGTTTTTATTTGACGCTTAAAGAGCAAAATTATACAGGAATTACCAAAGAATATTATGTGACCGATAAAGAATCTGGTGAGGAGTCTTTGGTTTCAAAACAAGAATTTGATTTGTATAAAAAATCAAAATCGTATACCAATTTTAGAGAAGCTGATACTGAATCAAGACTCCCTGAGATCGTAAAAAACATTGCGCTAATTTATGTTCAACAAGGGAAAGTTGAAGAGGCTATCGAAGCAATTTCAGATGCAAGGGCAGCAAACCCAAAAGATTTGGGACTTATACTAACTGAGGCTGATTTGTACATCAAGCTTGATGATAAAGAGAAATTTGCAGAGTTGATGGTGGAAGCAATTGATCAAGACCCAACCAACCCTGTGTTGTATTTCAATTTGGGTGTTATTAATTCAGTGCAAGGAAATGCTCGGGCTGCTCGTGAATATTATGAAAAATCGATAGAGTTGGACCCTTCTTACAAGGCATCATACTTAAATTTAGTTTCGTTGATTCTTGATGGTGAAAAAGAATTGGTTGATGAAATGAACAGTTTGGGTAACTCTCGTGCAGATAATCTAAAATACGACCAATTATTACTGAAGCGTGAAGGACTTTACCGCGAAGTAGTGCCTTACTTGGAAAAATCTTTAGGTATTGACGGAGACGATGTTGAGGTTTTAAATACGTTAAAAAACATATACGGTACGCTTGGTGAAACTGAAAGATTCAGAGAAATTAAAGCAAAAATTGAAGCTTTAGAACAATAAAAAAAAATGCCCACTTTTAAAAGCCCGCTTTTTGTGGGCTTTTTTTATTAAATCATTTTTTTAATAACTCGAAGTGGATGCGTATGCTTACCTGTTTCTTGATTGAAAATTCCCAAATGATCAATACGATCGATTCGAACTTTGCCATGCGCATGGATTATATAGTTATCATTCAAAAGAATCCCCACATGAACAATGTTTCCTTCATCGTTATCAAAAAAAGCCAGATCACCCGCTTCACTTTCTTCAATAAAGCTAAGAACTTCGCCTTGAGTAGCCTGTTGTGAAGCATCTCTGAACAATGAATATCCATTGATTTTGTAAACCATCTGTACCAACCCCGAGCAGTCAACTCCAAAAGGTGTTTTGCCTCCCCATAAATA
>Ga0181563_10003101_pt1 | contig 15984 bp, 12 predicted proteins | sample 011ome_25_FD_133759 | JGI IMG/M metagenome (GOLD analysis project Ga0181563, IMG submission 133759) | Coastal salt marsh microbial communities from the Groves Creek Marsh, Skidaway Island, Georgia - 011512CT metaG (megahit assembly) | ecosystem: Environmental > Aquatic > Marine > Intertidal...
GGTTCGCGTATCGAGTTTAACTTTAATACAATGGACGATTATTATAATGGTATTCGGATTGAAGACGGGACTACTATTGGAATAACAATGTCTGGTATACTCCCTGCAGTTTTAACAGGTTGGCATATTGATGCGCAAGCCTTTATGGGAGCAACAGAAATTGACGGTTCGGGAGGAAATATTTTACCTCTTGATGCCATCCAAATAGAAGCAACAGATGCAAATGGAAACTTGGCGACAGCCACTTTCTTCGGCATGCAAGATTTGGCCGTGGCACCAGGATTTACACTTGTTTCAACAATTGATTCGGCCCATATTCCAGCAGATCCGAATACACATCAAATCAACATTACTTATGAATGTGGAATAGCAAACGGAAGTTTGTTAGGTTCAGTAGCCGATTACTACACCGTAAGTCTTGAGATTATCCTCATTCCTGATTTTTAGAAGGCCCAAAAACTTAAATGGACAGTAGATTTATAGCCATATTATTCACGTTTTTCATTGTTGTTAGTGGATCAGCGCAAACACCTGATTCATTAAATACAATTGTTGATACAACTGCTAATGTGCCAATTGACACTACTGCTAATGTATCAAGTGATACCACTGCATCCTCTTCTGATGTTCTTGATCAGATTTTAGATGAAGCCGTGTCATTGGATTCATTAGAAGCACAAAAAGTGAGAATAGAGTTTGTAAAGAAAAAAACAGTACATGCTCCAGATTCTGCTTATTTCAATGTTTGTAAAATCACAAATACGACGACTGAAACAATCAGTGGAGATTTATTATTTACGGTTCCAGTAGGTTGGAGCCTTATCGCAGATCCTTCTGTTCCGATAACTTTAGCACCGGGAGAAATGAAGGTTTATCCCGTTCGAACAACATTGGCCGCAGATGCTGTTGGAGGAATGGCTTATCCAATTGACGCGGCGATAACAACAGAAGAAGGTATTTACTCCGGGGCTGCCTATGTCAGAATTCCGGTTAACAATAAATGGGAAATGTTTGTGAATACACACACCGTGTATTTCAATGAATATTTCGATGAACAGGAGTTTAATATTCACATTAATAATAAAGGAAACGCTGAGGAATTGATTCGATTGGACTTTAAAGTCGGAAAGCTCTTGGAAGTAGAAGGTTTAACAGCTACTGAAATCTATGTTTCTATTCCGCCAAAAACAGATTCTGTGTTTACCTATAAAGTGCGAAGAGCACTGCTGAATGAGGATGAGCGAGCAGCCTATCAACAAATGTGGAACGAATCGTTTATTCGCATTGCAGCACAATCCGGATTAGGAGAAAAATACGGAGAATCAATTCAGTTTAGAGATCTTGAGAATGTATATATTAATGAACGCGCAGAGCGTGCTTCGCCACTCAATGTAGACCTTTCGGTCTTTAATTTATTATCATCTGTCCGCCCGAGAATTAACGCTTCATTATTTGGAGAAATTCAGTTCAGAAAAGAGCATGATTTATCTTATATCTTTCAAGCAAGAAATCTCTTTTATACTTCAAATACCTTGGAAACATTCTTTCAAAATGGAAACAATGGAACCTTTAATATCAATTATAGATGGAGTGACAAAATCAGGGCACAATTAGGTGAGATTAATAATTACTCGATGCATTCGATGCGTGGATGGGGTATAAACGCTTCGTATAATTTTGATAAGGATAACAAGATTACAGGGTCTTATATTTTTGGGAAATACTTTCCTATGATGGGCTCGAATATCCGTTACGACACTAGAATTAAGAAAGTGGGTGTGCACATAGGCGCTACTTGGGAAGACAATGATTTATTGCATTTTGATGCCATTTCAGTTCAGTCTGGGGTTAATTTCCCGATTGCAAGAAACCATTTGATTAATGTGACCTTGATGGGAACACAGTCCGTTTATGATCAAAATGCCGGTATCGAGCCGCCGAATGACACGACGGTAATTGGATTTTCATATGCTGCTAGTTATACAGGCATGGCAGGGAAATTTCGATTTGGTGCCAATACGCGAAATGATCAATTTAATTATCTGCGTATTCGTCCGGCCAATAGAATTGGCGGATATGCGCGTTATATGATTAATGATCGTAGCCGTATTAATTTAACAGGGCAATTTAATTCCATGCAGGCCTCACGATTGTTATTTACTAATTTCTTCAGTGGAGCATACAATAGTCAACAACTTTATCGCCTGAGTTATACAAATCGTGTTACAGAAAAAATATCATTTGAGGGCGGACCTTCTTCACGTATCTTAAGCCGTTTTCAAATAGATACCAGTGCCACCGTTACATCCGATTTTTACAATTATTTCGTTGGGGTATATGGTTTAACGCGAATCCGTTTTGATGAATTTAGAATGTTAACGCCTTCGATCTCGGCTGGGGCCACTATATTCCGCGACAATATTGCCGATTTAGATACTTTACCAGTCCTGCCAACAACGAATTTAGGTGTAAGTTATATCGCCAGAAACTGGGGAGCAAGTGCAAACTATATTTATGGGCCAAATTTCTTCTTAACACAAGGTTTTGTTCAGAATGAAATCATAGGATTTGAAACTGTTCACCTGAGGGCCAATTATACACGTTTTATAAATGATGGTAAAATCCGTTTCACGGCTTTTGGTAATTACTATTTGAGGTTACCTTCAAACCGTCAGAACTTTGCAGCCAGTGGCCGGTTTGATATCTTCTTTTCAAAAGGATGGATGCTTTATGTTCAGGGTAATGCCTTTACCAATAGTGTCGATACAGAGTCCAATGGACTGGTCTCGAGACGAAACTTTAACTTAAATTTTGGTGTTCGTAAATCTTTCGATATCGCCCAGCCGCGTGTCAAGTATCATGATCTGAAAGTGGTTTGTTTTAACGATATCAATGGAGATGGCATAAGAGATGATAATGAGCCATTAATACCGAATATCAAAATGACCGTTGCTAAAAATCTTGATCTGGCTAGCCCCGATCAGGCACGTTTTGGTGAGCAAGATTTAGTAACAGACCCTGATGGTTCCATGGAAATCGTTGATATACCTGAGGGTCACTATTCACTGGTGTTTTCACCTCTTCAAAATTTAGGTAATCTATACAATGCTAGAGGAGACCAGCAAGACGTTGTAGTTTCGGAGAATATGACGATTTATGTGCCATATGTTGAGAGTTATAAAGTGAGCGGTAAAGTGATTCTCAATAGAGATGAATATAGCTCTTTGGGATTGGTTAATGTAAATGGAATTCGAGTAACTGCGATGGGTGTTAACGGTGAAACTTATGCTGCCTTGACTGATTCAGATGGGAACTATTCTATTGATATTCCTCAAGGCGGATATTACAAGATTAAGGTCAACAATATTTTCGGAGATAATTTTGAAATTGATCGTGATGAATTTATCGTACAGTTTAATGGATTCAAGTCTTTCAATGTTGACTTTACTTTCTTCGAATATAAACGTAAAGTCAATTTTAACGGAGGAAATTTATTCAATTTTGAATCTATTAATACAGAAGGAGAAGAAGGAGAGTCTGACGATAGTGAAGAGGAAGAAAACAACGAATAAATAGGATCTTTTTTAGATTTACCCACAATCGTTTCAGCTTATAATGGGCAATAATAATTCTTGAATGGCTAGTCATTAGACGAGAATACACTTATATTTAGCCGTCATGACTAAGAAGACTAGAAAAATTATCTTATGGATTTTGGCAATTGTAACAGTTGGAGTTACAATCGATACCATTATGAGGTTAAGCGCGTTATCAAGTGTTGGCGATGAAGAATCAGTGCCGCGTTTTTTCATCGTTAATTCCTTAATATATTCTGCTTGTCTGTTCGTTTATTTGATTTTGCTTTTTTCACGAAGCCTGAGAAATAGGATGTATTGAAAGAGTGATGAAAGTGTTTTTCAAAGAAATATTCGAATATCATAACCACATTAACCAAAGTTTAATGGAAAGTATAAAGGATAATAATGACATGCTGAAACACATCATTCCTTTGTTATCGCATTCCATTATTGCGCACCAAAATTGGAATGCAACGATTTTAAATACTGCGACTTCTTGGGCGAATGAACTGATAAGTTTGGAAGAATGTATAGCATGTGACAATCAAAATTTCCAAAATACCTTACGGATCCTTAACGAAAATGAGTTGGAAGAAACGGTTGAATATGTCAACGCAAAACAAGTCGTCTATAAGAGCACTGTTCTAGACGTTTTGTTTCATGTTGGCTTTAGCAAGAACGATCCCCGAGCGCATTAAAGGGTTTTTATTGTTAACAAAGCTCCAATTGGCATAATTTGTCGTCCCTCGAAATTTAATGTCTTTTCCCTTCTGTTTCATAAGTCTCAAAAGCATTTCTTGCGAGATCTGGATTAGGAAAGAAAAATCCATGTTTTGCAATGTGAATGACGTTTGAAGTTTTGCTCAATGTTTTTATTTTTTCTTCTGCCGCTTCTTCACCAATTAAATAATTCACATGTTGATTGTTTTTTGACGATAACTGTTTGATTTGCTCAGTCTCAGTTTTTGAACCATTAAGGAATGACCAAGTTTTATTTGTGGTGGTGTCTGAATTGTATTCAACAGCTCCAACCAACAAGAAATTCCCATTGCTGGTGTATTGTTTTTTTTCGGATTGAGCAATTGAACTTGTGCTGCTTTCCTGATTAATATCGTAGCGGTCACATAGTAGGGTGTTTTTCTTAATTCCGATTGCCGAGAATGAGATTTTATGTAATAATCCTGAGGGAGAATAATAGATGTTTTTTACACCTTTTAAGTGTTGTTCCATAGGTTCCCAAATTAGCTCATATAATTTCGTTTTTGCTTTTTCATTAGAGCCATAAACAGTATTCACGTATTCCAGGTTATTCCCTTGAAATTTCCCTCTAATGTTTTCTCTTTCTTTCTCAAGACATCCGCTCACAACTCCACATGAATATGATCATCATGCCGCACTGCCTGACAACCATGATATCTAATCTTGGATAGTATGATGCCTTGCCAGGAATGTGGAATGAAAAACAAAGAGCTGTTCGCATATTCGCGCTTAGACATGAAGGAAACAACGCTTCAAACCTGCGTACTTTGTTGTTTTATTTACTCAACCACGACCCTCCAATGGAAACCACATTATCTAGCTCCAAATAATATTTATAATTTCGTTCGTTTAACCCACCAGTAGGGCAAAATTTCACAGAAGGGAAAATGTTGGCGTAGGTTTTTAGGGCATCAATTCCGCCAAAAATATTAGCCGGAAAAAATTTGAAAAACTTCCAGCCACACTCGAGCCCTTTGATGATTTCACTTGGAGTTGATACGCCGGGAATAAATGGAATTCCGCTTTTTTCGAGTGGTTCGATCATGGCAGGAGCCAATCCCGGACTTACCATAAAATCAACTCGGTTATCAATACAAAATTGAACATCTTTTGCGCCCACAATTGTTCCTACTCCGACTTTAAAATCATCTCCATATTTTTCTTTAAACAGTTTGATGGCTTCTCTCGATACATCTGTCCTTAAGGTAATCTCTATACACCGGACGTTCTTTGATTTTAGGCGAATGTAAATTTTATCAATATCGTTTAAATCGTTAATAGTAACCACCGGAATGAGTGGGTTTTCTTCGAGAATTTGAAGTATGTTATTTTGCATTTCTTTAACGGTTATAAGATTCCTGCTCCTTTATCACTTGAGGAGATTAGGTTTCTTAGGTTAGCAAATAATGATCTTCCGTGACTGTCATCCTGATAAGGGATTTGTCTTTCAGGTCTGTTTGGTAAATCATTTTCGAGGCATTCAAGAACACCAGTTTTTGCCTCTAGGCGGATGCGGTCTCCTGTTTTGATTTTTCCAATCAATCCACCGTTGGCCGCTTCCGGGCTAAGGTGGATTGCCGCCGGAACTTTTCCTGAGGCGCCCGACATTCGTCCGTCGGTTACAATCCCAACATTAAAGCCTCTTTTTTGTAATACGGTGAGTGAAGGGGTCAAGTTGTGAAGTTCAGGCATTCCTTTATGTTTTGGCCCTTGAAAAGGTAAAACAGCAATAAAATCTTTGTTTAGTTCACCTGCCTTAAATGCTTTGATTAAATCATATTGGTCATCAAAAACTATGGCCTCTGCTTCCAGTACATGATTTTTTTCCTCCACGGCTGAGGTTTTAACCACGGCGGTTCCTAAATTACCTTTAAGTACTTTTAATCCACCAGTAGTTTGAAAAGGGTTTTCGGTAGTCCTGATTATAGCATTATTTCCAGATTCCGTCGGACCTTCAACATAAGTAATTTCTCCGTCAATTAATTTAGGTTCCATGGTGTATTGTCCTAATCCTTCACCTACCACTGTGCGTACATCTTCATGTAATAATCCCGCATTAAGTAGTGATTTGACCACGAAAGCCATACCTCCGGAAGCGTGAAAATGATTGATGTCCGCTGGTCCGTTTGGATATACACGTGTGATTAAAGGAACAATATCGGATAAATCCGAGAAATCATCCCAAGTAACCTGAATGCCCGCAGCCTTTGCAATAGCGACTATGTGAAGTGTATGGTTTGTAGAACCTCCGGTGGCTAGTAACCCCACAATGCCATTCACAATTGCTCTTTCGTCTAAAATTGCTCCAAGTGTTCTGTTGATATCTTTGGACTGAATATTATTCAATAAAATCTTAACACCTTCGCGATTTAAGGCGGCTCTCATTTCTGTGTTCGGATTAACAAAGCTGGAACCAGGTAGTTGCAGCCCCATGATCTCCACCAGCATTTGGTTACTATTTGCTGTTCCGTAAAAAGTACAGGTTCCCGGAGAATGATACGAATCTGATTCTCCTTTTAGCAATTCATCTCTTCCGATTTTACCCTCGGCAAATTCTCTTCTTATCCTTGCTTTTTCATCATTAGTGATGCCACTTTCCATAGGGCCTCCAGGAAGAAAAATTCCTGGAAGATGGCCAAAATTGAGGTTTCCAATTAATAGTCCCGGAACAATTTTGTCGCAGATTCCAAGATTGATAACTCCATCAAACATGTCATGTGATAATCCTATGGCAGATGATAGTGCGATCACATCTCTGCTCAAAAGAGATAAATCCATCCCTGCCTGACCTTGAGTAACACCATCACACATTGCCGGAGTTCCTCCTGCAACCTGGGCTGTTGCCTTCATTTCATTGGCATACTCACGAATTTCCTTTGGATAATCTTCGTATGGTTTATGCGCAGACAGCATGTCGTTGTATGCCGTGATAATTCCCAGATTGGGTTGTACGCCTTCAGCCAACATTTTTTTGTCTGTAGAACCACATCCAGCAAATCCATGGGCCAGATTTCCACAGCTCAACTTGTTTCGCTTGACCGAACTTTCAAAATTTTTATTGATCATTGCGAGATAGGCCGAGCGTGTATCAGCGCTTCTCGCAATTATTCGATCAGTTATCTCTTTAACCTTTTGATGCATCATGTTGTCAAATAAAATATTTTAATATCATCCCTTCTTCTTAACAAATTGTGAATTGGAAGGTTCTTGTCCATGTCTTTTAGAACAGATAATTTATGTTCACCGGAAATAAGTAAGTAAATAATTCCGGCATTTGCAATTAACTCCAGACTGCACGTGATTCTCCTTTTTGGTTCGTTGGGTGATTTTGTGGCGTATAAATCAATGGCTGAAGTTGATTTTGCAATATCCGATTTGGGATCGTTTGGGAAAATGGATGCAAAATGTCCGTCACCACCCATTCCTAAAATAGCAATATCCGTTTGCCTGATAAAGGGAGCGTAAAGGGGTTTAATCAAATCCAGATTTTCGGATTCATCATCCCGATTTTTAACCATTCCAACAATGTTATACTCACGTTCATCCCTTGAATTAAAACAACTTCTTAGAAGTCGTTCATTACTATCTTTATCCTTTGGGTGCACAAAGCGTTCATCCACTAATCCAATTCGTAATTTTGAAATGTCCTGGCATTTTCTATCAAGAGAACGGTAAATTGGACCAGGAGTGCTTCCTCCAGAAAGAAGAATGTTCACATCACCATTGATAATTGAAATGTCATTTAATATGGCAGATACCACTTCTTCTTCCCACTCTTTTTTTGATATTGATTCAAGAATTTTCATATTAGTTAGTTTGCCATTTATGTGCTTTGTCAAGAACCTGGTCTCCAGGCCCCCATGTGCCCGATTCGTATAAGTTGAGGGGAAGTTCTTTCCAAACGGCCTTGATTGATTCAATCCATTTCCATGCGGCTTCCAATTCGTCATGGCGCATGAACAGGGTTTGGTTTCCTCTTAAAATATCAATAATTAGTCGTTCGTATGCATCCGGCATTCGTTCGTTAAAAGAATCGACAAAATCCAATTTTAAAGAAATTGGTTTGAAACGATAACCACCCGGTCCTGGTATTTTACTCAATTGAACCAATTCAATTCTTTCCTCCGGCTGCAAGCGGATGATTAGCTTGTTTTTCAAAGGGTGCTTTGAGTCCGGAAAAATATTATGCGGCATGGTTCTAAAGTTAATCACCACATCTGAATAGCGTTTTTTCATGCGCTTACCGGTTCTCAGATAAAAAGGAGTGTTTTTCCAGCGCCAGTTATCTATATATGTTTTAATCGCGACGAAGGTTTCAGTCTCCGAATTATATTCTTCAATATCCTCCAAATAAGAATTCACCTTGTCTTCATCAATTGTTCCGCGTGTGTATTGTCCTTTAACCACATTGTTTTGAACGTCATTTTTCGTAAAAAAACGTAGCGATTCCAGCACCTTTAATTTTTCGTTTCGAACCGTATCTGGTTTTAGATTAGAAGGGGGTTCCATAGCCACCAAACAGAGAATTTGAAGCAGGTGATTTTGAACCATATCGAGCAAGGCTCCAGTTTTGTCGTAATAACCAGCTCTTTTCTCAACGCCAAGACGTTCCGCCACGGTGATTTGCACACTTTCTATATTTTCGGCATTCCAGGCGCGTTCAAAAAGATGATTTGCAAAACGTAATACCATGATGTTCTGAACCGTTTCTTTTCCGAGGTAATGGTCAATTCTAAATACCTGTTTTTCCTTAAATGCTTTGGAGATGGTGGCGTTAATTTCTTTACTTGATTTAAGACTGTTTCCAAGTGGTTTTTCGAGCACGACCTTACTCATGTGATTAATCAGGCTAGAAGCTTTTAGGGTTTTACAAATTTCACCAAATGCCGTGGAGGGAACCGATAAGTAAAACACCCTTTGCCATTCACTTTGACTTCTAAGTATTGTCGCAAGTTGCGAGTAGTCTTTTACGGTTGTCTCAGGGATTTTTAGTAACTCTACATGTGCTAAAAATTCATTTTGCTTATCGGGTTGAATTTCGTTATCAACTGAGGCAGCAATGAATGTCATCAGTTCTTTTTTAAACGCTGCTTCATCATCAGACTTTCTTGAAACACATATAATTTTGAAAGACATATTCAACTGACAATCAATAAATCGATTAAAAAATGCAGGAATGATTTTTCGTTTTGAGAGATCGCCATCACCCCCAAAAATGATTGCGTTAAAAGGTTTAATTTGTCGTGTGCTCATTTACAGGTTTTAATTAAATAATGACAAGAATCTAACCACGAAGATAAAGCCTTTATGTCAAAAAGACACTAACTGAATAGAATTATTTTCTAGAAACCGAAATTATCGAACCCTTTATTTACCAATCTTTTATAGTTTTCTAAATGGAATTCATAGAAATTAGAGGGCTTGTGGGGAACGCCTTTTTGCTTTTCATCCAGCTTTTTCACAATCTCAAGTTTGATCATTTTTCGTCTAAAATTCCGTTTATCCAATTCACGACCCACAATAGCTTCGTACAGTTTGTGCAGTTGTGAGAGGGTAAACTTTTTAGGCAACAAATTGAATCCGATAGGTTGAATTTTTAATTTGCGATAGAGTTCTTCTCGTGCTTTGTTAAATATTTCCAGATGATCGAAAGCCATAGATTTAATATCCTCTACAGGTTCCCAGCTTACAGATTCGGCAAAGTTCGAAGGTTTTGGATCAAAGGCATTTAAATTCACTAGGGCGTAGTATGCTACTGTAATAACACGAGCTTCCGGTTGTGCTCGATTTGAACGTAACCAAGCTATGTCTGACGGTTTGGATAGTCGGTCAAGATCTCCAAAGGCTCCGAGTTGTTCAAGATAAATATTTTCAAGATCGGTGAGTTCTTTTAAAACTCGTTGTGCAGCTTGATCCAAATTTTCATCATTAAATATTAAATCTCCCGGAAGCGAAACTAGACTCTCTGAGATGTTTTCAACAGGTTTTCTTCGGATAACCAGCACCTTTAATTTTTCAAAATCAAACCCGAAAATAACACAGTCGACGGATATTCCTTTGTTAAGATCGTGCTCATAATTATAATTCATAATCAAATATAAAAAAAGAAATATGTAAATTAGCAAAATGTCAAAATGACACTAAGCAAAGATAATAATTATGGTATTAGTAGTAGAGAGCGGTTCAACAAAAGCTGATTGGATGCTTGTAGACAAAGGGAATGAGGCAACATTTGTAACAAAAGGATTCAACCCTTATTTCCACAAAAAAGAAGATATTTTGCATGAATTAAATGGGAATTATGATCTGGCTTCAATAAAAAATGAAGTGGAAGCGGTCTATTTTTATGGAGCGGGATGTTCTATTCCAGAATTGAATGCGATAATACGATCGGGACTTTCGAGCTATTTTAGAAATGCACACATTACAATTGATCATGATCTAATGGCCTGTGCTTATGCGTGTTATTCTGGCGTTCCGGAAATTGCCTGTATTCTTGGAACCGGATCAAATTCATGCTATTTTAATGGAAAAGATCTTTATGAAGCGGTGCCGGCAGTTGGGCATATCCTTGGAGATGAGGGAAGTGGCTGTTTTTTTGGAAAAAGAATATTAGCCGATTTTCTATACAAAAGATTGCCTGCACCAATGTTAGATGAATTAAATGATCTGGGTCTGAACAAAGAGGTCATAGTTGAAAATGTTTACCGAAAGCCCGATGCAAACGTCTACATTGCCTCGTTCATGCCTATTTTAATTCGCCATAAAGAACTAAAATATTGTCAGAATGTTATAGCGGATGGAATTCAACAATTTATTGATATTCATGTGAAATGTTATGAAAACTATAAAGAAACCCAGGTGAACTTTGTGGGTTCTATGGCATGTTTACTCAGTGATGAGCTGAGAATTATTTGTAACGCAAATGAGATAGAAATTGGCACAATTATTAGAAAGCCTTTAAGGAGTTTAGTGGAATATCATTTAAGAGAGAAGGAATCATCTCTTTAAATTTGGGAGAATAACTAATCTTAACATTAATTAAACATGGTATTTTAGGAGGGCAAACAAACAACAATTAACTTAGTGTCTTGTTGACGCTATTAAAAAAGAAAATTTATGATGAGAAACTTAATTCAAAATTTCCCTAAGCAACTTCAGGAAAGCCTTATGATTTCAAGAGGTTATAGTTTAAACTTCACAAGAGAAATTCAAAATGTGATCATATGTGGTCTGGGTGGTTCTGGAATAGGAGGGGAAATTGTTAAATCGTGGTTATTTAATTCATCCCTTGTTCCGATTCATGTTTGTCATAATTACCGAATACCATATTATGCTGGAGAAAACTCTTTGGTAATAGCCTGTTCCTATTCAGGAAACACTGAAGAGACATTACATGCTGTTAATGAGGCGATTGATTCGAATACCATGGTTGTGGGAATATCGAGTGGTGGAATGTTAGAAAACTTATTGAATGAATCAGGCGATACATTTGTTAGAATTCCTGGAGGACTTCCTCCACGCTCGGCGCTAGCTTATCCTTTGATTCAATTACTTGAAGTTTTTGATCAAAGTGGTGTGCTGAAGGAACCAGTTAAAGATCATGTGGCAAAGGCTGCGAATCTTTTAATTTCTTCTCAATCCGAAATTATTCAATCGGCACGTTCTCTCATGGAAATTGCCCGTGGTAACAATATGTTATTCTATGCCGAGGAAGGGTTTAGGCCCGTTGTGATCAGAGGATGTCAACAAATAAATGAGAACAGCAAAGAGTTGGCGTTTTACAATGTAATTCCAGAATTAAATCATAATGAAATTGTGGGTTGGGCAAAAAAACCATCCAATCTATTTACCGTTTTTGTTCGAAATGATTTTGAGTTTTCTAAAAACAGCAAACGACTTGACTTAACTGAAATGATTGTGCGTTCCAAATCATCTGATGTGTCAAAATTTCATGCCGTTGGAAAAAATCCGATTGAACAAGCTCTTTACACGATTCATTTTTTAGATTGGTTGTCATTGCTTATTGCAGAAGATAAAGGAATAGATGTTGTTGAGGTTGATGTAATAGATCGCCTAAAAATGGAATTAGGAAAGAATTAAATAAAGAATTGTGGAGAAGTTGAAAATAGGTATTAATGGATTTGGACGAATTGGCCGACTTGTTTTTCGAGTGGCTATGAAGCAAGCTGATATTCAAATTGTGGGAATTAATGATTTATTGGATGTCGACCACTTGGCATATCTTCTGAACTATGATTCAGTTCATGGAAATTACCCCGGTGTGATTGAGACGCTGGATGGCGATTTAATTGTGGATGGTAAACGAATTCGCGTTACAGCCGAACGAAACCCGGAAGATTTAAAATGGGATGCCGTCAATGTAGATGTTGTGGCCGAGTGCACAGGTTTATTTAAAACCCAGGATACAGCCAAAAAACACTTAAAAGCGGGTGCGAAAAAGGTAGTTGTATCTGCTCCTTCGTCTGACATACCTATGGTCGTTATGGGGATTAATCATACCTCCTTATCACCTTCAACTCAAATCGTTTCCAATGCGTCTTGCACCACAAATTGCCTTGCACCAATGGTTAAGGTGCTAGAGGATCAATTCGGAATTACTGAGGCCCTCATGACAACCGTTCATGCTACCACTTCTACTCAGTTTACAGTAGATAGTCCGTCAAATAAGAATTACCGCCTTGGTCGCTCGGCACTTAATAATATCATTCCTTCGTCTACTGGTGCAGCAAAAGCAGTGGGGAAAATAATTCCTGAACTCAACGGGAAAATAACTGGAATGGCTTTCAGGGTGCCAACGGCAAATGTTTCTGTTGTGGATTTAACTGTGAAATTAAATCAAGCGACCTCTTATGAAGCAATTAAAACTGCGTTTAAAAATGCAGCATTTGGGTCGCTTTCCGGAATCTTGGACTATTCGGAGGCCGAAGTGGTTTCGCAAGACTTTGTGGGTAACGCTCATGTATGCACATTTGATGCAAATGCCGGAATAGAACTAAATCCAACCTTTTTCAAAATTGTCGGTTGGTATGATAACGAATTTGGTTATTCAAGCAAGCTTGTAGATCTCGCACGACATATAAATGAGCTGTAAATTGGTTTACATTTAAGGGAGCAGATAATTATAAAGAACGGCATTAAGATTTTGAATGCCGTTTTTGTTTCTTCATTTCATGATAGAATAGCTTTTCTGATCACTATTGAGACTTTTTCTTTTTCCAAACGTTTTCCAATTCTTCCAGGGATTTACCTTTTGTTTCAGGAATGAATTTAAAGGTAAATATGATAATGAAAACAATAAACAGGATAAAGATGAAATAAGGCAAAGACCCGTTCCAGAATGGACCGTTATTTGTTTCGCTACTCATAACCATTGGGAAGGTCTGTGCCACAAAATAATTGGCCGCCCACTGCGCCGCAACCGCCACTGCCATGGCTACACTGCGAATCTTATTTGGAAACATTTCCGACAACATAACCCATACTACAGGCCCCATTGACATAGCAAATGATCCGATAAAAATGAGTACGCCTAACAAAGATAAAAATCCTACAGCTTGCTGTTGTAGTGTGATTCCGAGTAATAAAAAACCAATTAACATTCCAGCTGACCCTGCATAAATTAGAGGTTTTCGACCTAATTTGTCAATTGTAAACATAGCAACAAAGGTAAATACAAGGTTTACGAATGCTAATAAGACCTGCTGCATTAAAATATCCTCTTTACCAAAACCTAATGCCTTTTCAAAAATATCTGCGCCATAATATAATACGGCGTTTATTCCTGTGAACTGCTGCAGCATGGATAAAACAGATCCGATTAGTATGATGACCAATGCCAGTTTGGTAAAGTCAGAAATCTTTAGCTTTTCTTTAAGTGTTGCCGCTTCTTTCATAATGGCTTCGCCTTCTGCTTTTGCCATTTCTTCACCATGTATTTTTTGTAATACTTTTGATGCTTCTTCTGTTTGACCATTTAATACTAACCAGCGGGGACTTTTCGGAACGATAAACAAAAGTCCTAAAAAGAGGATGCTCGGAATCAATTCAGACCAAAACATTTGACGCCAACCATATTCAATATTTGCTTGCTCAGTTAGGTTGCTACCAATAAAATAAGTGGCTAAAAAGACAACAAAAAATCCAATGACAACAGCCATCTGATAATAGGTTACCAAACGACCTCTTTTAGCAGCTGGTGCAATTTCAGCAATGTATAGTGGAGCATTCATGGATGCTATTCCAATTCCAAGACCACCAATTATACGGAAAACGATTATTAGCGGGATAGACTCGGGCATAAAGCCTGGAAGCCCGGACCCCCATGCGGATAAAGTAAATAATAGAGCAGATAATATTAAAGAGTTTTTTCGACCAAGTTTAATGCTTAACGGTGCTGCTACTAATGCGCCTACCAGACACCCAATTAATGCACTACCTACAACGAAGCCTTGCATTTCTGAGTTAAGCTCAAAGTATTTGGTTAAATAATATTGTGTACCATTTATTACTCCTGTATCATATCCAAACAGTAGTCCACCCAAGGCAGATACACAAGTAATTAATAATAAATATCTATTTTGATTCATAATGCTGTTCGGTTTATGGTTTACATAAGTTGTGAGCTTTCGATCGTTTGGAATGAACGGAATCGCACGAAAATCCTATAAAGGTTTGTAATTTATCTTAAAAAAATAGATTTCAAAGTGTACGAATATAATTAAATAGTGTCAAAAGTACAATAAGTTAATTGAGTTTAGCTTTTGTCCGTAAACCCAGGGGGAAGATAAATTATCGTAAATACTTATTGTACTTATGACAATAATGGCTATATTTACGTGAGTAACGCCAAAAAAAATATGACACTTAATTTAAAAAATTGTTTCTTCTTCGCCTTTTTATTTTCATTGAATTTTTTGTTTGCGCAATCTTCGATTACGACTTTGAATCCTGAAACAGAGCAAAAAATTTCGGATTTGATTAGCGAAATGAGTATTGAGGAGAAAGTTGGGCAAACCTGTCAAATTACCTTAGATGCTATTTTGGTAAGGGATGCTAATGGAGCAGTGGTTCGACCTATTAAAATGGACACTGGCAAATTAAAAGAGGCTTTGATTGACTATAAAATAGGCTCCATACTTAATGTGGAATCGCACACTTTAAGCATGGAGCAATGGGAGTTAGTAATTAATGATGTTCTTGCGCCGTACAGAAGCGGGGAAACAAAGGCGCCTATTATATACGGCGTTGATGCTATACATGGAGTGAATTATACAATAGGGGCAACTTTGTTTCCGCAAGAAATAGGATTGGCGGCGACATGGAATACTGGATTGGCTTGTGATTTCGGAAATGCAACGGCTTATGAAACCAGAGCTTCAGGAATTCCATGGAACTTTTCACCGGTTTTGGATATTGCCAGACAACCATTGTGGTCCAGATACTTTGAAACATTGGGAGAAGACCCACATCTTGCAGCGGAACTGGGAAAGGCCATAGTATGTGGTTATCAGGGAGGTGAGCAAACAGACGGTTATCACACGGCAGCTTGTCTAAAACACTTTGTGGGTTATAGCGCCCCTTTTTCAGGCCGGGACCGAACTCCTGCCTGGATTCCAGAAAAATA
>Ga0181563_10003103_pt1 | contig 15979 bp, 11 predicted proteins | sample 011ome_25_FD_133759 | JGI IMG/M metagenome (GOLD analysis project Ga0181563, IMG submission 133759) | Coastal salt marsh microbial communities from the Groves Creek Marsh, Skidaway Island, Georgia - 011512CT metaG (megahit assembly) | ecosystem: Environmental > Aquatic > Marine > Intertidal...
CTTCACAGGGCCTTTTTTACATGGAGATTGGATGCACCTGATGGGTAATCTGATTTCCTTTATTGGACTTTCTGGTCTGTTTGTGCTGTTGTTTCCTCGAGATTGGTGGCGTTTTTTTATACTGCAATGGCTAATATCTTCGGTGTTGTTATTTTTATTGGGAGATTTTGGAGAACAACACATAGGTGCGTCCACGTGGATGTATGCCTATGCCGCTTTTTTAAGCTTACATGTCTTGCGCTCTAAGGAAAAACGAATGAAGGCCTTGTTTCTTGTTATTGTTTTATGGTACGGAAGCATGTGGTGGGGATTGCTGCCGATAATGCCAGGGGTATCACACGAAGGGCATATAGCAGGTTTAATTACAGGATTGGTAATAGGAATTATTGCAATGCCATTTTGGGATTCTCGAGTACTTCCGGAATGGCACTATAAAGCGAAAGATTGGGAATCTGATACAGATCCAATCAATCCTTACGATTCTTTTAAACGTTAAACCGAATATTAATTACGCTTGTTGTTTATGCTGAATTTTTATTCCTCAGTTTGGAGATTGTTTTGATTCTTTGGGGATTTAAAAAACAATGCGAATAGTATTGTCACAATTAATGCATAAACGGTAAATGCTGACCAGATTTCAGGCCAATGTCTCAATTCACTTCCATTCACGCCGCGCGTAGTGAAGTAATGCTCAATGAGGTAACCGCTACCCAAACTGCCAAATATTGCCCCGACACCGTTTACCATCATGGTGAACAAACCTTGAGCCCTAGAGCGTGCCTTGGCATCAATTTGCTGTTCTATGAATAGCGAACCCGATACATTGAAAAAGTCAAATGCCATTCCATAAACAATACAGGATAAAACAATCATCCAGAGCCCGTTTCCGGGGTCGCCAACACTAAATAAACCAAAACGTAAAACCCAGGCTACCATACTAATGAGCATCACCTGTTTGATACTGAATCGTTTCATGAAATAGGGTATGGCCAAAATAAATAGAGTCTCACTTATCTGAGAAATGCTCATAATCATGGCAGGGTATTTAACTGCTAATGAATTGCTGTATTCGGGAATATTGGCAAAGCTACTAATGAATGGGTCACCATAGGCATTTGTAAGTTGTAATGCCGCTCCCAATAACATAGAAAAGATAAAGAAAAGTGCGAACTGTGGATTTTTCCAAAGCATACTCAATGAACTCAAGTCCGTAGGCGCATCTTTTTGTCGTTTACCCAAAGGAGGGCAATTCGGCAAGGTGAAGGATATAATACCCAATAAAAGCGCTACACTACCACCTAAATAGAATTGTAGATGACTTTGTTCGATATGATTTAAACTTACAGTCCATAGGGCAACTATGAATCCAATTGTTCCCCAAACGCGTATTGACGGGTATGTCTTAACAACGTCGAATTTATTGGTTTTGAGTATGTGATAACCCACCGTGTTTGATAAAGGAATGGTGGGCATATAACAGAACATCGTGGCCAGGATTATCCAAAATAATTGTGATGGTTCATGCGCTTCCGGAACAAAAAACAATCCAATGCCTCCTAATATATGTAGGATGCCGTATAGTTTTTGTGCGGATATGAATCGATCGGCCAAATACCCAGTGAAGGTTGGCATCACCAAAGCCGCGATTCCCATAGTTGAGAAGATTTGGCCAAAGTTATCAGCTGGCCAATGTTTGAACTCAAACCAATACGCCCCAATTGTGAGCAACCAACTTCCCCAAATGAAAAACTGAAGGAAATTTACAATAATTAAACGCAGTTTTATGCCCATATATTAAGGGATCAAATATAATCTCTATATGCTAAATCGTAACAATTAATTAATTTGAAAATCCCATTCGATTTTCGATTCCATCTATCAAAGAATGGATAATTTTAATATGGATCTCTTGGGCTCTATCTGCATAATCACTTTTAGGAGCGCGGATCTCTAACTCGCATAAATCTTTGATTTTCCCGCCGTCTTTACCTGTTAAAGCAATGGTGCGCATCCCTAAAGATTTTGCTGTTTCCAAAGCGTTTATAACATTGGCGCTATTTCCACTGGTTGAAATACCAAGTAGTACATCTCCAGAATTGCCATGTGCTTCTACAAAACGTGAAAATATGTAGTCGTATCCATAATCATTTCCTACACATGTAATATGACTGCTGTCGCTTATTGCTAATGCGGGTAAGGCTTTTCGATTGTTTCTATACCTTCCTGTAAGTTCTTCTGCAAAGTGCATGGCATCACAATGGCTGCCGCCGTTGCCACAAGCGATGATTTTACCGCCGTTTTGGAATGCATTCACAATTATGTTTATGGCCTCTTCAATTCGTTCAAAATTGCTTTCATCCGCCAAGAATGCTGCTAGGGTATTTTGTGCATCTAAGAAATGGTCTTTTGCTTTCATTTTATGGATTTTTTGCAAATTCCTTTAGGCCTTCTTGAAGAAATTCAACAAAGGGTTCAACTTTAAATTGGAAGTAATCAGCTCCGTATGCAGGTTGCAATAATTCTTCATTAGAATTTAACAAACAATACAAGGGCTGAGTAGATTTTCCAAAGTAGTATTCTTGGAGTTCGGCATTTTTATCTCCTAAGGTTGTTATGGTTTTACCGGAACTGCGACTGGTAAAATATTCAGACTCGGATAATTTTATTTTCTTGTCATCTACGTACAAGGAAACAACAATGTATTTCTCCTTAAGAAGACTAAGTACTTTAGGGTCTGCCCAAACCTTCTCTTCCATTTTTCGACAGTTCACACAACCATGTCCTGTAAAGTCAATAAACAGTGGCTTCTTCTGTTCACGTGCACATGCGACAGCCTCGTCGTAATCAAAATAACTGTGTATACCGTGAGGGCTATGTAAATAGTCGCTGTACTTCGGAGTTTGGCATATTCCTTCTTCTGATTCTGAGGCTCGATCCAATCTGAAATCTTGGGTGCTCATAGGAGGTAAATATCCTGCAAGTGCTTTTAAGGGAGCTCCAAACATTCCAGGGATCATATAAGCAACAAATGAAAAGACGGCAATCACAAGGCCCAATCTGAAAACGCCTAAATTTGGATTTGGTGTGTCGTGATCAAACTGAATTTTACCAAGTAGATATAAGCCCAATAAGGTGAAAATTACAATCCAAATAGCCAGATAAATTTCACGGTCCAAAATTCCCCAATGATAGGTTTGATCTGGAATGCTTAGGAATTTCAAGGCAAACGCAAGTTCGACAAAACCTAAGACAACTTTAACCCCGTTAAGCCAACCACCACTTTTAGGTAGATTGTTCAACCATGAAGGAAACAAAGCAAGTAAACCAAATGGTATTGCAAATGCCAATGAGAATCCGAACATGGCAATAGCCGGACGCATAGCACCACCATGCACGGCTTCAACCAGAACCGTACCCACTATTGGGCCGGTACAGGAGAAGGATACCAAAGCGATTGTAATGGCCATGAAAACAGAGCCTGTAATTCCACCTTTATCTGCTTGTTTATCTACTTTGTTGACAATCCAAGAGGGGAGAGTGATTTCAAAAGCTCCAAAAAAACTAGCTGCAAAAACCACAAATATTATTGTGAAAAAGATATTAGGAGCCCAATGTGTACTTAACCAATTCGCCGCATTTGCTCCAAACGCAAAGGCTACTATGGTTCCAACTATCGTGTAAAGAGCAATAATGGAAAAGGCAAAAACAAAGGTGTCGCGGAGCGCTATGGCTCTGTTTTTATTGCGAATGAAAAATGAAACCGTCATAGGAATCATTGGAAACACACAAGGCGTTAATAGTGCGGTAAGACCACTCAAAAATGCTAAAATGAATAAACCCATCATGCCTTCGCCTTTTTCCTCAGATGCTTTTCCATTGAAGGTTTTGATTTCTGTAAGGGCTTCTTTCTTCTGATAATCTAGTACAGAAGACTTAGGTGAGGTTTTAGTTACAACTACGGGTGTATCTATTATATCTCCGGGTGTGTCAAATCCTGTATTTTTATCTATTGTCGATTTTGGCTCTATTGGCGCAACTGGAGTAGTTGCCTGAGCTGTACCTTGTACTTTTACAGGAGGAGCCTGAATGGCAATATCTCTTAAGTTTTCACAGCCTGATTCATTGCAAATTTGGCCGTTGAAAATTACAGAAATTCCTTTTAGGCCTTTCAAGACGCGGATTTTTTGGCGAAACTCGCCTTTAGCGGTGAATTCTCCGGTAGAGCAATTCCAAATTTCTTCCTCCTTCACCATATGGTCGCCAATGCCTTTGAATGTGCCTACTAACTCATAGGCAGCATCTGGCATAAATTCCAATTGAGCACGTATTGGGCCATCGTATTCAGGGCAATCGCTTTTTTCACTGTAAACATGAAATCCTTCAGCAATTTCAAATTTGATAATCAAATCAATAACATCACCAGCTTTGGCTTCAGATTTGCTATATGAAGCAATAAATTTAGGTTTGGGGAAACCAGCGGCTGTCAATTGTAAAATGCCCGCGAAAAGAATCAAAAAGGCAAATACGCGTTTGTTGAAAGTCATTCCTACAAATTTAGGTTATTTTGACTTTTCTTAGGGGACAATCCTCACATTTTTGCGAACTGTGAAAAACAAAATTCGTGCGTTCGACAAAATCACATTACGTTTGGATAGACATTTAATTATGCCGCGTTATATATTCATTTGTTTTTACTTAATCGGGAATTTACTTCCTGGTACTTCATTTGCTCAAAACTCCCGTTCTATAAGCACCCGCGCTTATATAGACTCCTTTAAGGATATCGCAATGCAAGAAATGCGAACCAACGGTGTTCCTGCAAGTATTACACTTGGTCAGGGTATTTTAGAGAGTGCATCTGGAAATTCGCGTCTTTCAAAAGAGTGTAACAACCACTTCGGAATTAAGTGTCGCAAGAATTGGACGGGTAAATATTGCCTCGCCGATGACGATGCCAAGGATGAATGTTTTAGAGGGTATGATAATCCCTATGAGTCATATCGCGATCATTCCTTATTTCTCAAAAACAGCAGGAGATATGACTTCCTGTTTGAATTAAATCCACTCGATTATGAATCGTGGTCGCACGGTTTGAGAAAAGCGGGATATGCCACCAATCCAGCTTACGGAAATATTTTAACGCGTATTATTGAGAAATACAATTTATCTCATTTCGATTCATTGGTCGTAATCGGAGAAGATTATTTCACCGATGGGCCTGCGTCTCAAATTTCGGTTAATGGTATACCTGCGGTGGCAGCAAAATCAGGTGATACGCCCGAAAGCATCGCAAAAGAACAAAAACTTGCCGAATGGAAAATTTACAAGTACAACGATTTGCAACGCGATGATTTTATCAATCCAGGTGAGATTTTATACTTAAAGCCAAAGCGTAAAACAGCCACAGAGAATACCCATATCATTAAACGTGGTGAATCCATGCACGATGTTTCTCAGATGTATGCGATAAAACTAAAGTCCTTAAGAAAGCTGAATCAATTATCTCCCGGGCAAGAGCCACAAATTGGAGAAGAATTGAATCTTAGCGAAAAGCGTAATTCACCTCCAAAAGTAGTTACAGGTTCGGTACCAATGTCTACGGCTGTTAAAGTGCTGCAACCTAAAGGCCAGTCAAACGATCAAACCCATGAGGTGCAATCTGGTGAAACAATTGAATCCATTGCAGACAAATACCGTACTTCAGTTTTGAACTTGGTTCGTTGGAACGATTTGGAATATGCTGAAGTCAGTGTTGGTCAAGTGCTGGTATTGGCTCCTGGAATTAAATCTTCCACAGATGTTCGCTCTGTATCAATAGAAGAGGAAAGTTTGAAGTCACAAACACATACTGTAATGCGGGGTGAGACTGTTTACTCCATTGCACGTATGTACAAATTGGATCCACAGCAGATAATTCAAGCAAATGCACGGTTAAGAAATGGCGGGAGTCTTTTGGCAGATGAAGTGATTCAATTGTATCCTTCGGTAAAAAATTCCCCAGAAAAATCCAATCAACCCACACGAGCGAGTATTCATTATGTGAAGCCAGGTGAAACCCTCTACGCAATTTCCCAAAAATACGGCGTAAGTGTGGATGCAATTAAAAACATCAACCGTTTGCAGTCGAATTCAATTTGGGTTGGACAAAAACTGAAAGTGCCTTAACGAATTAAAAAATGTGCGGCACTCTCAACTTGCTGTTCTAAAATGATTTTTCCCATTTCTGAGGCACGCTTACGGGCATCTTCAATCGATGGTTGATAAACACTAAGAAGTTTCAAGTTGGACTGGGCTGCTACCATAAAGCCGGCTTTTTTAAGGCTGTTTATTAAAGGCTCATGTTCGTGTTCTTTATGATCGATAGCGCATCTAAAGCGGATTGCTGAATTCTGCATAATATTAACGCGAACCTTATGCTCTGCAAAGCGTTCGAATAGCTCGCGTAGGTGGTCTTCGGCAATGAATGTGAAGTCAGAACTGCTTATTTCCAATAGCCATTGCTTATCTTTTAAAATGAAACAAGGCGTTTGAATTCGATGCTCTCCTTCAAATACGCGAGTCCCAGTTTTGTCTTTATCGATGAAAGAACGCACATACAAAGGTATTTTGGCTGCTTTCAGCGGTTGTATGGTCTTAGGGTGAATTACGGAAGCTCCATAATAGGCCAATTCTATTGCGTCGTTATAGGTCAGTTCTGGCAGTAATTCTGTGTTTTCAAAGCGTTTGGGATCCGCATTCAATACACCTGGTACATCTTTCCATATGGTAACACTTTCAGCATTAAGGCCTTTCCCAAAAATAGCAGCCGAATAATCACTTCCTTCACGACCTAAAGTTGTTGTTTCTCCTTTTTCTCCGCGGCCCATAAACCCTTGTGTTATGATTAGGTTTTTCTTTGAAAGTGGCAATAATCTATTCTGAATAATTCTTTCAGTTTCTTCCCAATGAACACGTGCATCTCGATAGCGACTGTCTGTGATGATAAAATTGCGCGCATCAATCCATTGTGTTCTGGTTCCTACTTTAAGTAGGTAGCTGCTTAATATTCTACTTGAGATAAGTTCCCCGTAGGTTACTATTTGATCGTAAAGGAAATCATAATCTTCGTGTAATTGATCGTTTTCGACGATACATTCTAGTTCAAGAAAAAGGTTTTCTACCTCATTAATAAACATAATATCTGTATCATCAAATAATTCTTTTACAATATTTAAATGTGTCGATTTAACACTAAGTAATAATTCATTTAGTTCGGGCTTATTGTAAAAACAAGCATCTACTACCGATTCGAGTGCATTGGTTGTTTTACCTATAGCCGACACCACTACGAGTATCTCTGCTTCTTGTTCGTTGGAAATGATGTTTGCTACATTTTTAATTCCTTCAGCATTTTTAACAGAAGCACCTCCGAATTTATAAATTTTCATTATTTTTTTTTCTAAATATTAAGGTAAATCAACACTTTTTGCCTTGTTTTGCAAAATAAACGCTTTCATTAAACAATTCCCTATGCCCCAGTCGGAAATAACTACATTAGAGCAATTTATCGTTGACCAGCAAGCTTTGCACGTGAATGCAGACGGTTCCTTGAGTCGTATTTTTAGAGCCATAGAGTTGGCTGCAAAGATAGTAAATCGCGATGTGCGAAAGGCAGGTTTAATCGATATTTTAGGTGAAGATGGTTCGATCAATCCACATGGGGAAGATCAACAGAAATTGGATGTAATTGCCAATAACATTTTTATTTCCGCATTATCTCGAACCAAAGAGGTTTCGATGATCATTTCTGAAGAAAATGAGGGTATTGTTTATGTCGAAGGCTGCGAACATGAAAAGTATATTGTTGCAATTGATCCGCTTGATGGAAGTAGCAATATTGATGTGAATGTAAGTATTGGGTCTATTTTCTCCATTTATCAGCGTCAGAACCCCGAGAATAGCCCGGGCATCGACGATTGTTTACAAACGGGGAATCAACAAGTTGCCGCTGGATATATATTTTACGGGAGTTCAACGATGTTGGTTTATACAACCGGTCAAGGAGTTAACGGTTTTACACTTGATGATGCCTTACAGGAATTTTGCTTGTCTCATCCACAAATACAAACACCTGCTGACGGAGGAATCTTTTCGGTAAATGAAGGAAATTATCAAGATTTTCCGACTGGCATTCAAGCCTACATCGATTATTGTAAAGATTCAGATAAAGAAAGCAAACGGCCTTACAAAGCGCGCTATATTGGCAGCATGATTGCCGATTTTCATAGAAATCTATTGAAAGGTGGTATTTTCCTTTATCCATCAACCAATAAATCTCCCAACGGTAAATTACGTTTGATGTACGAGTGCAACCCTATGGCTTTCATTGCGGAACAAGCTGGAGGCTTGGCTTCTACGGGTACAGAGCGGGTTATGGACTTGGCTCCCACAGAACTCCATCAACGTTGTCCGTTGTATATCGGTTCTAAGAATATGGTCGATAAAGCCATTGTAATGCTTAATCAATACGAATCGGTATTGGTTAACAGATAAGGCTTCTTCCTGTAAATTTCAAGCAGTTTATGGTGCGTTTAGCCGAGTAGTTCGTCTATGATTTTTAGCGTATGCACACTTTTTTCTGGGAAAGCTTCAATTTGAAGTCGCTCCACCAAACGGTTCAATAAATGTCTTCGAGTAGCTCGGTCTATTTGAGGGTCGTTTCCCGCCAATATGGATGTGAGTTGTTGTTTGGTGCCCTCTAAATGGGGGAAGTGTATATCTGCATCAATTTGATAACCCAGTTGCGAACACAGTCCAAGTACAAATCTAATTGGCGCGTACTTTTGGTGGGTTAAGTTTGGAGACTGACATAATTCGTTTCTTACATAATCGAACAGTTCCATGTCTGTATGGGCATCCTGTATGGAAAGTAGGACCAATTCCGTGTAAAAGAAACAGAGTTGCTGTGATATGATATCTATTAATATCGGATTATCTGGATTTAAGTTGACTTCCTTAATCCTGCGAAGACCAGCTCCTTGTTTGTCGTTGAATACTATGTCTAGTATCTGTCCGCTTTGATAATAGGCAGCTTTAGATTTGCTTTTCCCTAAGCCTTGAACTAGAAAGGGGACAAGACCATTATGTTCGGTGAAAATATGAACGACAGCCGAGTGGTCGGTATATGGAATTTTTTTGAGTACTATACCAGTGGTTTTTACCAGCATAGACTTTATTTAATCAACCCAATCGGCAATAAACAAATTGGTATCGCGGGTTCCACCATTGAAACGGTTGGAACTGAAAATCAATTTTTTACCATCGGGTGAAAACATTGGGAATGCATTGAATATGCTATTATGCGTGATGCGTTCTAGTCCAGTGCCATCGGTATTGATCATGAACAATTGGAAGTCATATCCGCGTTCGCTGTGGTGGTTGCTTGAAAAAATAATTTTCTCTCCAGAAGGATGATAAAATGGTGCCCAATTGGCTTTGCCTAAAGAGGTGATTTGTTTCAAATCAGTACCGTCAACGTTCACCGTATATATCTCCATGTTGGTTGGTGCAACCAGATTTCTGCTGAGATAATCTTTGTAAGATTTAATTTCCTCATCGGTTTTAGGTCGCGAAGATCTAAAAACCAATTTCTTGCTATCGGGCGAGAAGAATGCACCACCATCATAACCCAAATCGTGTGTTATTTGGCGCACATTTTTTCCGTCAATATCCATGATGTATAGTTCCAAATCTCCAGATCTTGTACTCGTAAATACTATAGATTTTCCATCTGGTGAAACGGTGGCTTCTGCATCATAACCCGGTTCGTTTGTAAGTTGCTTCGTGATATTTCCTTTTTTGTCGGTTACGAAGATGTCGAAGTCTTCATAAATAGGCCATAAATACACACCTTTTGTTTCAGGAACAGGTGGACATACTTTACTACCGAGATGTGTACTCGCATATACCATGGTAGAATCTCCTGGCATAAAATATGAACAAGTAGTGCGGCCTTCTCCCGTGCTTACCATTGGTGGGCGGAAATCTTTATTCCCCATTTTGTTGAGTTCGGTAAAGAATATTTGATCGCAGTTCAATCCCCAGGCAGGATTGTTACTCTGAAATACAATTGATTTCCCATCAAAGCTGAAATAGGCTTCCGCATTATCTCCTCCGAATGTAAGTTGCTTTAAATTTTGCAAATGAGGTTCTGCTTTTACCGTTGGTTCAGCAGCACTGCTATGAGCATGGTGATGCCCCGCGTGGTCATGATTTTTTTCAGTTTGTGCATTAAGTGAAAGTGCAGCACAAGCAAGCGTAAAAAAAATTGGAGATTTCATTTAATTCAAAATTAGGGTTTTAATAATTCCCAAGCCATTTTAGGGTATCCTTTTCTTCCTTGATCGTCGTAAAAATCAACAAAACGCATTTTGAAGAAATTACCTTTCTTAGTTTTTAATACATAATATCGATCGGGAACAATGGTATAACGACCTGCTGTTTGGTCGTATTCCTTCCAATCGTAACCAATTTCATTCCAATTTCTATTGTACGGTTGTTGGAGGGCGTCTAGGTAAGTGAAATTGTTGAAAGCTATGTCTTTGTCAATTTGTACTACAGAAATTTTATTGGGATTTATCAAAGCCCCGCGAATTACATAGTCGTAAATCAGACCATTCTCATCTGGAATTCCTTCCTTATATGTGGTAAAGACAACATCCCAATTGCGCGATTCAAAGATTTCATTTTGTACCAGTTTTTTCTTAGAAAATGAAAAATAGGCATAGTTGTATTCCGGCTTGGTTTGGATTTTGGTGATGAAATATTCAGAGGAATCGTAAACGTATCCCCATAGGAATTGATATAAACCTCCGATGGCATTAAGGAATTGTATCTTAATGTACCGGCGGTCAATTGTAGAATCAGCGCCAAGGTCCATTATGTAAACCTCATTGGGTTTGCCTATATATCCCCCGGGAGTCGATTCAAAGGCCTCACACATAGCCATGGAATCTATATTCCCACTTGGGTGGTCGAAGCGCCAATCTAAGGATTTAGGGTCTATGCTGTGAATTTCAAGAAAATCTTGATTCTCTATTTTTGCCGCGGAAAATTGGACATTTTTACCTCCGCAAATGATAACATGTGGCCTGCCATTACAGGCAACGCCTAAATCCCAATTCCCGAAGGCATTACTCCCTATTTGTTGAGATTCAAAATCAAAGAAAAGCTGTTGTGAATAGGATTCCCCCATTTCAAAAACTTGAGTTTGAAGTCCTTCAGCCACAGTAGGGTTTGGATAAAGAGATTCTTCTTTGTGGCAGTTGGTAAAAAGCCCAGTTAGACTCAGAAGGATTACAAAAGTTTTAGAGGTTTTCAAAACAGCTACAAATTTACGGTACATTGTATAAAGAGATTCCTTCCTAATGCAATATTTACGCCACTTCCTCCGGATGCATGAACACCAGAATTAGGAGCTGTATTTTGAATTTGAGTAACATTAAATATATTTTTTACACCCAATTGTAATGCAATCTTATTTTTATATAATTTTTGACTTACGTTAAAATCGGCAAGACCATATCGTTCAATTTCATAGGTGTTTCCATCGCTTAGGAATCCTAAAGTTCTACCCGTGTAACGACTGAACCATTGTAATGAGGTTCCTGTAGATTTGAACTCATGACTGATATTCAAACTTGTTTGAGGAACTTGCCATCTGCGCAAATTAGATTCGGAATCAACTTGGGATTCGTTTGTAATCCAACTAAAACCAAGGCTAAGATCCCAGCTTCCCAAGAAAATTTGTGTTTGTGTTGAGAAACCAGTACTCTTCAATTTTCCAATATTGATATATTGATACAAGTTGGTGCTGGCATCAACCAAACTTAGTTGAATTTCGTCGCGAACATTATTTAGAAATCCAGCAATTTTGAATGTTGCGGCTACTTCTTTTGAGATAGAATGCCGATAATCTATAGATGTATTGAAGTTATGGGAATGTTCGGATGTTAAATTGGTATTCCCTTGTACATTGTGATTGATGTCTACGAATAAGAAATAGAGTTCTTTTGCAGTGGGTGCACGAAATCCCCGGGCATAGGAACCTCTTAAGACCAAGTGTTCGCTCAAGGAGCTACGAATTTGAACTGAAGGTATTAACGGGGCAATCTTGAACCCATTTCCAAGAATCTCAGGGAATGGATTACTTCCGAATGCACTGTTATACGCGATGCGTAAAGACGGTTTGATATTGAGTTGTTTGATGGGGTTTAATTCAATAGATCCAAATAGTGCAAAATCTCGAATAGGGTCGTTATTTCTTACTCTCAGCGTTTGTATACTTTCTTGTTGAAATTCGTATCCCAACAATGAATTAAATAAACTCTTATCGCTTTTATATTCCCAAAGCCCCCTGAGATTAACAGCACTGTTTTTGGTTGTGTCTTGATCTACAGGACTTGTGATGGTTTCACTACCTGTTACTAAATTTCTTCTTACGTTTATTTTGTCTCGGTTGTATAGGTTGAGCGCATTTTGGAATCTCAAACTGTGTTTAGAATTCAGTTTGATATCGGTTACTAAGGTAATATCACGTCTCTGCGTGTAGAAATAATTATTGTAACCTGTTATGCCCACCAAGTTGTATTCGGCATTACTGCGGTCCAGCAAATATTCATAAAACTGGGCATATCGAAGGCTTTGATTGAAGTTGCCTCGACGAAAAAACAAAGAACCGTCGCCATAAACCCGTGTTTTTGGTTTCCAGTCCATACTTCGGGTAGCGGGTTGGAAATCGAAACCACTAAAGAACTGACGGCCAATATTCAGGTCATAACCTAAAGACGTCTTGTTGTTAATTCTTTTTTGATGGGAAATACTTCCGTCTAAATTAATGTTTCCAACCAGATCAGCGAAAAATTTAACTCGAGATGTATTTCCTATTCGCAAGGGTCGTTTGGTTATGATGTTAATTACACCTCCAATTGCATCCGTGCCGTATACGACACTCATTGGTCCTTCAACAATCTCGATTCTTTCAATGTTTTCTGAGGGAATTTGACTCACGTCTATGTTCCCATTTAGACGCCCAATCATTGGGACTCCATTTATTAAAATCTTTACATTTTGTCCTCCTAATCCTTGTAATTGGATTGAAGTGCCCAAACTTGGGTCTTGACCTAATAAAACCCCTGATTGATTTTGTAGAACATCAGAAACGTTTTGGGCTCCCATTTTTTCAATCGTTTTACTTTGAATGATCTGAACTGAATAGGGGTTTTCAGTGGCCAAGCGTGGATTTACCGATGCGGTGATAGAAATGGGATTGATTTGTGCTATTTGTGTTTGAATGACAAACTCTAGGTTGTTTTTTGAAATGAGGCTATCGCCGACAATACTACCAAGGTCTTTGGCAATTCTTAATGTAAACGATTTATTCTGTATCCAGGTTTCACCCCATTCGTCGGTAATCAGGTGAACATTTGTGACATCCGTATTTGATATAAGGGTCACAGGAAATTGCGGAATTGGGTGTTTATCTAGGTCAACGATTCTTATTTTAACCGAATCGGAAAGATTGAATTGTGCAGATTGGGCTCTGATTTTTGAGCCCAATCCAAACAAAAAATAAATTAAAAATATAATTGAACGCGCCAATTTCATGCGTTGAATTAACGCTTAATGAAAAGATTGCGACTGATACCTTGATTCCCTTGTGCTTCTAAAATATATTGGCCAATGGGTAATTCGCTGATGTTAACTTCAACATTATTGTCGTTACATTGAAGTTCTGATAGGCTGCGTCCAGTCATATCCATTACACGAATTGAGCGCAAGATTTGATTTGGCGCATTAACCCAAATGGCTTCACTGCTAGGATTGGGATATAAGGTTATTTTGGTTGCATTAATCTTGTCGGTATTATTCAATGCACCAATTTTACTCTTTTCTAATGTGATTACACCCGTTCCTTGTCCACCAAATGATAAGAAATGCAATGCCCAGTATTCAGTACCGGTTGCGGTAGGTACCGCGATGATGTAATTCTTACGAGGAACAATAGCAAAACTGCTTCCATTGAAAAATTTCCAATCGCTTCCGATTCGGGTTAATCCCAAATTGAATCCGTGACCCGCTGCAATAGCGGTGTCGCTTTCTGCGATATCAATGAAAGCTTGAGGTGAGTTAAGAATATCTTCAAATGTTACGCCGTTAACCTGTGCGATTTTCAAACCACGCTTAGATTCAATACCGTTGGTAGGATACATCACTAAATCTCCGGTTCCAGGGGCAGGTACCCAATCGTAATAACGTGAGAAATTTAAATGCCAATCGCCGTTTGCGGATTCAATATTCACTTGAGCATCAAGATTTAAGTTGTAATACTTAAACATGCCCATATCTGCATTGGACTGTTTAATAGTGTCAGGACTTCCAGCTTTTGCATCCAAAGGACCATATTCGAAAATGAAATCGCCGTTTTTGTCCTGCTTAATAGGCATGAACTTATACAATTTTGCACTTGGGCCATTTCCTACTACGATGAGATATAAGGAATCGCCTTTTACCACATGCGATGTTGGGTCATAAACACCCCATGAAAAATCCCATTGGTTTCCTTTATCGACTTGTTGATTCAAGGCACCTAATTTTTCATCTTTCATGTCGTTGTATGGCATAGTCCAATTCATCCAACCTGTTGTGTCGAAGTTATCATAGGCAGAATTATCCCCATTAGGGTATAAAAATGCAAATACACCAGCTGCATGATTCAAGCGAATAGAGTTGTCCATTTGAAGAGTTGTGTGGGCGATATGCCATTGGCTCATTGGAGAAGCGTGTTTCTCACCAGTTTGGATTTGGTAAAACACTTGTTTTGCATAACCTGGTTCCATTTCAATGGTGTCGGTTACACTTTGTGAAGAAGCAATACCTGCGTAAAAGAAAATACTTGCGGCTATAAAAATGTGTTTCATGATGTTAAATTGTGGAGCAAAAATACCACCGATCAAGCCGAAGTTTCGGAATAACACGTCACGTTTATGTCACGATGGCTTACATTTTTAATCAGGTTTCATTCATCGGTTTCTTTGTTGGTTTTGTCGGTCGATTAAACCGATAGCATGTAGTAATTTTGTAAAAATTCTTGAGTAGAATTACAAATCAAGAATGCAGCAGTTATGGCAAAAATTTCAATAAATATAGCATCAGGTTCTATCGAGAAAAAGAAAGTAATTGTTGGTATTGATTTAGGTACAACAAACTCCTTGGTTGCTTTCGTGCCTAAAGGAGATGAAAACGCCCAAATCATTCCGGTAAGAGGTAATAATATTGTGCCGTCTGTAATTCATTTTGACGTTCATAATATCCCTGCGGTTGGTGCCTTTGCTAAGGATAAGCTTTTAGGTGATCCAGAAAGGACCATATACAGCGTAAAGCGATTACTTGGAAAAAATTATAAAGATATTCCTCAAGGCAATATGAATTTAGGTTATCGAATCATCGATGATCAAAGCGATAATTTGGTTAAGGTTCAAGTTGGGGCCAAGTTTTACAACCCAATTGAGCTAAGTGCCGAAATTTTAAAAGAACTTAAAGAGCAAGCACAAAAAACACTCAATGCAGATGTTGAGCAAGCCGTAATCACCGTGCCCGCCTATTTTAATGAATCACAACGACAAGCAACACGCGATGCGGGAAAACTTGCTGGCTTGGATGTTTTAAGAATTATCAACGAACCCACGGCGGCTAGCTTGGCCTATGGGATTCAAACACAATCCAACGGCCATATTTTGGTGTACGATTTTGGTGGGGGAACTTTTGATGTTTCCATCCTTCAAATTGAAGATGGTGTATTTGAGGTGCTTTCTACGCATGGGGATACGTATTTGGGAGGCGACGATATCGATAAGGCCATTGTGGACTATTGGCAGAATAAAGCTAGAGAGGCTAATTTAGAATTGGATGATTTTTCCATTTTACGTCACCACGCGGAATC
>Ga0181563_10003108_pt1 | contig 15960 bp, 11 predicted proteins | sample 011ome_25_FD_133759 | JGI IMG/M metagenome (GOLD analysis project Ga0181563, IMG submission 133759) | Coastal salt marsh microbial communities from the Groves Creek Marsh, Skidaway Island, Georgia - 011512CT metaG (megahit assembly) | ecosystem: Environmental > Aquatic > Marine > Intertidal...
AAGGTGATCAAGGAGCTAAAGGAGATCAAGGTTTCCAAGGTATTCAAGGTACTAAAGGAGATCAAGGTTTCCAAGGTATTCAAGGTGCTAAAGGAGATCAAGGTTTCCAAGGTATTCAAGGTACTAAGGGAGATCAAGGCGCTCAAGGTGCTCAAGGTATCAAAGGAGATCAAGGTGCTCAAGGTATCAAAGGAGATCAAGGTTTCAAAGGAGATCAAGGTTTCAAAGGAGATCAAGGTTTCAAAGGTGATCAAGGTTTCACTGGTGAAAGAGGTAGTGATTGGACAACAGGCGCTACACTTCCAGATCTAGGAGATAATGGACAAATCGATGGCGATAAGTATTTACATACTGGATCCGGCGATGTATACAACTGGAACGGTTCTGCATGGACTGTTGTAGGAAATATCAGAGGACCTCAAGGTTTCCAAGGTATTCAAGGTGCAAGAGGTTTCCAAGGTTTCCAAGGTATCCAAGGTACTAAGGGAGATCAAGGTTTCCAAGGTATCCAAGGTGCTAAAGGAGATCAAGGTTTCAAAGGAGACCAAGGAGCTCAAGGTCCTGCAGGTACTAACGGTACTCAAGGTTCATCTGGTGTTAACGCAACTATCGACGCTTCATGGAAATGGGATAATGATGGTTCTGCAGAAACTACTGAAATTGCGGCAGCAATTGGAGCAAGTGGAACTACTCAATTATACAGCAATTCTGTTAATGGATTATCATTCCACGATAACGACTGGAACTCAATCTTTAGAGGAACTTCGTTAGATTCGGTTGGACCAGGATCTAAAATTACTTTAAACACTTTAGGAGGACCATACATTGGAGCAGCTGAATTTACAGTTTCATCTTCAACAAGACTTGGTTCTGTTGTAACCTTCAATGGTACGATGGCAGTAACTGAAACTCCACCTAACCAACCACCTCTTGGACATAGAATTTATGTTTCTTTTGCAATTGTTCCTAAAGCAGGTGCTAGTGGATCACAAGGTAATTCGGGTCCACAGGGTCCACAAGGTCCTCAAGGAACTCAAGGTTTCCAAGGAGCTAGAGGTTTCCAAGGTTTCCAAGGAATTACAGGTTTCCAAGGAGCTAAAGGTGATCAAGGTTTCAAAGGTGATCAAGGTTTCAAAGGTGATCAAGGTTTCAAAGGTGATCAAGGTATTGCGGGTCCAGAAGGTCCTTCAGGAACTAATGGTTCTAATGGAGCTCAAGGTGCTCAAGGTATCAAAGGAGATCAAGGTTACCAAGGTATTACAGGAACTAACGCAGGAATTACATCCTACACCAACGCAGCGAATAATAGAATTATCACATCTGTTAATGCTTCAACAATTAATTCTGAAGCTAACTTAACGTTTGATGGTACTACATTCGCATGGCAATCTGACAGATTTAGATTAACACAGGGTGCAGGCGCAGGATACGTAGGATATGCACATATTGTGGAAATCGGTGATGGCGTTATGATCAACGATGGAGACATGGATGCACCAGTACCAGTAATGTATGACGTGATCAGAAAAGGTCTCGGTATCCAATCATCTTCATTAAGATTCAAAACTGATCTTAACGTTCTTGAATTTAACCACGCAGATTTCTTAAGCCTAGACGCTAAAGAATTTACATGGACTGAATCAGGAAGAAGAGACATTGGTTTCATCGCAGAAGAAGTTGCGGCATTCGATCCAAAACTAGGAGTATCAGACGGGCAGGGAGGTTATATCTCAATGCACTATGATAAGATGACAGTTTACTTATTCCAAGTTGTTAAAGCTCTTAACGCAAGAGTTGCAGAACTTGAAGCTAAACTTAATGCATAATAAAAACAAATAGGGGTTGGTTTCGGCCAACCCCTTTTTAAAAAATAATATATATTAAAATGGCAGACATTATCAGAAACACAGATCTTAAGACAGCTGAATCACTTGAAGCTCAACTTAAATTTGCTGCACAAACCTTAGCAACAGTTAAAGCAAGATTTATTGCAATTGAAAAATCCGCAGCTAATAAACCAGCATCATACGGCGCTGATGAAGAATACACACAGTTATTTAAATTAGGTCCAGTAGTTACTGACTTAGTAGAAGCTGTTAAGAAATTAGAAGACGAGATTGTAGAACTTAATAGATTTATTGGAGAACAATTAGGTAATTCAAAGGACGAGGCAGTTTTACCACCAGTCATTAATATCGACGGTAAAGTTCAAATCCAGGCAGATGCTAATGGAGATCTTACATTTCAAAGCCTAGTTTAATACTAATTTTTGAAGATAAATAAAAAAAACAATAATAAACAATGGCTTTAAAGTTTACATACGTTGATGGAATATTCTCAGCCAATCTTGATGAAATTAACTCAGCTACTAAATCTAAATTAAGTGCAGCTGATAGTAAAATCTTTTCAGCTGGACAATTTATAGAACTTGGAACGTGGGATGATCCCTTGAATGCCAATAAAAACTTCTTATCATTAAAAGGAGATGGTGATGTGATCACTTCAGGTCAATTTGAGGGAGTTGCAGATCTTAATGCTGGAACTACAATCGGTGGTGAAACAGCCTTAACCGATGTTAACTTTAATCCATCTGATGCTCTTTTTGACTTTATGCAAGGACCTCAGGGTTCTAAAGGATATACTGGACCAATTGGGCCAAGAGGACCTCAAGGTCTTCAAGGTATTAGAGGTACTCAAGGAGATAGAGGTTTTCAAGGTGATCAAGGTTCTAAAGGTTCTAAAGGTTTTGTAGGAGCTACTGGACCACAAGGTTTAGCAGGATATCAAGGAATTCAAGGAATTGTTGGACCAAGAGGTTTCCAAGGAGATAGAGGTTTCCAAGGAAATAGAGGCGGTGCAGGAGATACTGGATTTAAAGGATCTACTGGAGCAACAGGTTTCCAAGGTTATGATGGATATCAAGGAGTTGCTGGACCTATTGGTGATCAAGGTCGTCAAGGTGAAGGTGGAGATAAAGGTGTTCAAGGTACTACAGGTACTACTGGAGATAGAGGTTTCCAGGGTATTGGTGGAGATAGAGGTTTTCAAGGTGCTAATGGTCCTTTAGGACCTATTGGTGTTCAAGGAGACAGAGGTTTCCAAGGAGCACAAGGTACTGTTGGAACAACAGGAGATAGAGGTTTTCAAGGAATTCTTGGAGATCAAGGTATCGTAGGAGATACTGGAGCACAGGGTACTCAAGGTACTAAAGGTGATCAAGGTACTACTGGAGATCTAGGTGCTGATGGTGTTAAAGGAGCTCAAGGAGCTACTGGACTAGGAGGTTATACTGGATATCAAGGAGCAACTGGACCAATTGGACCAATTGGATATCAAGGTTCTCTTGGATCTGTCGGTCCACAAGGACCTACTGGCCCTATTGGAGATCAAGGAGCACAAGGACGTCTTGGTTCACAAGGTTCTGTAGGAGCAGTTGGATATACTGGACCGCAGGGAGGAGTTGGACCAACAGGTATTAATGGACCTCAAGGAACTACAGGACCACAGGGTCCTATCGGATTCCAAGGAGGAGCTGGCGCAGGAGGTAATCAAGGAGCTGCTGGAGCAACTGGCCCAATTGGAGTTACTGGATATACTGGAATTACTGGTGGTATTGGAGATACAGGAACTGTTGGACCTATTGGACCTATTGGCCCAATTGGAGCAACTGGACCAAAAGGTTTATTAGGACCACAAGGAGCAGTTGGAGCAAAAGGTTATCAAGGATCTACGGGTGCTATTGGTGATGCTGGAGCAACTGGACCATTAGGACCAACAGGATACATTGGTGTTCAAGGTACCGCTGGCTTAGATGGTCCAACTGGACCACAAGGACTTGCTGGAAATACCGGAGCTACTGGAGCTGTAGGACCCGTTGGTACTACTGGATCTATTGGAGCACAAGGTACTAAAGGTTCGCAAGGAGCACAAGGTACAGCTTCACCAATCGGACCACAAGGAGCAGTAGGACCTACAGGATATCAAGGAGCTGTTGGACCAACAGGACCAACAGGATACATTGGTGTTCAAGGAACAACTGGATATACTGGATATATTGGAGCAAGTGGACCAACTGGACCACAAGGAGGTACTGGATCAACTGGATCAACTGGAGCAGGAGGACCAACAGGACCAACAGGTCCAATTGGACCAACTGGACCTACTGGATCAAGAGGACCACAAGGAACAGCTTCACCAATCGGACCACAAGGTGCTACAGGACCTACTGGACCTGGAGGACCACAGGGTGGAACAGGACCAACTGGATTTATAGGATATCAAGGAGGAACAGGATATATTGGATATATTGGACCAAATAGTCCAATCGGCCCACAAGGAGCTGCTGGACCTACTGGACCTACTGGAGGTACTGGACCAACTGGTCCAACTGGATATCAGGGTGGAACAGGACCAACTGGACCTACAGGACCTACAGGACCTACAGGTTATACTGGATCTACAGGACCTACAGGACCAAGAGGACCACAGGGAGCTACTGCACCAACAGGAGCTCAAGGTGGAACTGGAGCAAGAGGACCACAAGGAGCTACAGGACCTGGAGGACTTACGGGTGCTCAAGGAGCAACCGGTAATATTGGATTAGCAAGTTCTGGACCTACTGGACCTACTGGACCAGCTGGAGCAAGAGGACCACAAGGAAACCAAGGATTAACGGGTCTTAGAGGACCTACAGGTTCAAATGGTGGAAATGGTATTCAAGGAGATATCCAGGCTGATCAAGGATCCTTTAGTTTCATCGATGGATTTGTCATAAATGGATAATACTCTAATAAGTATAAATATAAAAAATAAGTTAAAAAAACATGGCTATATTAATATCAGGCACTACTTTTGAAGGTAACACCGTGTTACACCGTGGAAATTTAAATAGAACTAATTTCCCGAGTCTACAGAGTGCAGGTAATACAGGAGCTCAAGGTTTCCAAGGTAATATTGGTCATCAAGGTTCTCAACCAGTCCCAGGATACCAAGGATTCAAAGGAGTCCAAGGAATTCAAGGTGCTGTTGGCACTGTTGGTTTCAATGGCTTTCAAGGTACTACTGGTCCAACAGGTGCTAGAGGTTTCCAAGGACAAGCCGGAATTACGGGTGGTCAAGGAATCAAAGGTGCTCAAGGATCTAAAGGACTTTTAGGTGATAAAGGTTCTCAAGGTTTTCAAGGTGCTGCTGGTCCTCAAGGAGTTAGAGGTACTCAAGGAGACCAAGGCGCTGCTGGTACTAAAGGTACTCAAGGTTCTACTGGATTAAAAGGTACTCAAGGTGCTCAAGGTGCTGTTGGTGCTAAAGGTAACCAAGGTATAACAGGTATCAAAGGTTCTCAAGGTTCTCAAGGTACTCTAGGAACACAAGGTGTTCAAGGAGTTAAAGGAGTTCAAGGAGTTACTGGTGCTGTTGGTGCTGTTGGTGCTAAAGGATCTCAAGGTGTTCAAGGAACAAAGGGAGTAACCGGATATAAAGGAGCAACTGGAGCAACTGGAGCAACTGGACCAAAGGGTATCACTGGAGACAAAGGTATCACTGGAGACAAAGGAGCTGATGGTGCACAAGGAGCTGCTGGAGAAAGAGGAGTTCAAGGAGCACAAGGAACTGCTGGAGTCCAAGGAATTCAAGGGGCTACTGGTCTTACTGGATATGTTGGAATTCAAGGAACCGCAGGCGTTCAAGGTATAAGAGGAGGAGAAGGTCCAGTTGGACCAGTCGGCCTTACAGGATATACTGGAGCACAAGGAGCAATTGGTGTTGGTGGATATACAGGATTTATTGGTACTCAAGGATCAGCTGCATCTCCAGGACCACAAGGACCAACAGGTCCGACTGGATACACTGGAGCAACTGGACCTAATGGACCTACAGGATCACAAGGATCAAGAGGACCTCAGGGTACTACTGGATTAAAAGGAGCTACTGGACCTACAGGATCAACTGGACCTCAGGGTATTACAGGACCTACTGGACCTCAGGGATATCAAGGTGTTGTTGGAACTACTGGACCAAGAGGAGTTCAAGGACTTGGAGGAGATAAAGGAGCAACTGGCCCTGCTGGTGGAACTGGACCTCAAGGTTCTCAAGGAGCTATTGGACCTAAAGGAGCTTTCGGTCCACAAGGTACGACAGGTGCTAAAGGATATACTGGAGATATAGGATATACTGGATTTATTGGAGCAGCTGGACCTACAGGATATACTGGATACATTGGAGCAACTGGATCAGTTGGACCTACTGGACCACAAGGAGGAACAGGACCAACTGGACCTAGAGGACCACAAGGAGCTATAGGAGATGGTGGAGCACAGGGTGCACAAGGTGCACAAGGAACCTTCGGTACACAAGGATCACAAGGATCCACTGGCGCACAAGGATCTACTGGAACAGTTGGATATATTGGTCTTGTAGGATATACCGGATTCACAGGTCCACAAGGAGCTACTGGATATACTGGAGTTACAGGATACACTGGATCTACTGGAGCTACTGGACCACAAGGAGGAACAGGAGCTACTGGACCAACTGGATATACTGGACCAACTGGAGCTGCAGGATCACAAGGTGCACAAGGTGCACAAGGAACGTTCGGTACACAAGGAGCACAAGGAGCAACTGGAGCACAGGGAGCAACTGGACCTGGAGGATATACTGGAGTTACAGGATACACCGGATTTACAGGTTCACAAGGAGCTACTGGAGCAACAGGATACACTGGGCCAATTGGAGCAACTGGCCCACAAGGTGCTACTGGATCTACTGGATATACTGGCCCTACTGGACCTACTGGAGGAACAGGTCCTGTTAGAAATGGAGCAACCGGTCCTACTGGTGGTACTGGAGCAACAGGTCCTAGAGGAGCAACTGGACCAACTGGACCAACTGGATATACTGGACCTGTTGGAACTGGACCAACTGGCCCTACTGGAGCTGCTGGAGCAACTGGAGCTAAAGGATATAATGGACCAACTGGCCCAACTGGACCAACAGGAGCAACTGCACAAATAATTGGAGCATACGGAACATTCGTAGATAATTGGGGAAGTAACAGAACCGTTACTAACGGACTAGTACACTTCTAAACGTATATAAATAAAAATTAAGACAAATGGCTAAATTAAAAACAGGATCTACTATCGCAGGACAAACCATCTTGCATACTGGAAACTTTAATCCAACCGAATATCCAGCTTTCACTGGTGAAAAAGGATTCCAAGGAGACCAAGGAACTCAAGGATCGGCTGGTATGATGGGATCCCAGGGTGCACAAGGTTATGAAGGCGTTAGAGGATACGAAGGTAATAGAGGATTCCAAGGAGACCAAGGAGATTTAGGTGCAAGTCCTAAAGGTGTTCAAGGAGATCTTGGATTTCCAGGTGTTGAACCAACTGGATATACAGGAGATACAGGTTTCAAAGGTGACCAAGGTTCACAAGGTTCACAAGGTACTATCGGCGATAGCCCAACTGGATTTAAAGGAAATACTGGATTACCAGGACCAAACCCAGTTGGAAGACCAGGTGATCAAGGTTCCACTGGAGTACCTGGAGATCAGGGAGCTAGCCCAGTCGGACCAGATGGTTATCAAGGTGCTACTGGAGCTGTAGGTTTTCCAGGAATTCAGCCGGCCGGCCCAAAGGGATACAATGGTTTAGATGGTTTCGTTGGAGATCAAGGATCTTCTCCAAAAGGCCCAAATGGATTCGAAGGACCAAGAGGACCTCAAGGTAGAACTGGAGATTCACCAACAGGATATCAAGGTGCTAAAGGAGATCAAGGTGCTAAAGGAAATCAAGGTAGATATTTACCTGGAGATAAAGGTGCTCAAGGAGCTGCTGGTGGAGTTGGACCTAAAGGTTCACAACCAACAGGCCCTGATGGTCTTAGAGGAACACAAGGTGCTCAAGGAGCTATTGGAGCATCTCCAACAGGATATACAGGATATATCGGTATACAAGGAGAAAGAGGTTTCCAAGGATCCAATCCAACTGGACCAAGAGGACCACAAGGTGCTCAAGGTGCTGCGGGACCAAAGGGTATCGTATTAACAGGACCAATTGGACCAAGAGGTTTTCAAGGTGAAGTAGGACCTATTGGACCTTCACCTGTAGGTCCAGCTGGACCACAAGGAGCAACTGGAGCACAAGGTGGTATTGGATCATCTCCAATTGGACCAAATGGCCCTACCGGACCACAGGGATCAAGAGGAGCACAAGGAGGATCTTATATAGGACCTCAAGGTGCTGGTGGAGATAAAGGTGCACAAGGTACAACCGGTTCATCGCCAATTGGCGATGTTGGTGGTACTGGACCAACTGGACCTCAAGGAACTACTGGCCCATCGCCAGTTGGACCAAGAGGAGTTCAAGGAGCAAGAGGAGCACAAGGATCTCAAGGAGCAAGCCCAAGAGGAGCACAAGGTGTACAAGGCGCTACTGGAGACACAGGATATACTGGAGTTTCTCGCGGAGGATATACTGGACCACAGGGTGCTACGGGCCAAAAGGGTGTAACTGGACCTTCACCAACTGGACTACAAGGACCAAGAGGAGCTAACGGACCAACTGGCCCAACTGGCCCATCGCCGGTAGGACCAAGAGGTAATCAAGGTGCAAGAGGACCACAAGGAGCAACCGGCCCATCACCAATAGGACCGCAGGGATCAAGAGGACCACAAGGAGCAACAGGTTACACTGGAGTTTCTCGCGGAGGATATACTGGACCACAAGGAGCACAAGGAGGTACTGGAGCAAAAGGAGCTCAACCAACTGGACTACAAGGACCAAGAGGAGCTAATGGCCCAACCGGACCAACTGGACCGGTTATAGGAGGACCAAGAGGTAATCAAGGTGCAAGAGGACCACAAGGAGCAAAAGGAGCTCAACCAACTGGACCAAGAGGACCACAAGGTTCTACTGGACCTACTGGACCTAGTCCAACTGGACCAAGAGGAGCTCAAGGAGCAACTGGTACTGGAGGATACACTGGCCCGCTTGGCCCAATCGGACCAACAGGCCCAACAGGCCCAACAGGATACACTGGATATCAAGGAGGAACAGGAGCTACTGGACCAAGAGGAGCACAAGGAGCAACTGGATCTGGACCTGCTGGAGGTACTGGACCTACAGGACCTACAGGACCACAAGGATATACTGGATTTACTGGTCCAACTGGTCTAACTGGATATACTGGATCAGCTGCAGGATATACTGGAACACTTACATTTTCTAGTGGAGACAGTATATACGTATCTAATGGCGTTGTCCAAAGCGTAACCAACGGCGGCGGCGGAGGAGGAGACCCTACACCACCAAGAGGAACTAGATAATATAGAAATTTAATCAATCAAAAAGGGATCCAAATGGGTCCCTTTTTTTATGAGATATATAAAACGTAATATATTATTAAGATATTACAAACTTTAGTAAACTATTTTAAACTTACAAATATAATAAATTAAAAGTCACATGATACACACACATCAAACCGAAGTGCCCGGTTTATTTATGAATGTTGATCAAGTCTTGAAAAAAGATGATCATTATTATCTTAATGGTTGGATAGGATCAACAACCAATACGGTTGACGATATTTTAATCGACGGTATTTCATTATCTCCTAAATTTTACAAAAGAATAGACGTAGCAGAATATTATTCAGTTATTGGAGATCTTCATGGATTTGAGATCGAATTACCTTTTGATAAAATGAATTTAGAGATCGAAGTCTTATTAGGAAATGATAGTATATTATACAACACAGGCATTAAATTTAATCAGTGGATCGTTTATAAATCTGGATATGGTCAATTACACAAAGATATTATTGTAGTTGATAATTTCTATGCAGATCCAGATATGGTTAGAAATTTTGCAATGAATAACTTAAAATACGAACCATCCGGATACCACAAAGGTCAAAGATCTCAATCTAAGTATATTTTAGAAGGAACTAAAGAGAGACTTGAACAAATTATGGGTCGTAAAATTCTTAATTGGAATCATCCTAATTACGCAAACGGTGTTTTCCAATTTTGTACTGCCGACCAACCTATTGTATACCACGTAGATTCTCAAATGTACGCCGCTATGGTATACTTAACGCCAGATGCTCCAGTAGATACAGGAACAGCGTTATACAAAAGTAAAGTAACTGGATTAAGAGGTTTTCCACAAGACGGTAGAGGAGGAGAAGATTACTATCTAACGTTCAAAGGTTTGAGCCAAGATATGAATTTTTACGATCGTACTCAATTCGAAAAAGTTGATGATGTCGGTAATATCTACAACAGACTTATAATCTTCAATTCATCAAACTTACATGCAGCAACCGGATACTTTGGAGATGCAATCGATAACGCAAGATTTTTCCACCTTTTCTTCTTTGATGTAGAATAATTAAATTAAATATAAATGACACATAATTTACATATCTTAACAAGATGTACACGCCCTCAAAATTTATTGAAGGTAAGAGAATCAGTATTCTCAAATTTAAATGAAAATATCAATGTCAATTGGCATATTATTTTTGACACAGCCCCTCTAAAAGACATCGATGCTGAAATGTTATCTACACTTGCTGAGGATCAATCAACACACCTACACTTTATTAAAGCGGGAGACGGTGGATTATTGTATCCGCAAACGAGTGAATTGATTAAGTCTATTGAAGACCAATCCGCTTGGTTCTATTTCTTAGATGATGACAACATTATGCATACAGAGTTTTATGCAAAAGCAGCAGTCTTCTTAAATGAAGAAGAAAAGTCAATGCATTTGGTTTCTCAATGGGTTGCTGGTCGTGATTTCACCAGACTTGATGTTAGAGAAGCAACTCCTGAAAATACAGGATTCCAAAAATCAGACATTGCACAATTAGTATTTAAGAGAAGTGTAATGGAACAATATTCATTTGGATCTAATTACGCAGCAGACGGATACTTCATTGAGAACGTATTAACGGATCACCCTGAGTGGTTTAGCTGGCACAATGATATTCTATCACACTACAATTACTTAGAGAAGCAGGCAAGCCCTAAAGTACCTAAGGTTCTATATATTGGACCTGGTCAACCTGATCTAAGATCAATTAGAGGATTAAGCTATGAAGCAGATGAATTGAATGTAATGCACTTAGAAGACGATTCAGATATTGCACAGATTTTGGTTAAATTTAATCCAGACTCTATCATAACAGTTGGAGAAAGTTGGATGGCTTTTCCAGATTTAGCAAATATGCCATTACAATATCGTAGAAAATGGGTAAATATTACTGAAGAAGAATTTGAACTAAGCTCAGCAGGTCAAACAGCGTATTCAGTTGCTATGAATGCAATGTTGGATCCAACAACATTGACCGATGAGAATATGATTTCATTCTATACACCAATCTATAATACTGGAATGAAATTATGGGAAACATACGCTTCAGTTGCTAGACAAACCTATCCAAACTGGGAATGGGTTCTTGTAAATGATTCAACAGACGGTGGTAAGACTCTTAAAATTGCAGAACAAATTGCAGAACAAGATCCTAGAGTTAGAGTATTTGATTTTAGAGAAAAGAGCGGCGGTTGTATCGGAGAAGTAAAATGGCGAGCATGTTCAATGGCAAAAGGATATATTCTTGCAGAACTTGATCATGATGATCTTTTAGTAGAAACTTGTGCTGAAGATTTGCACAAAGCTGCACAAGCACACCCTGAATGTGGAATGTTCTATGGAGATACTGCAGAAGTAACTGAAAACTGGGAAAATCATACGTATGAACCCGGATTCGCGCTTGGATATGGTAACTATAGAGAAGAAGAATATAAAGGTAGAATGTTGGCTCCAGCAAATCAACAGAATATTAATCCTAAAACGATTAGACACATTGTTGGTGTACCTAACCACATTAGAGCATGGAGACGTTCAACTTATTTTGAAATTGGAGGACACAATAGAACTCTTACAATTGCTGACGATTACGAATTGGTCGTAAGAACATTCTTAAAATCTAAGATTTGTAGAATTCCAAGGTTGACATACATCCAATTCTTGTATAACAACGCATCTGGCAGAAATACGCATGATCTATCGAGAGCAGATATTCAACGTCGAGTTAGAACTATCGCAGCGCATTATAACGAACAAATTAAAGCAAGATTCGAAGAGCTCGGTATTCATGATTGGGCATACGAAGCAAACCCGCACTACCCAATCTTAACTGAATCTAGATTTGGAGAAGAAGAAGGAGTTGCAAATGTAATTTATAACGAAAATATTGAACAAACAAAAAAAGAAGAAGAATATGGAACTATTGCCAGCATTTGAACCAAAACAAAATAACGCATTAGATTATTACTGGTTTCATGAAGGATTTACCAAAGAGGAATTAGATCGAATCTATCAATCGGTTGCGCAACTACCATTTGAAGTTGCATCAACCCAAGGCGGTATGTCAAATGACAGAAAGTCTAAGATCAAGTGGATTCCACAAAAAGGAGAATGGATGTGGATCTATGAAAAATTAATGGATCTTGCTAGAATTGCAAACGATGAAATGTGGAGATTTGATCTTTTAACTGCACCTGAAGTAATTCAATATACTGAATATTATGGAACTGATGAAGGCAAGTATGATTGGCACCAAGACGTAGGTAGTCACGACCTTTCAATCAGAAAGGTATCATTAACAGTCCAACTGTCAGATTCAAATGATTACACTGGCGGAGATTTATGTTTTTGGAAAGGTGGATCAAGTTTAGATAAAAATGTATTAGTAGCTCCTAGAGCAGCAGGGAATGTTGTAATCTTCCCAAGTTACATGGTTCACTCTGTTAGACCAGTTACATCTGGAACAAGACGTTCATTCGTTCTTTGGTTAGGTGGAGGACACTACAAATAAGATATCATGATTAATAATTTTTGTATTTGTACATTAACGCATAGTACTGAGGGCAGAGATATTGCCCTTAAAAATACCATAAGTTCTATTATGGATAACTACCATGGTGACAAATTCGAATGGTTTATTTGGATTAATATTACAAATGCAAAAATTAATGAAGTATTAGAGTGGGCTCGAGAAACTTATGTGGATCGAGTTCACTTCAATATTCATATTAGTGAATATAATTTAGGACCAGGAGGAGGGATTAATCGACTCAACGAATTAAGTAAAGAATATGAATATAGTTTCTTTATAGAAGGAGACTGGTTACATGTTCCAGGTAGAATCGCAGGTGTTAGTAGAAATTGGATTCAAAATAGTATTAAATTCTTAGAAAAGAATCCAGAGATTGATCAAGTTCAATTAAGAAGATACTTAGACGATGCAGATCATCGCATGTATACCTTTGGTTGGATTGATCATAAAAACGTAGAGCGAGTAGAAAATTGCGGCGATATGTTTTACGTCTTAAAAGAGAGAGACTATGTAAACACGCCAACCCTGCGCAGAATGAGCGCATATTATAAAAAGGAAATATTTCCATTAAAGGAATTTGGCAGCTCAACTGAAAATAGCAAAGAAGTTAAAGGAAATCCAGAATGGGGCATGGCTGAAATTTCAGCATGGCAAACTAAAATGACTGGAGCTTGGCTAGCGTATGGAAACTTTGTTCACTTTGAAGATTGGCCATACGGTCAAGATTGGAGTAAATATGAGCAAGATAATAGAGGATGCGGAAAATTCAAATTGAGAGGTAATGTTAAATGTAAATACGGATTTTTAACACCAAGTCCTGCATTTTGTATATTATGTGAAAAGTCTCAGGATATTACATACATTGTTGAACATTCTCAAAAATACGAAAAGGCTATTAGAGAAATTGATCAAATGGAAGTTGAGCCAGATATGGTTGGATATATTGAAAAATTAGAATCATATTCAGTCGACCCAGCCATTAATATTAGAGAATTAATAAATCTAGAAGAGCACGAAACCCTTAAAAAAAATTGGAGAAACCCTAAACAATAAACTATGGCATATCCAGATATGAAATGCATGCACATTATTATATATGTCCACCACATGGATATTGATCTAATGTTCGACTACATCAACGGCAGGGTTAAAGAACCGCCGCACTATTGGATTAATCCAAGGGATTTACCAGAATCTATATCTGGTGGATTTTTAGAAGTTTCAGTAAGTTACGAAACATACACTCTAATTAGAGAAGTGCGAATGCACTCTACTTGGAATCAACTTTAAACTTTTTTAAGATGTCATATATAATATTATATGGCAAAGAAAAAGAAAGAGGAAACGATTCATGTCTCCAATCCAAAGGTTGGATCAATATATTATTTTAGATTCGCTGGCTCAATTATGCCAGGTACCCTCGATGAGGTTAATGAAAAACTAACTAAACATTATGGACATAAATGGTTCTTGTTTTCAAGAACAGACGGAGGTAAGACTATGAGGTATCCTGCGTCTATTTACAATATTGCAAAAACTGAAAATGAACTAAGAAATTATTAATGTACTCGACAACTGAACTTAAATCGATGTTGTTCATTGATATTGAAACAGCATCACAATACAGAGATTTAGAAGATCTAAAATCAAATGGACCAGAGCACTTGTATGAACTGTGGTTGAAAAAAGCAGAAAGTATCAGATTATACGAGCCTGAAAAGAAGGATTTAGACGATACTGAAATGTATCAAAAGTGTGCTTCAATCTATCCAGAATTTGGTAAGATTAATACCATATCGATTGGTCAAATCAAGTTTGACGAGACTGGCATGCCTGTTAGTTCAAATATAAGATCTTTTTACGGAGATGATGAGTCTGTATTTTTGCAAGAATTTCTTCAAATTATGGGAGTCATATTTACAAAGAGCCCAACAATCCAATTGGTAGGTCACAACATTAAAAAGTTCGATATGCCTTGGATTGTTAAACGAGCATTGATCAACGGTCTACAAGTTCCTTCCCAGTTTTATTTTCAAAAACAAAAGCCTTGGGAAAACTGTCTACTAGATACAATGGAGGTTTGGAAATTTGGTGGAATGACAGGGGCATCTCTTGATTTAATTTGCGGAGTGTTTGATATTCCATCACCAAAGGATGCTATGAAAAATACAGAAGTTTCTGAAAACTATTGGGCTGGCAAACTGGAACAAATTAAACAATATTGTGAAGGAGACGTTTTAGCAACGATGAACGTGATGCTAAAAATCTCTAATCTACCTATATTATGAAGATCTGGGCATTTGTAACCGTATGGAATGAGGAGTTAATGCTTCCTTATTATCTAAGACATTATTCTCAATTTTGTGATAGAATAATTATCCTGGATAATATGTCAACAGATGGGACGAGAATGATTGCAGAAGAGTATGCAAATATTGTAGATATTGAGATTATTCCATTTGAAACCGACGGTAAATTTAATGATTATGCCCATATTGAATTAAAGAAACAAAGTCTTCAACACGCAAAGGGAAGGGCCGATTTTGCAATCTTAACCGATTGCGACGAATTTGTATATCATCCTAATATCAAGCAATTCTTAGAGGAGAATAAGGACTGCAGTGTGTTCTATCCAGCTGGTTTTCAAATGGTATCAGATGAATTTCCGTACAACTTACCAGGCCAATTATACGAATATGTAACATTTGGAGAACCAACTCCATGGTATGTTAAACCTATGATTATCAATTTGAATATCGTAGAAAATTTGGAATGGGTAGAGGGTGCTCATGAATTAGAGGCAGACATTGAACTCGGTAAATTCTATCACCCAGTGCCAGAAGATATTAGACCAGTTGGAGAATATCAAGGACATCCGTGGGGTCGTTGGCAAAAATTGTATGAAATTCTTGATCAATTCAACGATGTTCCATTAAAAACACTACACTATAAATTCTTAGGATTTGATTATGTCAATGATCGATACAAACAATATGCAAATAAAATGAGTGATGCCAATACCGAGAACCAAGTAGGTATGCATTA
>Ga0181563_10003112_pt1 | contig 15945 bp, 10 predicted proteins | sample 011ome_25_FD_133759 | JGI IMG/M metagenome (GOLD analysis project Ga0181563, IMG submission 133759) | Coastal salt marsh microbial communities from the Groves Creek Marsh, Skidaway Island, Georgia - 011512CT metaG (megahit assembly) | ecosystem: Environmental > Aquatic > Marine > Intertidal...
GACTCATGTCGCTCGTTATACGGTTAACGCATGACTTCCCTGGTTCGTTCTCGTTGGGCCGCCATTGGCTCCGCTATCGCCGTCACCCTTGGCGGAGGAAGCCTCATCGGAGTGTCCGCGTCCGGCACAGAATCCACATTCGTCCCCGTCGAACCAGGCCGCATCCTCGACACCCGCAGCACCACACCCATCGGCGCCAACAACGCCTTCGGCACACCACTACGCCTCAAAGTCGCCGGAGCCGACCTCACCGACGGATCACGCTCCGCAGGCATCCCCACCACCGCCACCGCCGTCACCGGAACCATCACCGCCACCGGAACCGGAGGCTGGGGCTTCGTCACCGCCTACCCCTGCGACTCCACCACCGACACCCCACCCGAAGCATCAAACGTCAACTTCACCGGAGCCGACCAAACCGTCGCGAACTCCGCCACCATCCCACTGTCCAACGACGGCTACATCTGCCTCACCGCCTACGACACCACCCACCTCCTCCTCGACGTCTCCGGCTACTACACACCCGCCAACACCGCCGCCATCGACGCGTACACCAAAACCGAAACCGACGCACTCCTTGCCGCCGCCGTCACCGCGGGGCCACAAGGTGAACAAGGCCCACAAGGCGAACAGGGCCCAACTGGTGAGACTGGCGCTACCGGCCCTCAGGGCCCGACCGGTGAGACCGGTGCAGTCGGATCACAGGGCGAACGAGGACCGTCCGGGCCTGTCAACCGGATCACCGACGAGCAAATCGCCACATTCGCTTGGTACGACGACCCCGGCCGAGAAGCTGTCCTTGACGTTGGGTCGTTCCCACAGCGAGCCGCTTCAGATGGCTCAAAGGTGTACGTTGCCAACAACGGTGACGACACGGTGTCCGTGATTGATCCGACGGATAACTCGGTTGAGTCGATCGCCGTTGGTACCTCACCCAGTGGCGTTGCTTTTGACGGCTCGAATATTTATGTGGTGAATTTCAACGACCGAACACTGTCGGTGATTGACCCTGCGACCGGTACCGTCGTTGACGAGGTTACGGGCCTAGCTTCAGGGGCGAAGCACATTGCATATGACGGCACATACCTCTACGTGTCGAATCGCAATGGCGGTTCGGTCACTGTGATTGACCCGACCGACAATTCGACCGTGACGTCGCTGTCTGTGGGCACCACTCCTGAAGGAATGGCCTCTGATGGAACACAGATATTTGTTGCGAACTTCTCGGATGACACGGTGTCGGTGTACGACCGCTCTGCGAGTTTCGCATCGGAGACCGTGATTAACGTGGGGACAGAGCCGTATGAGGTGATGTACTCCGGCAGGTATGTGTATGTCTCGAATTCGGGTTCGGCTGACGTCACCGTCATCGACCCGTCGGATAATTCGGTTGTCGATACCGTGACGGTTGGCGACACACCCCAAGCGATGACGTTCGACGGGAAGTACGTGTACGTTGCGAACTGGAGGGACGCCACGCTGTCCATCTTGAACCCGACAGACGCGCACGCTGAGGTGAACACGATGAGCGTTGGAACCGGTGGCGGCGTGTCGCAAACAGCCGATGTCTTGTTCGATGGCACGAACCTGTATGTCGTCAACTATCGAGATGATCAGGCGCGGAAGTTGCTGCCGGAGTAAAGGAGAACTCGCTGTTCCGCGCCGAGCAGTCGGAGCCCAGCCGTCACTAGCGCCAGCGGAAGACCACTGGTTGCGCACTCGCCCTCGTTCGTTCGTGCATGTTGTGCTGAGCGACGTGGCGAGCCTCACAATGCATTTCTCGGAGGTGTGGTAGACACACTAGGTGGGGAGCACTTCGCATCCGACAGCACGGGCAGGTCGCATCGTCAGCCTTGACGTGATCAGAGGAGTTGCCATCCTTGGTATTTTGCCGATGAATGCGTTGACGTGGGCTTTTGATGATTTATCGGCCTACTCGAATCTTGATGCCGGAGGCACATCCCAACCCGTTGATTGGGTGGTTGGCATCGGCTCAAAAGTGTTCGTTGAACAGAAAATGATGGCGTTGTTCTCGTTGTTGTTCGGCGTAGGTGTCGTGATTTTTTATGAGCGTGCCCGCACGAAAACCACCCACCCGAATTGGCTCAGCCTGTGGCGATTCACGTTGCTGCTGGTCATTGGCATCATCCACGCCGCATTTTGGATAGGCGATGTTCTCTTCGTCTACGCGTTGTGCGCACCCGTTGTGTTGGCAGTGCAGCGTCGTTCGCCGCGAACGCTGATGAGCTGCGGGGTAGCGCTTGTCCTCGCCGGAACGCTCGCCGCCGGTGTTGTTCAAGCCGTCGTGAACAGCGGTGACGGTGTGCTCGGTGAATATTGGGTTGCGGGTGGCGGCACGATGGGTGATGAGGTGGGGGCGTGGTTCATCGCGGACAGCTTCTTGCGTGCCCTCGGAATGATGTTGATCGGGGTCAGTCTGTATCGGCGTGAGGTAGTGCAAGGTGGGCTTCCTCGGTCGGTCTATCAGCGGATGGTCCGGTGGGGCTTTGGTATCGGGGTTCCGGTGTCCGCAATTGGTGTTGTTGTCCACATTGTCGATGATTGGTCGTCAGAGACAGCGTTGGTTGGTCATATCCCGGTTGGTCTGGGCACCATCCCGATGGCGTTCGGATACCTCGGCCTGATCATTTTGTGGGGACATAAACACAGCCGTGTCTCGTCACGACTCCAAGCTGCGGGCCGAATGGCAATGACGAACTACCTGTCGCAGACGGTGTTGGGTTTGGCGACGTTGGCGGTCATCGCTGATAACACAGCGGTGTCACGCACCGGTGTTATGGCGTGGGTGTGTGGCGTGTGGGTGGTGCAACTGTGGTGGTCGACGTGGTGGTTGCAGCGTTATCGGTTTGGTCCTGCTGAATGGTTGTGGCGTTGCGGGACGTACCGGCAGATGCATGCCTTTCGCCGCTCTGACCGCTAGACGGGTGAGGTGTCGTGTCGTCGTCTGGCCGCAGCGGTGCTGGGTGTCAGCGGCGGGATCGCACGCGAAGTGGTCGCCGTCGTGCGTGGGGGAAGACCTGAGAAAATTTGTCTTCTGCGGCGTCGGTGCCGACAATAAGAAGGTCACCTCCGGCGGGGGAGTGGCTGGTGTGCCTCTCGGTTGCCGTGCAACACCCCGTTTTGTTCGATAGCGACCACGTTGCAGTTCGTGCGTCGGTAGACGTGTGCTTCAGCCAGCGTGCGTCCAACGAGTTCACGATGGACAGCGTGGCGTCCCTCAAATTCGCAACGTACACGTACTTCCCGTCGAACGTCATCGCTTGGGGTGTGTCGCCAACCGTCACGGTATCGACAACCGAATTATCCGACGCGCCGACGATGAAGACTTCTTTGGGCTCACATCCCGATAGCAACTAACGTCGACATCAGTGAAAGAGCGCTATGACTTTGTCATCGTCGGTGGTGGATCAGCGGGTTGTGCCCTTGCGAACCGTCTGAGTGCCGACCCGTCTAACCGTGTGCTTGTCGTCGAAGCAGGCAGGATGGACTGGAAATGGGATGTGTTCATCCACATGCCGGCTGCTCTTTCGTATCCGATTGGCAACCGTTTTTACGATTGGAAATACGAAACAGAGCCAGAGAAATACATGGGCGGTCGAAAGGTGTACCACGCCCGTGGAAAGGTGCTCGGTGGGAGTTCCAGCATCAATGGGATGATCTTCCAACGAGGCAATCCGGCAGATTACGAGAAGTGGGCAGCGGAACCAGGTCTTGAAGATTGGGACTTCGCTCATTGCCTCCCGTATTTCAAACGAATGGAGACCTGTCTCGCTGGACCAGATGAATGGAGAGGCGACGATGGGCCGCTCGTGCTTGAACGCGGCCCTGCGACCAACCCTCTCTTCGGTGCATGGTTGGAGGCAGGACAGCAGGCGGGCTTCCGAATCACAGAAGATGTGAACGGCTTCCGTCAGGAAGGCTTCGCGGCCTTTGACAAAAATGTCTCCCGTGGTCGACGCCTCAGTGCTGCGCGCGCGTACCTTCACCCAGTTCTCTCACGACCAAACCTTGATCTTGTCACCCGAGCACAAGTTCACCGGCTCACATTTGACGGCAACCGCTGCACTGGCCTTGAACTGCAGCACCGGCGCAAGACTCGTCAGGTCACTGCTCGAGAAGTGATTCTTTCTGCCGGAGCGTTTAATTCTCCTCAACTGTTGCAGCTATCGGGGATAGGCGACCCCGACCATCTCGCTTCACTTGACATCCCTGTCGTGAGTGCGCTTCCTGGCGTTGGAGAAAATCTTCAAGATCATCTCGAGGTCTACATTCAGTACGCCTGCAAAGAACCAGTTTCTATGCAACCACACCTCGCAAAGTGGCGGGCTCCCTGGATAGGTCTGCAGTGGCTGGCTCGTAAGGGTCCGGCCGCAACAAATCACTTCGAAGCAGGAGCGTTCATCAAGTCAAACCCGAGCGAGCCGTACCCAAATTTGATGTATCACTTCTTGCCGTTGGCGATTCGCTACGACGGTTCCACATCGAAAGGTGACATGCCGACGGGTCACGGCTACCAGGTGCATGTGGGGCCGATGTACTCGGAGTCCAAAGGGACGGTTCGTATCACTTCTCGTAATCCCAAGGACAAACCAGCGATTCGGTTCAACTACCTGTCGACCGAGCGTGATCGGCGTGAATGGATCGAAACCATTCGGCTCACGAGGTCAATCTTGAATCAAGAGGCGTTCGCTCCGTTCAACGGCGGTGAAATCTCCCCAGGTGATCGGGTGCAAACCGATGAGGAGATCATGGATTGGGTGGCGCGTGATGCAGAGACGGCGCTTCACCCGGCGGGCACCGCAAAAATGGGGCGTGACGAGATGGCGGTCATCGACCCGTCATCGATGAGTGTCCACGGCACAGAAGGTCTTCGCGTGGTCGATGCCTCCGTGCTTCCGGTCATCACGAACGGCAATATCTACGCGCCAACGATGATGGTGGCCGAGCGGGCGAGCGACCTCATTCTTGGAAATGAGCTCCTCCCGGCGGCGGACAGCACGCCATTTCTTGCCAGTGGCGACGTGTAGCGGGCGGCGCACCCGCACGTACGTCGAGATGCATGCACAGGGTGCTTGTCATTCCACCGAAGACAGTATGTCTGGCGGACCTGACGCGAGTTCTTGAAATCTCGCAGCTACCGGACGGGGATTCCGCGCTGTATCGAACAGACCAACTTCGGTGACCGCTCCGGAAGGTTCGATGAGGGCGGTCTGCCAATCGAATTGGTCACCGCGGCTGTACCAGCAAAGTCCTCGTGCTGGTCGCCCGTTTGCGCGCAGCCGTCCAAGTGCCGTCGAGAATGCCTCGAGCCAAGGAATTTGCTGCTCGATGGGAAGCGTCAAGTTTGAGGTCTCGGCGATCCAAAATGGCTGGTCGTAGCGATCATGCCAGCGTTCGATCTCTTCCTCGGCAAGGTGAATGAGTTGTTGGGTTGACCAATCGGGGCGCGAATCACCGATCGCGTTGACCGAGATCGGATAGATATCGAGACCGGCGACGAGTCGATCAGAAACAGCGAGGCTCCGTATCCGGTCGAGTTGTTGCGTGTCGACCATGTCAAAGTAACCAGCAACGCCCGGTTCAACGCCGAAATGGAGATCCCACACGAGCCACCCGAGTGCCCGTTCTCGAGCGACTTCCGCAGCAGCATCTGGGGTGTCGTTTACCGCAACTGGAATATCGAACCCCTCAGAACCGATCCAGAGACCGTTGCGGTCGTTACGAATGAGTTCGATGGCTTCAAGATTGGCCTGAACAACATTTGCCAGGGCTTGGGCATGACCTTCAGCCGACGCCACCATGTCGTTCCAGATTCCGTAGCGAGCTGATAGTCGTGCAGTGATGCCGGGCTCGTTGACCGGCGTGAACCACTTCGGCGAGTCATACCGTTCGAGAAAGGCAGCGACGTAGGAAACGAAGCCATCAATCCAATCGGACGCGATGAACCCCGTGTAGTGATCAGGTAATCCAAAGTGCAGAAACTCGACGATTGGCTCAAGCCCCGCGTCATCGCACGCGCTGAACGCTCGATCCCACAAAGACCAGTCGTACACCCCTGGCCGTGGCTCAGCCAGCCTCCATGGAGTCCCATAGCGAACGATGCCAATGCCAAGACCTGCAATCGCAGTGAGATCTTCTTCCATAAGTTGGTCGTGACCAGATTGGGCGAACTGGTTCTGCCTGAAACGTTCACCTCGGCGCATCACAATCGGGTCAGAACCCTCCTCGCCAATCGACCATACAAAGTCAGGGAAATCAGAGGTGTTGGCCACAATTGAAGAGTAGCGAGCGGTTGATGCCGGGCGGTTCCCGTAACTCATCGAGCGGGCCCACCTTGCCACGTTGCGAGGAAGAGAACCTCCGTTGCTCATTGTGCAAGAGGTCGGTCACACCATCAGAGATGACGGTGCAGCATTTCTAACGTTGGTGATTGATGCGGCGGGTCAGCAATGGCAAATGAATCTGTGGAACCAGATATCGAACCATGGTGTTAGTCAGATGTTTCGAAGACAGCGGCTGGCAACAGGCGTTTGGAAAACATTGGCGAAAACCTAGGAAAGCCGAGAAGACCCATAGGCAAACACATTGAACCACAAGACTCAAAGAATTTTGGGAAGGCCCCACCCCGGGATTCTCCCGAAATTGCGGTGAGTGCCTTCCCGTAATTGGGGCTCGTTCTCTATGACGGTGAGCGTTATTGTCCTCGCCCCCCTACCGCGTGTTTTGTCGACCGAGTGGCCTGTCACGTTGTGAGGGCTGTGACGACGGATTCTCCGTCGGCCCGGTGCACCCGGGCCACACCAAACCCGATTGTGGCGCCCGCCGTCAGAGTGATCTGGATTTCGCTCATCGTTTGCCCCAGCAACTTTGTTGTACCGAGAGCGGTGTGAGAAATGTCCTCGCGGTTGATCGTTGCAAGAACAGCAGAGGGTTTGCCGAGAGCTGAACGTTTGAGAATGACCACCTGGTCAGGGGTCACTGTGAGCAGGACTTGTGTTTGGGCGCCAAGGTCGGTGCCCGCTTCGGTTCGTTCGGCTCGATCAGCCTCAGTGTTCTCGGCGCCAGCCTGAGAACCTGCGATGAGCCCGGCAGTTGCGAGGCTCGGATCGACGGCCGCAGCCGCCACTGCTCCTGCGGCACCGGTGATGATCTCGGTGACTGCTCCCGAAGGGGTCACTTTTGCCGCAGCGATGATGGAGGCTCCGCCCAAGATCTGTGCGGTCTGTTTGCGGAGTTTGCCGAGGTTGATGGTGGACCTCCATTGTGTGGTTCCGTCGTTCCGTCGCGGCCGTCTGTCAGTGACGACATTGCACTCCGGGTCTTCCCGTGCAATCAGCGGTGGCGCCGGCCGCAACCTTCAATGCTGTGTTGGTGGGCCTGCGGCAAGCGCACCAACCTCATTGGCTAGAGCATTTCCCTTAGATGCATCGGAGGGCAAAAGCTTCAAGGTCGACCCCTGATTCTTCGCCGCGAAGCATCGCCTGCTCGGCCTCTTCGAATTCTGTTGCCGATAACTCGCTTTCGAGTTCATTGAGCAAGCATGAGCAATAGTCGTTCGCCTCGTCACTTGACATACCCATCTCGGCGCCTGTGAGGCAGCCTGTCATGAAGTTGTCTTTGAGTTCTGATGGCCAGGCTGCAGAGTTGTCACTATCGCTTCCGCCGCAAGCACTCGCTCCAACCAGCAATGCTCCTACCAGAGCGACCCTGCGAATAATCATAGAAATAGCCATTTGTCGTACCTCCCGTCCGTGATAGTAGTTCACTCGGAGAGGTCATGGGCGAAGGGCTCGATATCCGAAGCGAGTCTCATCTGGGTTGTCGGGAACGTTGCAGGGGTCTGTGTGGGCGGCCGCCGGCACGTCGCTAATCGTGTCGTGAGCGGTCCACATCTGGGCCAGTTCAGCGGCGCGAACGGGTGCGCAGCGGACGTCGCCGGGCATGGGGGAACACCTGTGAGAATTGTTCCTCCGCAGTGTCCGTCCCGACGAGAAGCAGTTCGCCATCGGCCGGGAGTGGCTGTTGGGCGTCAGGGTTGCCGTGAAGGATGCCATGTTGCTCGATGGCCACCACGTTGCACTGTGTGCGTCGGTAGACATGTGCCTCTGCCAATGTGACGCCGACCAACTCGCGGGGCACTGGCGTGCGGAACATATTCAGGCCCTGCGCCACGAGCAGTGTTTCGTCACCACGGAAATGGTTCCAGATCGTCGCGGAACCGGTGCCGGCGTACGACAGCACGGCATCGGCTCCGGCGCGGTACAGCGTGGTGACGTTCCGGCCGAGGTTGGACCTGGACACGATGCGGGCATCTGGTCGCAGGCCACGGCAGTACCTCGTGAGGTACACGTTCACGTTGTCATCGTGGGTGGTGATGAGGATCGCGCCGGCATCGCTGATGCCGGCCTGGTCGAGAATGGCGCGATCGGCGGCATCCCCGATGACGTACGTGGGGTGTGAACGTTGTCGTTCGGGTAGGCGATCGATGATGGTGACGTCGATGCCGTCGTCGGAGAATGCGCGAGCGGCGGCACGGCCAACACGGCCTCCGCCGATGATGATCGCTTTGGTGGCCGCGGGGGAGTCGACGGCGAACTCTTGGTCGAACGCTGCGAGCTGTTCGGCGGTGCCGGCAAGAAGAAGGATCGAGGAATCACACAGCACGGTGTCGCCGGTGGCAACGGAGAAATCGCCACGATCCCACACACCGATGATTCCCACCCCGAAGCGCTGTCGCAGTCGGGTTTCTTGCAACGTGCGATTGGCGAAGTCGGTGCCTACTACGCCGGCCTCAGCGATCCGGAGGCCGGCGAAATGTCCGATTTGGTGGCTTTGGCCTCCGAGGCCGAGTGCCCGTGCGGCCATGGCTGTGCCGAGCACATTGCCCAGTTGCACCACGTGGTCCGAGCCGGCGATCTCGAGAATGTCGACCGCAGCGGGTGAGTTCGCGCTTGAAATGATCGTGGTGTCGGGGGCGATCTCGCGCACGGTGAATGCGATGTTGGTGTTGATTTGATCGTTTTGGGTGGCCACGACCAAGGCGGCTTGTTGGACGCGGGCGTTGTGATATGTGGCGGGGTCGTCGAGGGCTCCGACGATGACGCGGCGCCCCTCGTCATGGAGGCGGCCCGCTTCGTCGACGTCTTCGACCACGAGGACATACGGGAGTTCCGTCTTGTCGGCGCGATCGATCAGGTCCTGTTCGATGGGGCCGAGAGCGGTGAGAATCAGATGCCCTGACGTTGACTCGGCGAGGGTGCGTGGAGCACGTCGGCGCTCACGCTCGTTGATCCAGGGGATGAATACGAACTGGATAAACGCGAAGGGGAGTACAACAAGCAAGAACGCGGACCCGGAGACCAGAACCACCACGGAGAACGAGCGCCCGAGGTCGGAGGTGAATGTGATGTCACCGAACCCGAGAGTGGTCATCGTCGTCATCGTCCAATAGATGCTGGTTGGCCACGAGTACGACCGACCTTCGCGAGCCATGAGCTCGTGGAAGATGGTGCTGAACACCAGCACCAAGACGATGAACATGACGGCAAGAATGACCACGGTCTTGCGTCGGCGACGGCGCTCGGTTTGTTGTGCGATTTGCTGGGCGCGATCGGCCCGGCTATGGGATCGTTGATCAGCCGAGCGGAACTGCTGGGTGGCTTGGGTGACCACCATCCCCAACGACTTCAGCATGATGCACCCCCGATGGCTGACACTCTGTCAGCGTGCCACATGAGGGACAGGGTGCGTGGCGACGTGGTCGTGGAAACAGCTCATGAGATGTGTTCTGGGTTGAAGAACAGCTGTGAAAGACCTTGAGGCGAGGAGCAGTCAATCGGTTCAACCGTTCCGTTTTCAGCGGTGACATTGCTGGCAGGGGAGGTCAAGGTAAGGCCGATGAGAATCTGGTGGCAGAAATTCGTTTACATGTGAGGCTGCAGTGTCCGGGGGAGTTGCATCGAGAGCCCCGCGTGCCGGCTCTTTTTCAATGGGTAGTTGGGCCCTTGAAAAGTGTTGGGTTAGACATTTCTCAATCAAAATCGTGACATAACAGTACATTTTGATTAGACTGTCAACTAATGCACCGTTATACAAATCGATCTACTGTCAGAAATCTTGCGGTTCTAGCGTTCGCAGCTGCTGGTACTTTCGCTGTTGCCCTACCTTCAAACCCTCTATCGGCTGCCGCCTCCGCCCCTACGGTTGGCTCGCCTGCCGAGTTCAGTCTCGATCTCACCAACAACGGTTTGCCATTCCTTATCGGCTCGTACAACACCGCGTCCGGTTACCAGAACTACCAGATCATGAACATCGAGGGGACGACAACCTCCGATGCTGACGCTGGCTACCCAGGACACGATCTGGTTCGTGATTTCCAGGGTGACCCCAGCGACTGGTGGTTCGCCCCTAACGGCTACGGGGATCAAGGGGAAGACCTGCAGGGTTTCATGTATGACGCTGCCGCTCCCGCAGATTCCAAGTACGCCTATTTTGTCTTGGAGCAGTCCAATACAGGGAACTCCCCTAGCCATATCGGGCGTGTCGACAACAACGGTGTCTTTGCTCACGTTGCCCACGTTGACCGCACCTCTGGGGTGCTTCATGCTGAACACGAATGGACGATGCTGTCGAGCGGCGACCTCATTCTTTTCGAGTCGACAACCGGCAAGCTCCTCAACTTTGGCAACCTGCGCTCTCTCACCGACGAATACACTCCCGACACAAAGGGGCAGTCACCTACGCTAACCCCGCAAAGTGAAACCGCTGTCGGGCAGGAAATGCCTGCAACCACTTTCTCCGATAACGGTTTGCCGGGCCTTTTGCAAACAGCGGTTGTCGATATTGCGGGCGTTGAGCACGTCATGGTTATTGACTCTGACTCTCTTCCGTCTGTCGGCATCCATCTTTTCAACGCGGCAACTCTCGCGTATGTCGGTGAACTTGACCCGTCGGCATCAACAGGCCTTGAAGGCGAACCCAACTTTTGGACGACAACCTCTTCCCCGGCCGTCGAAGCAACGGCTTCTATCGGCGGTGACGCCTACCTTGTTTACTCGACCCCTGAGACTGTTCTTTCATATAGCTCCGTCTTCGCCGACTACGCCTTGGGTAAAATCGCGGCTGACCAAATCGACCTGAACACGATGACGGTCACTATCACTTCGCACCTCACTGACGTTGAGATGCGTAACCGTGTTTCTCTTGGCATTCAGGCCCCGGCTGCTGCGCAAACGCTCAATCTTCCACCGGCTTTGCCCGCTATCTCCTACCTTGTCTACGACGAAAACGGCGGTCAGGCAGGCACCGCGCCAAGCGCCCACACCGACGAGACCTCCACTGTTGTGGCCGTTGAGTCCGGAATCCCAACCTATGACGGTTTCAACTTCACTGGTTGGAACACAGCTGCTGATGGAACTGGAACTAGCTATGGCGCGGGGGACAGCTACACGCTTCCTGGCGACGCTGGAGCAGCTGACTCTGTGTATGCCCAATGGGCACCAGCTCCTGGTACGACCTCATGTTCTTCAAGTCCGACTGGTTTCATCCAGGCCATCAAGGGTCTTGAGGGTGACGACATTGTGTCGTTCAAACTTTTGGACCTTGAGGTAGGCGACTACGTCGACATGGACCCGGCAGTTTCTTTGGATCTTGCGGCCCTGGGCTTTGGGGGCGCTGGTGGGTTCAACGCAACAGCGATTGATAAGGCGACGGGGAAAATTTTTGCAACGATCAATGATGGGGAGGATGTGTGGCTCGTGCAGTTCGATGTAGAGCCCACCCCGAATGTTGCATTCCTCGGCAAAGTCCGACATCCAGATACGCAGGGCGGTTTCTCCGGCACGGTGACGTCAGACGGTACCTACGTGATGAACTATTACATCACGGGCCTTGTTGAAATTCCGAATGTCTCGTCTCTTACGACTTACGGCTCACCTGAGGCAGCGAGCGGAGTGCTCCTTGGCACCGTGCACGAGACAGATGTTTTTGGTTGGCATGGCGATCTTGCATCGATCACGCTGTCTGACAACTCTGAGCACGTGGTTGGGTACAACCCGGCGACGAACAAGGTTGTTCTCGCTCCGGTAGATGACCTCAGCAACCCGGTTGCGTATACGACCACATTCCCAAGTTCCTTTGCTACGTCAGGTGAGAATCTTGGGGCGAGTTGGTCAACTGGCGACACTGTCTACTTGTCACGTAACGACGGTGAGGGTGTGTTCGCGGTTTCGGCCGACGACATTGACGTCAACGCGCAAGAACTGATCATGCGAGCGACATCCGTGACGTCGACGGTGTCAACCTCATCGAATGATGGGTTTGGGTGCGTACCTGCGGATGAAGCTCCTGAGGTGGTGCAGCTTCCTGACCAACTTGGAGGCCTGCATGGCTGGGTGTGGGCCGATATCGATGGGGACGGTTCACGTACTGCTGTTGAACCAACAAGCGGAATGTTCGGTGACGAAGCAGCCATCACTGGTTACAGCGCAACGGTGGTCTCTGAAACAGACTGGACGACGCTGCAAGGCGTTGTTACGGTGCCAGCAGGCACCCGCTACCCGGCAACAGTTGACGCTGACGGTAAATGGTCTGTTGACGGTTTGGCTGCTGGGGCTGACCCAACGGGTGTTGTGCAGACGTTCAAAGTCGAGTTCGACTACACCGGCGCAACTATGCCAGCAGATTTCTCTCCTGCGGGTTACACCGTCGAGGGTGGGTCAACTGGAACTGATTCTGACGTCCCCGTGACAGCAGGCGCTACTGCGACATCAATCGGTGGGTTCACCGTTGTCGCAGATACGTCGACGCATGCTGCCGATGCAGGCATCACAAATCCTCTGCCGGCACCTCCTGTTGTAACGTTTGAAGAAGAAGGCGGCACCGAGGTTGATGACCCTGTGTGCACAGCAGGTGGGTCGTTCACTGTGCCTGCTGCGCCGACTCGTGACGGGTACACGTTTGCCGGTTGGAACTCGGCTGCTGACGGGACAGGGACCGCCTACACCGTCGGCTCGACAGTCGATTGTGCTGATCTCACCATCTACGCCATCTGGACACAAAATCCAGTTGACCCGCCGGTCAACCCGCCGGTTGTCACATTCGAAGAAGAAGGCGGCACCGAGGTCGATGACCCTGTGTGCACGACTGGTGGGTCGTTCACTGTGCCTGCTGCGCCAACTCGTGACGGGTACACGTTTGCCGGTTGGAACTCGGCTGCTGACGGGACAGGGACCGCCTACACCGTCGGCTCGACAGTCGATTGTGCTGATCTCACCATCTACGCCATCTGGACACAAGAATTAATTGAGCTACCTGCAACAGGTCAGGATGAGACACGCATCCAGCTTGCAGTGTTGGTGGCAGCGTTAGGGGCTTTCTTGCTCTTGCTGAACGGACAGCGACGAAAAGAACTGCCGACTATCCGTGAGCGTTAATTCATTGATGATCCGTGGATTAGCACTTCGAATATCCGCAGTTCTCGGCCTGTCCGCAGGGGCGTTAATGATTGTCAGCGCACCGAGCATGAATCCGGTGTCAGCGACAGGGAGCACGCCATCATACGACGTTGCTTCCAGCGGCGACCCAAGTCAGTTCGACGGCAATACAAGTACCCAAACGTTCAATATTGCGGCGTCTCCTGACGGCTCGGTGTACGTGGCAGGCAAATACCGGAACACCGCCGTTTGGGGTGACATTCAGCTCACTTCATCTACAGAAGCAGGGTATTTAGCAAAGGTTGGCCCGGACGGTGTGTGGGACTGGGTTGTTGACGCGAAAGACGTCAACTCTTGGGGTGATAGTCAAGTGGAAGACGTTGTCGCGCTAGATGACGGCTCCGCCATTTTCCTTGTTGACGCCGGGTACGACATGGGTTTCACGAACCCGGTCACTGGTGTCGCTGAAACATTCTCCACAGCTGGAGATACGTCCATTGTTGCTCGCATCGCTGCCGATGGGACGTTCATGTGGTTCAAAGAGTTGACAGGGTCTCCTGAGCATCCGTTCAGCCTCGCTCTTTCCGCCGACCAGGCTTCTGTCGTCGCAGTTACTTCAGTAACCACATCGACAACCTCGGCCATAAGCATCGAGGGTTTCAACGCCTCCACAGGTGTATCAGAGTGGACGGACACTATTTCGTTCACTAGCGGTGCTGAGCGTCACTCCAGCTACCGACCCCGAGTAGCTGCAAATGACGCGGGTCTTGCTGTGGTGTCATTCCCGTACTACAACGGCAACGCAGTCGTCAACGGTGTCAGCTACAACTCAGAAGATAACAACAACCAAAGCAACGGTGCTTCCCAAACCATTTTTGTGGCGTACGACATTTCGGACCCGCAAACAGCTGGTGTTGATTGGGTGGCGCGGACGCGTAAAAGCGCAACTGACAACGTTGGCGGTTCGACCGAAGCTAGGGCAGGTCTTCACAACCTTGCCGCATCTGGCAACAACTTCTTGGCCCTCATGTATGTTCTTGGTGGGAGCAGTAACGGAACCGTCGACTTTGCTGATGCCTCTGACTCGACAGACCTTTCCTACACCACAGATTTCAACGTTTCCACTGATGAGGACGAAGGGTATGTCGTTGTTGAGCTATCGAGCACCGGTGATTGGGTTGAGAAAACTCGCATTTTTTACTGTTCCACCACCGCCGGTTTCGGTTGTGGTTTAGATAGCGCCTACGACGAAAAGGGCCTTCATGTTGCTAGCGACGGCAGTTTCGACATTTTCGCTTCAGCTACAAGTAGCGCCACGTCTATCGCCGGGATGGATTTCCTTGGGTCTGACGACACCAGTTTTGTTGCCAGTTTCAACGCCGATGGAAGCCCGGAGAAGCTCACATCGTTCAGTAACTGTGCAGAGCCAGGCTGGTACAACGCTATTGATTCGTTCAGTGATGGCTCCCTTGTCATAGCGGGAACAAAGGAATGCGCAGGTCCTATTTCTGACAGCCTCGGCAACTCAGCATCTACGGACACCACACAGCACGGCGAGTTTGTAATGCCGCTCGCTAACGGCCCATGGGCATACAACACTGCAGTTGGGCCTGCTCACACGATCTCTTTCGACGATGGTGCCGGAGTGGGAGCACCTGGGTCGCAGTACTGCGCTACAAACGAGGTCATCACGCTTTCATCAGTTGTCCCGACCCGCACCGGTTACACGTTCACTGGTTGGGATACCGGAACGGTAGATGCTTTCGGTAGTCAAATCATTTTCCAACCGTCACAGGAAATTAGCTGCGGGAACGGCGACTCCACCCTCACCGCTATGTGGGAAGTTGCGGTAGTCGACTATGACGTGGTCTACGAGTACGGCAACGGTGACCCTGACGCCGCTCTCACCTGCCAAGAAGGCACATCGTTCACGGTTGCGGAAGCCCCAACGCGTCAAGGTTACGATTTTGCTCGTTGGGTGCGGCTGGGAAGCCCCAGCGGCTCATTCGGGTTCAATGACCCTGGCGACACGGTGCCCTGTGACGAAGACGTTTCGTTTACTGCCCAATGGGAAGCTGTGACGTACACCATCACTTACTCGTTAGGGAATGGGGAACCTGACGCCACAGTGACCTGCCAGTTGTCCGACTCAGCGGTGTTCACTGCTGCTGCCGCTCCTACCCGTCAATGGTTTATTTTCAGTGGTTGGTCAACATCAGGCGGTACCGTTCAGCCTGGGGACGATGTCCCGTGCTCAGAGATGACTCTCACGGCTACCTGGACTGCCGACACAACAGACACTGACGGTGACGGAGTTATCGACTCCGAAGAAGAAACAGGGTGCGAGAACACAGTTGACTGTGACAGCGACGGCCTGACGGACGATCTTGATGGTGATGATCTTGATAGCGATCAGGATGATGACTCGGTGTTAGATGGCGCTGAGGAAGACAGTTCATGTATCACTGTTGCTGATTGTGACAGTGACGGC
>Ga0181563_10003123_pt1 | contig 15919 bp, 15 predicted proteins | sample 011ome_25_FD_133759 | JGI IMG/M metagenome (GOLD analysis project Ga0181563, IMG submission 133759) | Coastal salt marsh microbial communities from the Groves Creek Marsh, Skidaway Island, Georgia - 011512CT metaG (megahit assembly) | ecosystem: Environmental > Aquatic > Marine > Intertidal...
GCGGCGTTTGGGGCGATATCGACGATACTTCGACCAATGTGCAGCGTCAAAGCGTGGTGCTAAAACAGGTGGCGGGCAGCTCGCACGACATGGCCAAACGCGCCTTGGCCGTGCACGAAGCGGCCCAGCAAGCGCTAGAGCGGGCAGAAACCTTTTCCGAAAAAGCCACGGAAACCAGCAGCAACGTCACCGATATGGTGACCGAAGTCACGCGGCTGGCCGATTTGGTGACGGCGCTGGGCACCCAGCTGTCAGGGCTAGAGGCCACATTGCAGCGCGTTGGCAAGGTGACCAAAGAGGTGGGGGTGATTTCGCGCCAAACCAACCTTTTGGCCTTGAACGCCGCAATCGAGGCCGCCCGCGCCGGCGCCCAGGGGCGCGGTTTTATGGTGGTGGCCCGCGAGGTGAAAAACCTGTCGGAAATGGCGGGCAATGCCACGGCGGAAATTGGCCAAACGGTGCATGATTTGTCGCAAGAATTGCACGGGCTGATCGAGCAGGCCAGCGACGCGGTGCTGCAAGCGGGCCAAATCCGGGCGCGCACCGATGGTATTGGCGAATTGGTCCAAGAAATGCTGCGTGGCTTTGCGGCGGTGTCAAGCAACCAGCGCAACATTGCCAGCATGAGCACCGACATCACCCAGATGCTGGAAACCGTGCAAACCGATATTGCCGATCTCTCGGATGGGGTGGCCAATTCGGCCGATAATTTGGGTTCGGCCCGCGATGCCATGCTGACGATTATTGATGCCAGCGAGGCGCTGACCGGCATGACCGCGCGGCTGGGGGTGGAAACGGTGGGCACGCCCTTTATCAATTCGGTGTGCGAAGTGGCGGCAGAAATTTCGGCGCGTTTCGATGCGGCTGTGGCGGCGGGCGAAATCAGCTTGGCCGATCTTTTCGATCGCAACTATGTGCCCATACCGGGCACGAACCCCCAGCAGATGATGACCCGCTTTGTGGCCTTTAACGACCGCGTTTTGCCAAATTTTCAAGAGCCAATGTTGAAGCTGGCCGACAGTGTGGTGTTTTGTGCCGCGGTGGATGAGAACGGCTTTTTGCCAACCCATAACGCCAAGTTCAGCCTGCCCCAAAACCCCGCTGATCCGGGCTGGAACGCGGCCAATTGCCGAAATCGGCGCCTGTTCAACGACCGCGTGGGGCTGGCCGCAGGGCGCAGCACACGCCCCTTCCTGATGCAGGCCTACCGCCGCGATATGGGCAACGGCCAACATATTTTGATGAAAGATCTCTCTGCGCCCATCTATGTGGGCGGGCGCCATTGGGGGGGCTTGCGGCTGGCCTATCGCATCTAGGCCTGCCGTATTTGCACCCCGATCTTTCGGCTTGGGCTTGACGCGTGGTGGGATCTGTGCATTTTAATGAACAACCGTTCAATAAAATGCAGATCACACCCGCGGAGAGACCCATGTTTAACGCAACGATGAATTTTGATTTGGGCGAAGATGTGAACGCCCTGCGCGATACCGTGCACCGCTGGGCGCAAGAGCGGGTCAAGCCGATGGCGGCCGAGATTGATCGCACCAATGCCTTTCCGCCCCAGTTATGGCGCGAAATGGGCGATCTGGGCCTGCTGGGCATCACCGTTCCCGAGGAATTTGGTGGCGCGGGCATGTCGTATCTGGCCCATACCGTGGCGGTGGAAGAAATTGCGCGGGCCTCGGCCTCGGTCAGCTTGTCTTATGGGGCCCATTCCAACCTGTGCGTGAACCAGATCAAGCTGAATGGCACGCAGGCGCAAAAGCAAAAATACCTGCCCGATTTGGTTTCGGGTTCGCATGTGGGCGCGCTGGCCATGTCCGAACCCTCTGCCGGCTCGGATGTGGTTTCTATGCAGCTGCGGGCCGAAAAGCGTAATGGCTATTACGTGCTTAACGGTTCGAAATACTGGATCACCAATGGCCCCGATGCCGATACGTTGGTGGTTTATGCCAAAACCGACCCCGATGCAGGCAGCAAGGGCATCACCGCCTTTATCGTTGAAAAAACCATGGCGGGGTTCTCCACCTCGAAGCATTTCGACAAGCTTGGCATGCGTGGGTCGAACACCGCCGAGCTGATTTTTGAAAACTGCGAAGTGCCCTTTGAAAACGTTCTGGGCGAAGAGGGCAAGGGCGTGCGCGTTCTGATGTCGGGGCTGGATTACGAGCGCGTCGTGCTATCGGGCATTGGCACCGGGATTATGGCCGCCTGTCTGGACGAGGTGATGCCCTATATGGCCGAGCGCCGCCAATTCGGCCAACCGATTGGCAATTTCCAGCTGATGCAGGGCAAGCTGGCGGATATGTACACCAAAATGAATTCAGCGCGCGCCTATGTCTACGAGGTGGCCAAAGCCTGCGATCGTGGCGATGTGACCCGCCAAGACGCGGCGGGATGCGTGCTTTATGCCAGCGAAGAGGCCATGTGGGTGGCGCACCAAGCGGTGCAAGCCTTTGGTGGGGCGGGCTATTTGTCTGACAACCCGGTGGGGCGCATCTTCCGTGATGCCAAACTGATGGAAATTGGCGCAGGTACGTCGGAAATTCGGCGCATGCTGATTGGCCGCGAAATGATGGCGTCGATGGTATGAGCCGGGGCGCGGGCCGCCTGTGTGTTGGCTTGGCGCTGGCCCTTTTGGTGGCCAGCGTGGTGGCCCGCCCTGCGCAGGCCCAAGAGGTGGTTTTCAGCCCGCAGGCAACCCAGGCCTGTTTGGCCGCCACCCCCACGGATAGCGCCTGCATCAGCCAATCGGCCGAACAGTGCATGCAAGCCACACCCGCTGGCCAAACCACCTATGGCATGACCGAATGTTTATGGGCCGAATACAAATTTTGGGATGCCCGGTTGAATGCGGCCTACCAGCAGCTGCTGCGCCAGCAAGAGACAGCCGAAAGCGATGCCAAAACCTATGGCTATTCCGAGCTGCCCCGCGTGGCACCGCTGCGTGATATGCAACGCGCATGGATCGCCTTTCGCGATGCCAAATGCGATTTCGAGCGCGCCCAGTGGGGCAGTGGCACGGGCGGCGGGCCAGCCATGGCCGGTTGCCTGCTGCAAACAACCGCCGAACAAGCGCTGTATCTGGCGATGATGGCACAGGACTATTGATCATGCTGCAGCCTGCACCAACATGGGACGAGATGCGCGCCCAATTCAGCTGGGGCTTGCCGCCGGCGCTGAATATGGCCGTGCAGGCCTGCGATGCTTGGGCGACGAAGGCGCCGGGCCAAGTGGCGTTGATCGATGCCACGGGCGAGGCGCTGCAAAGGCTTGATTGTGCGGGCCTGCAGGCGCTTTCATGGCGGGTGCAGGCGGCGCTGGTGGCGCGCGGTGTGGCCCCGGGCGACCGGGTTGGGGTGCTGTTGTCGCAATCGTTTCTGACGGCTGCGGCCCATATTGCAATTTGGCGAATGGGCGCGATTTCGGTGCCGCTGTTCAAGCTTTTTCGCCACGATGCCTTGGCCAGCCGCGTGGCCGATTGCGGTGCGGTGCATGTGATCACCGATGACGAGGGCGCAGCGATGCTGGCGCCCCTGCCTGTGCGCCCCCTGCAATGGGGCGATTTGCCCGCGCAGGCGGGGCCGTGTGCGGTGCACCCAACCAGCCCAGAGGATCCGGCGGTGCTGATTTACACCAGCGGCACCACCGGCAGCGCCAAGGGCGCGCTGCATGGGCATCGGGTGTTGACCGGCCATTTACCCGGCGTCGAGGCCAGCCATGATTTTCTGGGCCAACCGGGCGATTGCCTGTGGACGCCCGCCGACTGGGCATGGATTGGTGGGTTGTTTGACGTGCTGATGCCGGGTTTGGCGCTGGGCGTGCCGGTGGTGGCGGCGCGTATGGCCAAATTCACCCCCCAAGGCGCGCGCGCGATTTGCCAGCGCGCGGGCGTGCGCAACGTGTTCTTTCCACCCACGGCTTTGCGCATGTTAAAAGCGGCAGATTGCACCATTTCCGGCCTACGCTCGGTCGCCAGCGGGGGCGAGCCATTGGGCGCGGAAATGCTGGGATGGGGGCGGCAGGCCTTTGGTTTGGCGATCAATGAGTTTTATGGCCAGACCGAATGCAACATGGTGCTCAGCGCCTGCGCGGCGATGTTTGCCCCGCGTCCGGGGGCCACGGGGCGGGCGGTGCCGGGCCATGACGTGGCAGTGATTGATCTGGCAGGCCAGCCCACCGATGCCGAGGGCGACATTGCCGTAAGGCGCGGCTCTGCCAGCATGATGCTGGGGTATTGGAACCGCGCGCAGGCGACGGCGGAAAAGTTTCGCGGCGATTGGATGTTGACCGGCGACCGTGGTGTCGCGCGCGACGGGTTTATCTGTTTTGTCGGGCGCGAAGATGACGTGATCACCAGCGCGGGCTATCGCATTGGCCCGGCCGAGATTGAAGATTGTTTGCTAACCCATCCGGGCGTGGCCACGGTGGGGGTGGTGGGCAAACCCTGCCCATTGCGCACCGAAATTGTGAAAGCCTATGTGGTGTTGAAACCCGGCACGCTCGCCAGCCCCGCGCTGGCCATCGAGCTGCAAAATTACGTGAAAGAGCGGCTGGCAAGCTACTCGTATCCCAGAGAAATATCTTTTTTAGATGCCTTGCCGATGACGGTCACAGGCAAGGTAATCCGCAAAGAGCTGAAGGCCCGCGCGGCGCAGGAGAGCGAATGAAACTGATATCAAAAGCCATCCCCAGTTCGGAAAGTTTTCAGGCCAACCGGGCGGGCCATTTGGCCGCGCTGGAACAGGTGGCCGAGGCCGCGTTGCAGGCCGCCGAAGGCGGTGGCGCGCGCGCATGCGAACGCCATGTCGCGCGCGGAAAAATGCTGCCGCGCGCGCGGGTGGCCAACCTGCTGGACCCGGGCAGCCCGTTTCTGGAACTGGGGGCGACCGCCGCCCATGGCATGTACGACGGGGCCGCCCCCTGCGCTGGTATCGTGGCGGGCATCGGGCAGGTGATGGGGCATGACTGCATGATCATCTGCAACGATGCGACCGTAAAGGGCGGCACCTATTACCCGATGACGGTGAAAAAACATCTGCGCGCCCAAGAGATCGCCGAGCAAAACCATCTTCCCTGCATCTACTTGGTCGATTCCGGCGGCGCCAATCTGCCCCAGCAAGACGAGGTTTTCCCAGATCGCGATCATTTTGGCCGGATTTTTTACAATCAGGCCAATATGTCGGCCAAAGGCATCGCGCAGATCGCGGTTGTGATGGGCTCGTGCACGGCGGGCGGGGCCTATGTGCCGGCCATGTCGGATGTGACCATTATTGTCAAAGAGCAGGGCACGATCTTTCTGGCAGGGCCGCCCTTGGTAAAGGCCGCCACGGGCGAGATCGTCAGTGCCGAAGATCTGGGGGGTGGCGATGTGCATACGCGCCTGTCGGGCGTGGCCGATTACCTGGCCGAGGATGACGCCCATGCATTGGCCCTGGCCCGCCGCGCCGTGGGGCATTTGAACCGCCAAAAGCCGCTGCAGGTGCAATGGCAAACCCCCGAAGAGCCGGCCTATGACCCGAGCGAGATTTTGGGCGTGGTGCCAGCCGATTTGAAAACCCCCTATGATATCCGCGAGGTCATCGCGCGGGTTGTGGATGGCTCGCGCTTTGACGAGTTCAAACCGCGCTTTGGCGAAACCTTGGTCTGCGGCTTTGCCCATGTCAAAGGCTGCCCCGTCGGGCTTATTGCCAATAACGGCGTGTTGTTTTCCGAGGCGGCGGTAAAGGGGGCGCATTTCGTTGAATTGTGCAGCCAACGCAAGATCCCCTTGGTATTTTTGCAAAACATCACCGGCTTTATGGTGGGGCGCAAATACGAAAACGAAGGGATCGCGCGCCATGGCGCAAAGCTGGTCACGGCCGTGGCCACCACCCAAGTGCCCAAGGTCACACTGCTTGTGGGGGGCAGTTTTGGCGCAGGCAATTACGGCATGGCCGGGCGGGCCTATTCGCCCCGGTTTTTATGGAGCTGGCCCAACAGCCGCATTTCGGTGATGGGGGGCGAGCAGGCCGCAGGTGTGCTGGCGACGGTGAAGCGCGACGGAATGGAGCGCGCAGGCCAAAGCTGGAGCGCCGAGGAGGAGGCCGAATTCAAACGCCCCACGATCGAGATGTTCGAGCGCCAAAGCCACCCGCTTTATGCCAGCGCGCGGTTGTGGGATGACGGCATTATCGACCCACGCAAAACCCGCGACGTGCTGGCGCTGTCGCTTTCGGCGGCGCTGAATGCCCCGATCCGCGACACGAAATTTGGCGTCTTCCGTATGTAGACCCAACGCCGCGATGCGCCCGCGGGGGTGGGCGGGATGTGAGTATTTGGGGCAAGATGAAGGGGCCAAGCGCCCAAAGCCCAAAACAGCCATGAGGATGGAGAAGCGCATGTTTAAGACAATCTTGATTGCCAATCGTGGCGAGATTGCATGCCGCGTTGCGCGCAGTGCGCGCGCGATGGGGGTGCGCGTGGTGGCGGTGTATTCGGATGCGGATGCTGGGGCCGCGCATGTGGCGGCGGCGGATCATGCCGTTCATATTGGTGGTGCGGCGCCTGCTGATAGCTATTTGCGTGGCGAGCGTATTATTGCTGCGGCTTTGGAAAGCGGGGCCGAGGCTATTCACCCCGGCTATGGGTTTTTGTCGGAAAACCCCGAGTTTGTAGAGGCGGTCGAGGCGGCGGGGTTGGTCTTTATTGGGCCCTCGGCGGCGGCCATTCGCAAGATGGGGCTGAAGGATGCCGCCAAGGCGCTGATGCAAGAGGCGGGGGTGCCGGTGGTGCCGGGCTATCATGGGGCCGAGCAAGAGGCGGAATTTTTGGCCGCGCGCGCAGCCGAGATTGGCTATCCTGTGTTGATCAAGGCGGTGGCGGGCGGCGGCGGCAAGGGCATGCGGCTGGTCACGCGGGGCCAAGAGTTTGCAGATGCCTTAGCCAGCGCCCAAAGCGAGGCGCTGGGCGCCTTTGGCAACCCTGCGGTTTTGATCGAGAAATACATCGAACACCCGCGCCATATCGAGGTGCAGGTCTTTGGCGATGGTCAACGCGCGGTGCATTTGTTCGAGCGCGATTGCAGCCTGCAGCGCCGCCATCAGAAGGTGATCGAAGAGGCCCCGGCCCCGGGGATGCCCGAGGCGGTGCGCCAAGCGATGGGGCAGGCGGCGGTGCGCGCGGCCGAGGCGATTGGCTATGCCGGGGCGGGCACGATTGAGTTTATCGTCGATGGTGCCGATGGGCTGCGCGAGGATGGGTTTTGGTTCATGGAGATGAACACCCGCTTGCAGGTGGAACATCCGGTGACAGAGCTGATCACCGGGGTGGATTTGGTAGAGTGGCAGCTGCGCGTGGCGGCGGGCCAGCCTTTGCCCCTGGGCCAAGAGGCGTTGCAGATCAATGGCCATGCGTTTGAAGCGCGCCTTTATGCCGAGGATGTGGCGAAAGGGTTTTTGCCTGCCACTGGAACCTTGGGGCATTTGGCCTTTCCCGATGGGTGCCGTGCCGATAGCGGGGTGCGCAGCGGTGATGCGATTAGCCCGTTTTACGACCCGATGATTGCCAAGATCATCACCCATGGGCCCAGCCGCGATATTGCCTTGGCGCGGATGCGCGCCGCGCTGGCGGGCACGCAGGTGGCGGGTAGTGTGACCAACCTTGGGTTTTTATCAGCGCTTTGTGCGCATGAAGGCTTTGCCGCGGGGCAGGTGGATACCGGGTTGATTGCGCGCGATCAGGCGCAGCTGGTGGCAACGGCCGAGGCGCAAGATGTGGATTGGGCGCAGGCGGCGGCTGCGGCCTTGGGGGTGTTGGGGCCTTTGCCGGAAACGGCTGGGTTTCATTTGTGGCAGCCGATGGAGCACTCTGTTGTCTTGGCCCATGCCGGGCACGAGCGCCGGGTTGCGTTGCAGGTGCTGGGCGCTGACCGGGTGTTGGCCACGCCCGATGGCGGTGCTGCGGTGTGCCTGCAGCGCCGGGGTGCGCCGGCTGCGGGCTGGCAGGTGGCGGGCGCTGTTTTGCCCCATTGGGTGCGGTTGGGGGCTGATGTCACGGTATTTCGCGGCGCGGGGCTATGTTTTGCGGTGGTGGACCCGCTGCATCGTGCGGCTAGTGGGGCGGCGGAGGGCAATGTGATCGAGGCGCCGATGCCGGGTTTGGTGCGCGCGGTTTTTGCCACGCCGGGCCAGTGGGTGGCGGCGGGCGATCGGCTGGCATTGTTGGAGGCGATGAAGATGGAGCATGCCTTGCTGGCGGCGCGCGATGGCATTGTGGCCGAGGTTTTGGTGGCGGCCGGGGCGCAGGTAGAAGCGGGGGCGGCGCTGATCCGGCTGGAAGACGAGGCAGAGGAGGCTGCATGAGCATGCAGGCCGAAATTTTTGAAGTGGGCCCGCGGGATGGGTTGCAAAACGAAAAGCGGTTGATCCCCACTGCGGATAAGGTGGCGCTGGTGGATTGCTTGTCGGCTGCGGGGTTTCGCCGGATAGAATGCGCCAGTTTTGTCAGCCCCAAATGGGTGCCGCAAATGGCCGATAGTGCCGAAGTTTTGGCCGCCATCGCCCGCGCGCCCGGGGTGCGCTATGCGGCTTTGACGCCCAATGACAAAGGACTGGCGCGCGCGCTGGCGGCTGGGGCAGATGAGGTGGCGATTTTCGGCGCGGCCTCAGAGGGGTTCAGCCGGGCCAATATCAATGCCACGATCGAAGATAGTTTGCAGCGGTTTCGCCCTGTGGCCGAGGCCGCGCTGGCGGCTGGCCTGCGGGTGCGTGGCTATGTGTCTTGCGTGGTAGAGTGCCCCTATGATGGGCCCACCCCACCCGCACAGGTGGCGTGGGTGGCGGCGCAGTTGCGCGACATGGGGTGCTATGAAATTTCGCTGGGTGATACGCTGGGCCGTGCCATGCCCGAGGCCATCGACGCGATGTTGCGCGCGGTCCTGCAAGAGGTGCCAGCGGCGCAATTGGCGGGCCATTACCACGATACCGGCGGGCGGGCCTTGGCCAATATAGATGTGTCTTTGGCGCATGGCTTGCGGGTGTTTGATGCAGCTGTTGGCGGCTTGGGCGGGTGCCCCTATGCGCCGGGGGCTGCGGGGAATGTGGCCACCGAAGCGGTGCATGCGCATTTGCAAGGTTTGGGCTATGAAACGGGCTTGGATGGCGCAACTTTGGCGCGTGCGGCGGATATGGCGCGGGCCATGCGTGCAGGGCAGGGGGATATGGCATGATTACGATAGAAAAAGAGGCCCGGGGCGTGGCTTGGCTGTGGCTGGAGCGCGCTGAAAAGCACAACGCCCTGTCGGGCGAGATGATTGCCCAATTGCATCAGGCAGCGCTGGATTTGGGGGCGGACGACAAGGTGCGCGTTGTGGTGCTGGCCGCGCGTGGGCACACATTTTGCGCGGGCGGTGATTTGGGGTGGATGCGCGCGCAGATGGGCGCCAGCCCAGCCGAGCGCGGCGCTGAGGCGGGCAAGCTGGCCTATATGCTGCACGCGCTCAATACCTTGCCCAAACCGCTGATTGGCCGGTTGCAGGGCAATGCTTTTGGGGGTGGGGTTGGCATGGCCAGCGTGTGCGATATTGCCATTGGCAGCCGCACCCTGAGCATGGGGCTAACCGAAACCCGGCTGGGCCTGATCCCGGCGACAATTGGCCCCTATGTCTGCGCGCGGATGGGCGAGGCCAATGCGCGGCGCGTGTTCATGTCGGGGCGGCGGTTTGCGGCAGACGAGGCGGTGGCCTTGGGGCTGTTGGCGCGCGCTGTGGCGCCCGAAGATCTGGATGCCGCGATCGAGGCTGAAATCGCGCCCTATTTGCAATGCGCACCGCAGGCCGTGGCGCGGGCCAAGGCGCTGTTGCGCCGTTTGGGGCCTGTGATTGACACGGCCGCGATAGAGCACACGATTGCCGAATTGGTGGCCTGCTGGGAAGGCCCCGAGGCGCCCGAGGGAATCGCTGCGTTTTTTGAAAAGCGCGTGCCGCCCTGGCAGGGGTGACTCGGGCGGGAAGCGGGCCGCGCTGGCGCAGCAAAACAGCCAAAATATTAAGCACAGCGGTGGCATTGGCCGCATGCCCGCGATGTGAGGCAAAAAAAATATTGTCGCACCCTGCGCCTGTGCATCACCTTTGGTGCGGCTTTGGGGCCAGATGATGCTGTAAAAACAGGGCGGTGTGCGGCGGTATACAATATCGCAATGGCATCAATTTCGCATTCATGAATATGTGTCAGCCTCGGTTGACCCCGTCATAGGGCAGGAGTAAACCCCGCCTAGGAAAACCTGCCAGTAGCGGTGCGTTACGATGCGCCTGTTGCGCGCCTGAAAGGAGCTACTCCGTGGAAGAGATGCTTCGGGAATATCTTCCCATTCTCGTCTTCTTGGCTATTGCCATTGCGATCGGGCTGGTCCTGATCCTTGCTGCCATTGTTTTGGCGGTCCGCAACCCCGACCCCGAAAAAGTGTCGGCCTATGAATGCGGGTTCAACGCATTCGATGACGCGCGCATGAAATTCGATGTGCGCTTCTATCTGGTCTCGATCTTGTTCATCATTTTCGATCTTGAAATTGCTATGCTGTTTCCATGGGCCGTGGCCTTTCAGGGTTTAAGCATGGTTGGGTTCTGGTCGATGATGGTGTTTTTGGGCGTGCTGACGATCGGCTTTGCCTATGAGTGGAAGAAGGGGGCCTTGGAATGGGAGTGATGACCGGTGCCAACACCGCTGGTGTGGATAAAGAAGTGGCCACCCAAGCGCTGAACCGCGAGCTGCAGGATAAGGGGTTTTTGCTGACCTCTAGCGAAGACATTATCAATTGGGCGCGCACGGGCAGCTTGCATTGGATGACCTTTGGTCTGGCCTGCTGCGCGGTCGAGATGATGCACACCTCGATGCCGCGGTATGATGCCGAACGCTTTGGCATCGCGCCGCGCGCCAGCCCGCGCCAGTCGGATGTGATGATCGTGGCGGGCACGCTGACCAACAAGATGGCACCGGCGCTGCGCAAGGTTTACGACCAAATGCCAGAACCGCGCTATGTGATCTCGATGGGCAGCTGCGCCAATGGCGGTGGCTATTATCACTACAGCTACAGCGTGGTGCGCGGGTGCGACCGTATTGTGCCGGTGGATATTTACGTGCCCGGCTGCCCCCCCACCGCCGAGGCGCTGCTGTATGGTATCTTGCAGCTGGCCCGCAAAATTCGCCGCACAGGGACAATTGTGAGATGAGCGACGCATTGAAAGTACTGGGTGCCCATATTCAGATGAAGCGCCCCGACTGCGTGCTGAACTGGCACGTCACGAATGGCGAATTGACGGTGGATGTGGCGTTGAATGCGATCGCCGCGCTAATCGAGTTTTTGAAAACCGATCCAAGCTGCAAATTTTCCACGATGCTGGATATCACCGCGGTGGATTACCCCGAGCGCGCGCAGCGCTTTGACGTGGTCTATCACCTTCTCAGCATGTATCAAAACCACCGCATTCGCCTGAAAGTGGCGGTGCGCGAAGACGAGATGGTGCCATCAATCACGGCCGTGCATCCCAGTGCCAATTGGTTCGAGCGCGAAGTCTTTGATATGTTCGGCATCTTATTCTCGGGCCACCCCGACCTGCGCCGCATTTTGACCGATTACGGCTTTCGCGGCCATCCGCTGCGCAAGGATTTCCCGACCACGGGCTATACCGAGGTGCGCTATGACGAGGTGCTTAAACGCGTGGTCTATGAGCCGGTGAAACTGGTGCAGGAATACCGGCAGTTCGATTTCATGTCGCCTTGGGAAGGTGCGCAATATGTGCTGCCGGGCGACGAGAAAAGCGAGGCGAAGTGATGGACGGTTCCAAAGGTTTCGACGATGCCCTGACGGGCGAACAGAAGATCCGCAACTTTAACATCAACTTTGGCCCCCAGCACCCGGCGGCCCACGGTGTGCTGCGCATGGTGATGGAGCTGGACGGCGAGATCGTCGAGCGTTGCGATCCCCATATCGGGCTATTGCATCGCGGCACCGAAAAGCTGATGGAAAGCCGCACCTACCTGCAAAACCTGCCCTATTTCGACCGCCTAGATTACGTGGGCACGATGAACCAAGAGCACGCGTGGTGCCTGGCGATCGAGCGGATGACAGGCACCGAAGTGCCACGCCGTGCCCAGCTGATCCGCGTGCTTTATTGCGAAATTGGCCGCATTTTGAACCATCTGCTGAACGTCACCACGCAGGCCATGGATGTGGGCGCGCTAACCCCGCCGCTGTGGGGCTTTGAAGAGCGTGAAAAGCTGATGGTGTTTTACGAGCGCGCCTGCGGCGCCCGCCTGCACGCGGCCTATTTCCGCCCCGGCGGGGTGCACCAAGATCTGCCGCCCGAGCTGATCGAAGATATCGATGCTTGGGCTGTGGAATTTCCCAAGGTGCTGGATGATATCGACGGGCTGCTGACCGAAAACCGTATTTTCAAGCAGCGCAACGTTGATATCGGCGTTGTGACCGAAGACGACATTCAAAAATACGCCTTTTCGGGCGTGATGGTGCGCGGCAGTGGCTTGGCGTGGGATTTGCGCCGCGCCCAGCCTTATGAATGCTACGATGAATTCGAGTTCCAAGTGCCAGTGGGCACCAATGGCGATTGCTACGACCGCTATTTGTGCCGCATGGAAGAAATGCGCCAATCGGCCCATATCATGCGCCAGGTCTGTGCCAAGTTGCAGATGCCCGAAAACCAAGGCGACGTCTTGGCGCGCGGCAAGCTGACCCCGCCCAAGCGGGGTGACATGAAAACCTCGATGGAGTCGCTGATCCACCACTTCAAACTATACACCGAAGGCTTTCGCGTGCCCGAGGGCGAAATTTACGTCGCCGTCGAGGCCCCCAAGGGCGAGTTTGGCGTGTATCTGGTGTCGGACGGCAGCAACAAACCCTACCGCACGAAAATTCGGGCGCCGGGCTATGCGCATCTGCAGGCGATGGACCACCTGTGCAAAGGGCACCAACTGGCCGATGCCTCGGCGATCTTGGGCTCGCTTGACGTTGTGTTCGGGGAAATCGACCGCTGATGGCGCCTGTTGTGGCATATCTGCCGGCCTTGGCCGTGCATCTGGGTGCCCTTGCGGGGGCCCCCACCCAAAGCCAGCCCGCGATGGGCTGTGCACAGTCTTTTTTTGTCGCGCGGGCCACAGAGCTGCCCACCCCTTGCGGCACTTATAATACCGGAGCCCGTGCCTGATGTTGCGTCGCCTGCACCACGAACAGCCTGAAAGCTTTGCCTTCACGCCCGCCAACCAAGCTTGGGCCGAAGCGCAGATGACAAAATACCCCCAGGGCCGCCAGGCCTCGGCGATCATTCCGCTTTTGTGGCGCGCCCAAGAGCAAGAGGGCTGGCTGACCCGCCCCGCCATTGAATATGTGGCCGATATGCTGGGCATGGCCTATATTCGCGCGCTGGAAGTGGCGACGTTTTATTTTATGTTCCAGTTGCAGCCTGTTGGCTCGGTTGCGAATGTGCAGGTATGCGGCACGCTGTCTTGTATGATCTGCGGTGCCGAAGATCTGATCAAAGTGTGTCAGGAAAAAATCGCCCCCAAGGCGCATCAGGTGTCTGCTGACGGGAAATTCTCGTGGGAAGAGGTTGAATGCCTTGGCGCCTGCGCCAACGCCCCGATGGTGCAGATTGGCAAAGATTATTACGAAGATTTGACCGCTGAAAGCTTTGCGCAGTTGCTGGATGATCTGGCGGCGGGCAAAGTGCCCACAGCCGGGCCGCAAAATGGCCGTTTCGCAGCCGAGCCCCTAAGCGGCTTGTCCAGCCTGACCGAATTTGAAAGCGGGCGTGCCCAATATAACGCCAGCGCGCAGTTGGCCAAAGATATTGGCGATACCGTCAAGCGCATTGATGGCACCGAGGTGCCGCTGCTGACCCCTTGGCTGGGCCAAGCAAAGGCCAAGCCCGCCATGTCTAAACCTGCGGCCAAACCTGCAGCTGCCGCGCCCAAGCCGGTTGCCCCGGCCGATGCCGGGCAAAAGCCGGCCGCCATGGCCGCGCCGCGTGCGGGCCAAGCGGACGATCTGAAATTGATCAAGGGCATTGGGCCAAAACTGGAAAAGCTGTGCCATGGCTTGGGGTTTTATCATTTCGACCAGATCGCCCAATGGAGTGCGGCCGAAATTGCCTGGGTTGATGACAACCTTGAAGGGTTCAAAGGCCGGGTAACCCGCGATGATTGGGTCGGGCAGGCACGACGCATGGTTGAAGAAGGCAAGACGCAAACCACCAACCGTGTTAAAAAGGGGGCACCTGAATAAGGTGCAACTTGATAACCGGGAGAGTGTATAATGAGTGTTGGGACAACAAGTAGCCGCTGTGCATATGGGTGTTGGGCCGTTGCCGCAATCGTTGGATTGCTGGCATTGTTCCTGCTGATGGGGGCAAGTGGCTGGTCGTTCCTTGGGGGGCTGTTCGTGGCCGCCTTGGTTTTTGTGTTTTTGGGGCTGTTGCTGAACTGGATTTTGTGTGACGCAGGCCGCCAGGCGGTGGCACAGCATCACGCGCCAGCGCCTGCCGCTGTGGTGCCCGCGCAACCAGCCCCCGTGGCCGCCGAGGCGCCATCGGCGCCTGTTGCAACCGATCCGGCGCCCGCGTCTGCGCCTGCACCCGCGCCTGCCGTTGAACCGGCCGCGCCGGTTGTGGCAGATGCGCCGGCACAGGCCGAAGATGCCGCACCCGCCACATTGGCAGGGCCCCGCGATGGGCAAGCGGATAACTTGAAAGAAATCAAAGGGGTGGGCCCCAAGTTAGAGCAGATGCTGCACCAAATGGGGTTTTATCACTTCGACCAGATTGCCGCCTGGACCGAGGCCGAGGTGAACTGGGTGAACGAAAATCTTGCGGGCTTTAAGGGGCGCGCAACGCGCGACAACTGGGTGGCGCAAGCGAAAATCTTGGCTGCGGGCGGCGAGACTGAATTCTCGGCGCGCGTGGGCAAGGGCGATGTATACTGATTGGATGCGCGGGCATGCAGGACAAAGACGCATATCTGGCACGAAAAGGGCGCATCACCGCCCTGGTCATTGCTGGTACGGCGGTGTTTTGGGTGCTGGCCAATCTTATTGGTGCCGATTACGGGTGGAGCAACCGCACAAGGGCGTTGCTGGACCTGGTCGCGCTGGCAGGCTTTGTGTTTGCCATCGCGATGACCTACCAAATCTGGCGTGCGCGCCAAAACGATCAGAGGTAAGCGGATGCTGAAGGATCAAGACCGTATTTTTACCAATATCTACGGTATGCACGATCGCAGCCTAAAAGGCGCGATGGCCCGTGGCCATTGGGATGGCACCGCGGGGCTTATTCAAAAGGGCCGTGATTGGATCATCGAAGAGATGAAGGCCAGCGGCTTGCGCGGCCGCGGCGGGGCGGGGTTTCCGACCGGCTTGAAATGGTCGTTCATGCCCAAAGAAAGCGATGGGCGCCCGTCTTATCTGGTGATCAATGCCGATGAATCCGAGCCGGGCACCTGCAAAGACCGTGAAATTATGCGCCACGATCCGCACACGCTGATCGAGGGGGCGCTGATTGCCTCGTTCGCGATGAATGCCCATACCTGCTATATCTACATTCGCGGCGAATATATCCGCGAGCGCGAGGCGCTGCAGGCCGCCATCGACGAGGCCTATGACGCTGGCATGCTTGGCAAAAACGCCGCCGGCTCTGGCTGGGATTTCGACCTTTACCTGCATCACGGGGCGGGCGCCTATATCTGCGGCGAGGAAACCGCGCTTTTGGAAAGCCTAGAGGGCAAAAAAGGCATGCCGCGCATGAAGCCGCCATTCCCTGCGGGGGCTGGGCTTTATGGTTGCCCGACCACGGTGAATAACGTGGAATCCATTGCCGTTGTGCCCACGATTTTGCGCCGCGGTGCCAGCTGGTTTGCCGGGTTTGGGCGGCCAAATA
>Ga0181563_10003129_pt1 | contig 15907 bp, 19 predicted proteins | sample 011ome_25_FD_133759 | JGI IMG/M metagenome (GOLD analysis project Ga0181563, IMG submission 133759) | Coastal salt marsh microbial communities from the Groves Creek Marsh, Skidaway Island, Georgia - 011512CT metaG (megahit assembly) | ecosystem: Environmental > Aquatic > Marine > Intertidal...
ATGCGTGATTTGGTGTCATTGCCCTTTTCGTGACCAATCACCACAACGGGGCGATCATTGAATCGTGCAATCCCCCCCATCACGGCGTGGTCATCGGCAAAGTTCCGATCCCCAGCAAGCGGGGTATATTCGGTGAACAGCGCGTTGATGTAATCGCGGCAATGTGGCCTGTCGGGGTGACGCGCAACTTGGCATTTGCGCCAAGGGGTGAGGTTTTTATAGAGATCCTTCAGGATATCTTGCGCCTTTTTATCCAGCGCTTTTGCCTCTGCCTCGACATCCATTTCAGAATTGCCACGCGCCATTGCGCGCAACTCTTCTGCCTTGCCTTCAATCTCGGCCAAGGGTTTTTCGAAATCGAGATAGTTCATCACACCTCCGCAGGGCATGGCCGCGTATGCGGCATGGGTCGTTACTGGCTTATGCCTATATGGCTAAGCCTGACCAAAGATGCAACGAACAAGCGCGCTTGATTAGCCTTGCGCAATCATCTGTGCTTGTTTGACAATCACCTCAGCCTGTTTGATCGAGGCGATATCGACCAAGCGGCCCTTATAGACAGTCGCCCCTGCGCCGCTGCGCTTAGCGTCTTCCATAGCGGCCAGAATTTCCTGCGCTTCGGCCACCGCTGCCTCTGACGGGGTGAACACCTCATTGGCGAGTGCGATTTGCTTGGGATGGATGGCCCATTTTCCAACCATACCCAAAGTGGCCGAGCGGCGGGCCTGCGCGCGATAGCCTTCATCATCCGAGAAATCGCCAAATGGCCCATCTACGGGCAAGACGCCATAGGTGCGGCAGGCGGCGACAATCGCGGTCTGTGCCCAATGCCATGGATCAGAATAATGCCGCGCCCCATCGTGCAGCATATAGTAATTTTCCTGCGTGCCGCCGATGCCCGTGGTCTGCATGCCCATTGAGGCCGCGAAATCCGCAGCCCCTAGGCTTATGGCGACAAGGCGGGGCGATGCCGCGGCGATTTCTTCGACATGGGCAATGCCTGCCGCAGATTCAATAATGACCTCGAAATTGATCCGCTTTTGGCGGCCTTTGGCGGCTTCAATCGCTGAAACAAGCGCATCGACCGCGTAAATATCAGCGGCATTTCCCACCTTTGGGATCATGATCTGATCCAGACGGTCAGACGCGTTTTCCAGCAGATCAACCACATCCCGATACCAATAGGGCGTATCAAGCCCGTTGATCCGCACGCTGAGGGTCTTTTTGCCCCAATCAACTGCACCGATGGCCTCGATCACATTCGCACGGGCCGCTTCTTTGTCACTGGGGGCAACGGAATCTTCGAGATCTAAGTTGATGACATCCGCTGCCGAGGCCGCCATTTTCTCAAAAAGTTTCACATTCGAGCCAGGCCCGAAAAGCTGACAACGGTTTGGGCGGGCCACAGGTTGGGGCTGGAGGCGGAAGCTCATCAGATGTTCCTTCGGCGGATGATGCGCTAGGGTCGCGCAAGGAAGTTTCGTTTTTTTTTGATCTTTGGGTATGATATTACGCGGAGTTTCGCAAGTGCTGCACTGCGGCAAAATGGAAATTTCTGGAAATTAGACCCCGTTTACCCCCGTGCCGTTGCCGCTGATCCCGATCAGGCCTATAGCGGCGAAGTAAAGATTTTGCGGAGCCACCTATGAAACAGCATCCTGCGTATGGCTTATTGCTTGCACTGACGGGCGCGTTGATCATCGCGCCTGATACGTTGCTGATGCGCTTGTCTGGTATGGGCGGGTTCGAGATGTTGGGCTGGCGCGGCACGGCGATGGGTTTGGTGCTGATTGCGGCTTGGCTGATAGCCGCGCGTGGGCGGCATCTTGTTGAAGTGTCAGCCCTTGCCACGGGTGGAGGCGCTTTGTTGGTTTTGTGTCAGGCTCTGAATGGGGCGCTTTTCAGCGTGGCCATCTCGGTGGCCCCCGTCACTGTGGTGTTGATGGGCGTTGCGACCGTCCCGATTTTCTCGGCGGTGTTGTCTCATTTGATGTTGGGCGAGCCTACGACCCGCGCCACATGGTTGACGATTGCGGCGGTTCTTTTCGGGATTGCTCTGGCGATATTCGGCAAATCCGATGCGGGCCTGCCCTTTGATTTAGCCACGCTTTGGGGCGGCTTGATGGGCCTGTCTATGGGCGGGTTTCTGGCCATGACCTTTGTTCTGATCCGCAAGCACCATCAATTGCCGATTTTACTCGGTATGGGCCTTGGGGCTTTTGTGTCGGGCATGGTGGGGTGGGCCTTTGGCGTGCCAAGCGGGGCAAGCAGCTTTGATGTGTTTTTGATTTTGGTGACAGGCGCGGTGATTTTGCCTGCCAGTTTTTTCCTGCTTACGCTGGCAAACCGATATACGGCATCGGCCAATGTCAGCCTTTTGATGCTGTTAGAAACCGTGCTTGGCCCGATCCTTGTCTGGGTTGGCGTGGGCGAGGCACCGACCCCTTTGATGATGGTGGGCGGTGCGATTGTGGTCGCCTCACTGGCAACATATTTGCTGCATATGCGCTTTGCGCGGGGGCGTGCAGCCCGCGCTGCGTGACTATTGCAAATCAGCAAAAGCCTTTTGCATCCGCGCAACCGCCTCTTCAATCTGCGCATGGGGCATGGCGAGATTAAATCGCAGGAATGGCGCGCCACCCAAGCCGAAGCTTGACCCGTAATTGGTGGCGATCCGCGCGTCCCCTTCCACACGGGCTATGGATTCTTCATGGCTCATGCCAGTTCCCGAAAAGTCGACCCATGACAAATAGGTCGCCTCTAATTTCATAGGCTTTAGGCCTGGAATTTTGGTGATGCCTGCATCAAATGTTTCTGCGTTTTTTGCGAGATAGGCGCAAAGTGCATTGACCCATTCTACACCTTCGGGGCTATAGGCCGCCTCGGCCATTGCGAGGCCAAAGGAATTGGCCGAAATCCCCAAAGCGCCCATGCGCGCGGCAAAGCGTTTGCGCAGCTCCGCGTCAGGGATGATCACATTGCCCGAATGGCCACCCGCAATGTTAAAGGTTTTGGTGGTCGCGGTCATCATCACCAAACGATCCATGATCCCGTCAATTTTCGCCATTGGGGTATGGGTATGGCCGGGCATGATCAGGTCATGGTGGATTTCATCTGAAACTAAGATCAGATCATGTCTCCGCGCGAAATCGGCAATTGCCTGCAATTCTTCAACAGTCCAAACCCTGCCGCCTGGATTATGGGGGGAGCAGAGGATCAACATTTTCTCGCGCCCTGTCATCGCCGAATCCCATGCGGGGATGTCGAGGTGATATTTGCCTTCAATCAGTGCAAGCGGGCATTCGACCACCTGACGATTGGCGGCGCGGATCACGCGGGCAAAGGCATGATAGACGGGCGTCATTAGAACCACGCCATCCCCCTTTTGCGTATAGGTATCCACGCAAAGCGCCGTTCCGTTGACCAGACCATGAGTGGTGAAAATCCAGTCGGGCTCAATCTCCCAGCCATGGCGGTTTGCCATCCACCATCCAATGGCGGCGCGATAGGCGCGTTCATCACCGTAATAGCCGTAGATGCCATGATCGAGCATGTTTTGCAGCGCGGTTTGCACAGATTGAGGGGGGCGGAAATCCATATCTGCCACCCACATGGACAACCCATCTTCTGGGCCAATCCCATAAATTGACGACATCATATCCCATTTCATTGAATGGGTGCCTTGGCGATTGATGATTTCGTCAAAGTTCATCGGTGTTTTCCATTCTTTGGCGGCATGTGTGGCGCGTTCTTTGATATATCATATAAATGGACATATATTCTAAATAAATAAAATTTATTAGAACAACGTCTTTATAATTTCCGTATAATTAGAATATTCGTTCTGTTTTCACCAGATTTCATGCATCAGCCTATCAGGCGCGCCTGCCCTGTGCAAACCCCAGCCGCGCTGGTTGCGCGGGGCGCAGAATTCGCTTATGCCACAGGCCATGATTTACCCAATATTAATTCATCCTGATCCTCGTCTGAAAAAGGTCGCACAAGATGTGCCCGACCTTTCGGATGAGTTGCGCGCTCTTGCAGATGATATGCTCAAGACGATGTATCACGCGCCCGGTATTGGTCTGGCTGCGCCACAAATTGGGATTGATCAGCGCGTGATCGTGATGGATTGCGTCAAAGAGGAAGGGGCAACACCCCGCCCGACCGCGATGTTCAACCCCAAGATCGTGGAATCCTCGGATGAAAAAAACATCCACGAGGAAGGCTGTTTGTCGATCCCAGATGTTTATGCCGATGTCGAGCGTCCGCGCGATGTGACTGTGGAATGGTTGGATCGCGATGGCGTTTTACAGCGCGAGACATTTACGGGACTTTGGGCCACTTGTGTGCAGCATGAGCTTGACCATCTCGATGGGGTCCTCTTTATCGATTATCTCAAGCCCTTGAAGCGGCAATTGATCACCCGAAAGATGCAAAAGCTTAAGCGCGATATCGCGCGCGATAAGGTGTAGCTTTGCGCATTGTTTTCATGGGCTCGCCCGAATTTTCTTGTGCGCCTTTGCGCGCCTTGATTGCGGCGGGGCATGAGATAGCCGCGGTCTATTGTCAGCCCCCCCGTCCCGCAGGGCGCGGCAAGAAACCCCGCGCGACCCCTGTTCACGCCTTGGCCGAAGATCTGCACCTGCCAGTGCGCCATCCCGAAACCTTGCGCATTGCCGAGGCACAGGCCGAATTCACAGCATGGGCTGCCGATATTGCCGTGGTTGTGGCTTATGGTTTGATCTTGCCTCAGGCGGTACTTGATGCGCCGCGCTTGGGCTGCGTGAATATCCATGCTTCGCTTTTGCCGCGTTGGCGTGGCGCGGCCCCTATTCATCGTGCGATTATGGCGGGGGATGATGAGACAGGCATTTCCATTATGCAAATGGAGGCGGGGCTTGATACGGGGCCAGTTTTATTGACCCGCACCCTGCCAATCGGCGCGGAGGATACCACCGCCGCGCTGCATGATCGTCTTTCGCAGCTTGGCGCTGAGGCGATTGTTGCCGCGCTTGCCGATTTTGACAGTCTTTCCCCTGTTCCGCAGCCGCAAGAGGGCGTGACCTATGCCGAAAAGATCGATAAGGCCGAGGCTGCCATAGACTGGTCGAATGATGCCGCAGAGATTGACCGCCAAATTCGCGGTCTTTCACCCTTTCCTGGTGCATGGACAACGCATTCGGGGCGGCGGTTAAAATTCCTTGCCTGCCGAAGGGCGCAGGCGCGGCCCGATGGGGCTGCGGCAGGGTCGGTCATTGATGGCCTGACAATCGCGTGCGGCACGGGCGCGATTGAGATCACCGAACTGCAACCCGAGGGCAAGCCGCGCATGGCCGCGGCCGATTTCTTGCGTGGCACAGATCTGCCTGCAGGGACAATTTTGGGCTTGTGATTATTTGAAGGGGGCCATGCCCGCACGGGCCAAGGCATCCGCGCGTTCGTTCTCGGGATGGCCTGCATGGCCCTTGACCCATGTCCACGTTACCTGATGGCGCGCTGCCGCCTCATCCAAACGCCGCCAAAGGTCTTCGTTTTTGACAGGCTTTTTTGTGGCGGTGCGCCAATTATTGCGTTTCCAACTGCGCAGCCATTCGGTGATGCCGCCTTTGACATAGGCGCTATCTGTCACCACGGTAATTGTGCTTGGACGCTCCAGCGCCTCAAGCGCGTTAATCGCGGCCAAAAGCTCCATTCGATTATTGGTGGTGTCTGCTTCACCGCCTTTGAGTTCGCGTTCTTTGACAACGGCATCGCCAGTCTTGGCTTGCAGCAGCGCACCCCATCCACCAGGGCCAGGGTTGCCTGAACAGGCCCCATCCGTATAGGCGAATAGCTCAGGCATAGAGGACGCCCAGTGTTAGGCACAAAATGACAAGGCTGCTCAAAAGCCCGCGCAACCGCAGCCACCAGTTCGGTGCAAGGCCCGCACGCATCGCCCATGCATCAAGGGGCAAAAGCGCCAAGAAGCCCATGATCAGGATTGGCAAAGCCTGATGGGTTGGGCCAAATCCAAGGAAAAACGCCGCCAATGCGGGGATCGTGGATGCCGCAAGGCCATATCCCATCATCTGCGGTGATGGCGCATGCACAGCAAAGCCCCATATGACCCCCGCCATAAAACATAGGATCACGATCCCATAATTGCGCAGCAGTATATCGGGTGCGAAATTCGGTAGAAGCCAGTCGCCAAGGGGGGCGGCGGAGGGGATGACCAAGCACAGCGCGGCATAGGCAAAGGGCAAAACCCCAGCCAAGCCTAAATATAATGCCGCCTTTGGTATGTGATCGCTGCTGCTCATATCTCAGCTTGTCCCGCATCTTTGCGCAGCGCGCAAGCGCATTTGGGCTATCTATGGCTGAGCATTCGATTGCCAGTGGCGGGCATCGCGCAGCTTTTGGAATTCTTTGAAACTTTGTACAAACCCCATTGTTCCATCGGCACCGCTGTCTCTAATCTGACCCTATCTGCCGAACGCTTATGCGGCGGCATGATGCGTTCAAAAACGGAGAGGGCGCTCTGCGCCCAAGAAGGGGAAAGATATGTTTGCAGAATTCAAAAGCTTCATTGCCCGTGGCAATGTTATGGATATGGCTGTGGGGATTATCATCGGGGCAGCCTTCACCGCGATTGTAACGTCACTCGTGGGCGACTTGATCAATCCATTGATCGCTATTTTTACGGGCGGGATTGATTTCTCGGGTTGGTTCTACGCCTTAGACGGAAATGACTATGCCTCGCTTGCCGTGGCGCTCGAAGCAGGTGCGCCTGTTTTTGCGATTGGGAAATTTGTGATGGCGGTCATCAATTTCTTGATCGTAGCTTTTGTGGTTTTCATGCTGGTGCGTTTGTTCAACCGCATCAAATCGATGACAGAAGCAGAGAAGGAAGAAGCCGCTTTAGCCCCCGCAGGCCCAAGCGAATTGGACATTCTGATTGAAATCCGTGATGCTCTGGCCAAGAAGTAAGCACGAATAAAACATGCGTCCCCGTCACCATGGCGGGGCGCAAGCCGTTTTAGCGAGAGATGATATGGGTTTTGAGTTGGATATCACAGATCGCAAAATCTTGGAAGTTCTGCAAAAGAACGGCCGCATCACCAATGCGGAGCTGTCTGAACAGGTGAATTTGTCCGCCTCGTCCTGTCATCGGCGGATCACGCGCTTGGAGCAGGAGGGGATCATCCGAGATTATGTCGCCTTGGTGGATCACCGTGCGATTGGTCGGATGACAACCGTCTTTGTGGAAATTAGCCTGTCAGGACAGGCGGACGAAGTTTTGCAAGCCTTTGAGCAGGCCGTGAAGCGGGTGCCAGATGTGTTGGAATGCCATCTTATGGCAGGCAGCGCGGATTATCTTCTAAAGGTGGTGGCACGCGACAGCGAAGATTTCGCCCGCGTTCATCGCGAATATCTGGCCCGTTTGCCAGGGGTATCGAAGATGCAATCCAGCTTTGCTCTGAAAAACGTATTTTCAACCACTGCCTTGCCGATTTAGCCGAGGAAATAACCCACGCCGTATAGCGTGGCCATGCCTGCAAAGACAGCTGCGATGGCATTTTTGCGCCAGAGCCCCACGCTCAAGGCTACGATTGCCGCACTCAATCGGGGGGCATCTAGCGCGCCGCCTGTCGCTTGCGGCCATAGCACCAAGGGCGTGATCAATGCGGGCAGGATCGCCACTGGCGTATAGCGCAAATGGCGCAAGACCCATTCTGGTAGATCGCGGTTACCCAAAATTCCCAAAAAGGACAGCCGCACCAGATAGCTGCCGCAGCCAAGCGCAGCGATGATCAGCCAGACCGTGGTTTCGGAATAGGCGCTCATGTCAGCTTCGCCTTTGCAAGGCTCATGCGCCGTTCCACCTCTGCGCCAACGATCATGGCGGTGATCCCTGCGACCATCAACCAAAGGTTATAGGGCATCCAATTTAGTAAGACCGCCATAACCACCGAGGTCATTGCCGCCGCGATATGCGCAAGTGTGCGCAAGGCGGGGGCCACCAATGCAAGAAAGGTAATCGGAACTGCGAAATCGAGTGCAAATTCAGGTGGTATGGTTGCGCCTAAGACTGCACCTGCATAGGTCGCGCCATACCACAGGGGGCAAATCGGGGTCGCAAGTCCAAAGAAATAGACCACTTTCCATCTGACCGAGCGTTCAGGCTGTGCCTCATAGGTTTGCATGGCCATTGCATAGGTCTGGTCGACCAACATGTAGGATAACAGCGCGCGCTGCCATAAAGGCGCGGCCCCTAAATGCGGGGTGATCGAGGCTGAATACATCGCCATGCGCAGATTAACAGCCAAAGCAGAGGCCAAAACCACCAAGACGGGTGCATTTTCCGTCATCAGCTGCAGCGCGGTGAATTGGGCCGAGCCCGCAATGACAAGGAATGAAAATCCCATGACTTGCGATAGGGGTAGACCCGCTTCTGTGCCAAGAACCCCAAATAACAGACCAAATGGCAGAAGCACCAATAGGAACGGCAATCCGCCAATGATCCCAGAGAGATAGGCCGAGTCTGAGGGGGCTTTGCGCATCTTGCACCATTGTCGTTTCTGCCCATGCGATCTAGCCTTGATGGGCGAAGGATGCAATCTGCGCGGATGGATAAGGGCAAAGCAATGATCTGTGGCGTGATCTTGGCAGGCGGGGAAGCGCGCCGTATGGGCGGGCAGGACAAGGGACGGCTGCTGCTGCGGGGCCAAAGCCTCTATGCGCATGTTATTGACCGCGCGCGCCCGCAGGTGGATCATTTGATCCTCTCCGCCAATGGCGACTCCGCGCTTTATGCTGATCTTGGGCTTGATGTGGTTGCTGATGGCGCATTCGCCGCGATGGGGCCGCTTGGCGGCGTTTTGGCGGCCTTGCGCGCAGCCAAGATGCTTGGGGCGCAGCGGGTGATGAGCTTTGCCTCGGACAGCCCGTTTTTTCCAAGCGATATCGTGGCGCAATTATGCGCCGCACAAGGGCATGACGCATTGGTTTTTGCTGAGGATCAAAGCGGGGGCATACATCCAACATTTGCGCTGTGGGATGTGGATTTGGCCGATCCATTGGCGGCAGAATTGCGGGGGGGTGGCCGCAAAATGCGCGATGTCATTGCGCGATTGGGCGGGGTTTCTGCCCCTCTCGATGCACCTGAACAGGCGTTTTTCAACATTAATACAAAGGCTGATTTGGAACAGGCCGCTGAGATGGCCTTATGAGCGCGGGACGCTTTGATCATATTGTGGTGGTCGATTGGTCGGCACGAGCCACCCCAAGCCCCAAAGCCCCCACGAAGGACGCGATTTTCATTGCGCATTCTGCGCATGGTGCAATGCCACAGGTGAGCTATTATCGCACGCGCGCCGATGCGATGGCCGCGCTTGAGCCGCTGATGACAGACACCCTTTTGCGGGATGAACGTATCTTGGCGACCTTTGACTTTTCCTTCGCCTACCCTGCGGGCTTTGCAAAGCAACTGACAGGCAAGGCCGATGCGCTATCGGTTTGGCCGCTTTTTGCACAGATGGTTGAGGATGGGCCAGACAATGCGAATAATCGATTCGATGTGGCCCGCGCGCTTAATCGCCGTTTTCCTGGGGTTGGCCCCTTTTGGTGTGTGCCCAAAACACAGGCCTGCCCTGATCTGCCCGCGCGTGACCTGCGCCAAGGACATGATCTGCCAGAACGGCGCAAAGTTGAATTGGCCTATGGCAAAATGCAGCCGGGGTGGAAGCTTTACACCACGGGATCTGTGGGATCACAGGCGATCCTTGGGATCGCAAGATTGCAGTCCTTGCGCGGGCGGTTTGGGTCGGCGCTTGCCGTGGCGCCTTATGACGGGATCGAGCGGCCTATTGTTTTGGCAGAATGTTGGCCATCGTTGATGGCGAAAGAGATCGCACATTATGCTTTGGCGGGCGAAATCCCAGATGCCGCACAGGTGCGGGTGATTGCAGCGGGTTTGGCCGCTTTGGCCCCTGATGATCTTGCAAAAATGCTTGTCGATGGTGATGCCGAGGAGGGCGGTGTTTTGGGTGCGGGGCATGAGGCGCTGTTGCGCTCTGCGATCCATGCGGCCTTGGGGCCTTAGTCAAAAATTCCAGTCACACGCCCGAGCAACATAAAGGCCCGTGCGCTGCGGGTGGCACTGAGTTTGACAATATCTTCATCGGTTGCAGCCTGCTCGAACTGACAGAAAACGCGATCAAATTCGCGCAAATACTGATGAACTGCTTCGCGGAAGGCTGTGTCTTGCCGCATCCGACCAGTGGAAAGCGCGATGGAAGACCGATCTCGAATACCGCCAAGCGATGCAATCGCGCGGCCCCGCTCGCCTTTCGCGAATTTGCGCCAAATCTCAGGGCGGGCGCGGTCTGGATTGAGATCATCCATGAAAATCCCGTCTTGCGAGAGCAGGGTCAACACATCCTGTGCAGCGCGGATCAAAGGGCGGGTTGCAGGGTCTTCTAGGGCAGCGCGAAGGGCGCGAAAGCCCTCCTTGTCCTGATCATTATTCGGGAAATGGAGCGCACAAATAAAGTCAGCGGGCGTGACCGGATGGTTCATGGCGGGCTCGGCTGCGATAAGCGATAAATCCGATTGTGGCCGATCTGGGGCAGGGAGCGGGCTTAGGGGCACAGCCGCCCGCAGGTCGGGGTCTGCAGGCGCAAAGATGTAAAACTGGCGAGCTTGGTATCGGTGGCCAATTGTGCCTCCGCCAAAGCCTCTATGCGGTTTTGTGTTTCTCGCAAATCAGCGGGCGCAGCCCCGCCATGAAGTGCGTCCTCAATATTGTTGAGCCTCAGGCGCAGATCTTGGGCCTGAAGACGCAGGCTTTGTGTGAGGCACAGGAGGCTTAGGACGATCCACAACAAAACAAGCGGCAAGATTGCCCCAACCGCGACCATGACCCCGCTCAGCATCTCGGCCATATTCGGGGTGTCACCGCCAAAGCCCAGCGCCGTGAGGCTGAGTGCCCCAATCCAAAGCAAGGCCAAGGCCAGCGCGATGCCTTCGCGCAGTCCAAAGGACATCGCGCCATCGGCGCACTGAAGAAAACCAACCGCACGGCCTACCCAAATCTGCTTGTCCCGCGTGAAGCGATGCGCAAGCGTCAATCTGGGGTGAGGCACTGCTGCGGGGATCATCACACGTAGGTCACCTTCGTGATCTCGTAATCCTTGCTGCCACCGGGTGTTTTGACCTCTACGCTATCGCCTTCATCTTTACCGATCAAAGCGCGGGCCAAGGGCGATTTGATATTGAGCAAACCTTTTTCGATATCGGCCTCAGATTCGCCGACAATCTGGTAGGTTTTTTCTTCCTCAGTATCCTCATCAATCAACACAACCGTGGCGCCGAATTTAATCGGGCCAGACAGGGTCTTGGGGTCGATGACCTGTGCAAGGCCCAAAATCCCCTCTAATTCCTTGATGCGGCCTTCGATGAAGGATTGTTTTTCGCGGGCCGAGTGATATTCGGCATTTTCCGACAAATCCCCATGCTCGCGCGCCTCTGCAATCGCCTTGATGACAGAAGGGCGCTCAACACTACGCAGATGCTTCAGCTCGGCATCAAGGGCGCTATACCCTGTCGGGGTCATCGGTATTTTTTCCATTGGAACTCGGGGCCTCAAACTTAGGTCTTGGAATGGTCAATCGTCTTAAAATGAGCAGTCTGGACCCAGACGTTAGGGGCTCTTTGCCCTAGTTTCAACGGGCAAGACGCAGAACGCCACACGCGGCGCAAGAAAATGACCCAAACGCCACGCAGGCTTAGTAGGTCACTGCGTTTTCGCTTGGCGGTTCAGGCGGGCCATCTGCGCCGCAGGCGGCCAAAGTTCCACCTAAAGTCAGGGCCAATAGCCCCAGCTTAATCCATGATGCAAAAGAGCGCCCCATCACGCCAACCTTTCTTTCCATCGTGCAATTTGCAGGCGCACCTGATCGGGTGCGGTGCCGCCATAGGATTGGCGCGAGGCAACCGAGTTGTGAACCCCCAAAACATCAAACACGGCCGCAGTGATGTTGGATTGCACTGTTTGCATATCCGCAAGGCTGAGATCAGGCAAATCAAAGCCCCGATCCTCGGCCATTTTGACAAGCGCACCTGTTACATGATGCGCTTCACGGAATGGCAGGCCCAATTCACGCACCAACCAATCGGCGAGATCAGTTGCGGTTGAAAAACCAGATGCGGCGGCGCGCTCTAGCGCGTCTTTATTGGCGCACATGTCACCAAGCATCCCCGCCATAGCTGCCATTGCGATCATGAGGTTATCAGCAGCATCAAAGACCTGCTCTTTGTCCTCCTGCATATCCTTGGAATAGGCCAAGGGCAGACCTTTCATGACCGTCATCAAGGCCACATTCGCCCCCATGATCCGCCCGATTTTGGCGCGGATCAATTCCGCCGCATCAGGGTTTTTCTTTTGCGGCATGATGGAGGAGCCTGTTGAAAACCGATCCGACAGGGTCACAAAGCGGAATTGTGCCGAAGACCAGATCACCAATTCTTCAGCCAAGCGCGACAGATGCATTGCGCAAATGGAGGCCGCCCCGAGATAGTCTAGGGCGAAATCGCGATCTGAAACTGCATCCAAGGAATTCGCCATAGGCCGGTCGAAACCAAGGGCTTCTGCGGTCATGTGGCGGTCAATTGGAAAAGATGTGCCTGCAAGGGCGGCCGCACCAAGCGGGCATTCATTCATCCGCGCGCGCGCATCCTGAAAGCGCGATAAATCGCGGGCGAACATCTCCACATAGGCCATCATATGATGCCCCCATGTTACGGGCTGTGCGGTTTGAAGATGGGTAAAGCCAGGCATCACCCAATCAGCGCCCGCTTCGGCCTGCGCCAATGCCGCGCGGATTAAGGCCTGCAGCCCCTCAATGGTCGCATCTATCTGATCCCGCACCCATAGGCGAAAGTCGGTTGCGACCTGATCATTGCGCGACCGCGCCGTGTGGAGACGTCCTGCGGGCTCACCAATCAGGGTTTTAAGCCGCGCTTCGATATTCATATGAATATCCTCAAGCGCGGTCGAAAATTCGAATGTGCCGCTCTCAATTTCTGACAAGATCGTGAGCAGGCCTTCCCTGATTGTCTCGGCATCTTTACTGCTAATGATGCCTTGGGCGGCAAGCATAGCAGCATGGGCGCGTGAGCCAGTGACATCTTGCGCGCTGAGCCTTTGGTCAAAGCCGATGGATGCGTTAATCGCTTCCATCAAAGCATCTGGCCCTGCGGCGAAGCGACCGCCCCACATTGCGTTTGAAGATTTCTGTGCCATGTTCTGTTTTATCCGCCGATCAAAGAAAGGACGCCGCTAGGATGCTCCCGCGCCGTATCATTGCCCTGCTCTACATTGCCTTGGGTTTCTGTGCAAATGCCGCCTTTGCGCAAGATCTTTCGCGGCTGCCCCGTGATGCGGATATGCGCGGGCTTGTGATTGCCTCTGAACCTGTGCCGGTTTCGGATTTGCCTTTTGTCGATGAGGACGAAGTTGAAGGGCGTTTGAGCGAGTATCGCGGGAAATATGTGGTTCTCAATTTTTGGGCCACTTGGTGCGCGCCCTGCCGCGAGGAGATGCCAAGCCTTGAGGCATTGCAACGTCAGTTTGGCTCAGATCAGTTTGAAGTGGTCACGCTCGCCACGGGGCGCAATTCCCCGCAGGCGATCCGCAGGTTTTTTGAGGAAATTGGCGTAGAACATCTGCCGATGTATCGTGACATCAACCAACAGATCGCGCGCCAAATGTCGGTGATGGGCTTGCCGATTACGCTGGTGATTGATCCCGAAGGACGCGAGATTGCGCGGCTGATGGGAGATGCCCATTGGGACAGCCCCGAGGCATTTGCCTTTTTCGAGGCACTTTTGGCGGAAGCAATCTAGGCTAAAAGCCGTCCGTCTTTGTGGCCTGAAATTGTGGCAGTGATGATCTGACCTGTTTCTTGCGCCTCATTGAGGCTGACTTCAGTGAAGTCTTCGGTGCGGCCAAGATGGGGATTTTCCATCAAAATCTGATGAGTTTTATCAATCTCGCCCAATAAATGTTGGGCGAGGGCCCGATCCCCAGCGGCGCGCAGCCGTGCCGCGCGGTCTTTGATTGTGGCGCTTTGCAATTGTGGCATCCGTGCCGCTGGCGTGCCTTGGCGCGGTGAGAACGGAAACACATGGAGCCATGTTAGCCCGCACTCCTCAACCAATTTGAAGGAATTTTCGAAATGTGTTTCGGTTTCTGTCGGGAAGCCTGCAATGATATCTGCGCCAAATTTCATCTCAGGCCGCAGGCGGCGCGCCTCCTCGCAAAAGGCAATGGCATCTTCGCGCGCATGGCGGCGCTTCATACGCTTGAGGATCAAATTATCGCCATGTTGAAGACTCAGATGCAGATGAGGCATCAGGCGGGGTTCGTTGGCGATGGCCTGCATCAACATCGGATCAGCTTCGATGGAGTCGATAGAGGAAATCCGCAGGCGCGCCAGATCAGGAACAAGTTTCAAGATACGCATGACCAAATCGCCCAAATGGGGGGCTTGCGGGAGATCCGCCCCCCATGAGGTCAGATCAACCCCCGTGAGCACCACCTCTAAATAGCCGCGGTCGACCAAGCGTTTGATTTGATCCACCACCACACCCGCAGGCACGGAGCGTGAATTGCCGCGCCCAAATGGGATGATGCAAAAGGTGCAGCGATGATCACAGCCATTTTGAACCTGCACATAGGCGCGCGCGCGAGTGCCAAAGCCATCAATCAGATGCTCGGCTGTTTCGCGCACAGACATGATGTCATCCACCATGACCTTTTCGGTTTGGCCGATGAAATCAGGGCCGCTGAGCTTGGCCCATGTTGCACGTTCCATCTTTTCGCGATTGCCAATGATGAGGTCAACTTCGTCCATTGCGGCAAATGTTTCAGGCTCGGTCTGTGCGGCGCAGCCTGTCACCACGATCCGCGCGCTTGGATTGTCGCGCTTCACCTTGCGGATTTCTTGGCGCGCTTTGCGCACGGCCTCGGCCGTTACGGCGCAGGTGTTAATGATCACCGCATCCCTGAGGCCCGCTGCGGTGGCCATATCGGTCATCGCTTCGGTTTCATAGGCATTGAGCCGACACCCAAGCGTTCGAAATTCAGGTGGCTTTGTCATGGGTTTTGTAGGCGACTTATGAAATCTGTGGTCAATTCAGCGGTGAACACATGGGCCGTTGGCCCTGTCATCCAAACGCCATCCTCGCGCCACTCAATCCAAATATCACCGCCATCAAGGGTCAGTTTCACCGCCCGACCTGTCAGACCCCGCCGCGCCGCGGCAACCGCCACCGCGCAAGAGGATGAGCCAGAGGCGAGGGTGATGCCTGTTCCTCGTTCCCAAACCCGCATCCTGAGATGGTCTGGTCCAAGGAGTGAGGCGAATTGCACATTGGTGCGCGCTGGGAACAGCGGATGATGTTCGACTCCTGGGCCGCGGGCGGACAAATCCACCGCTTCGGCATCTTCAACAAAGAAGCTGCAATGAGGGTTGCCCATGCCTGTTCCAACAGGGTTACCTTCGAGAGGCAGATGTAGCGTGTCCATCGCTTCGGCTAAAGGGATATCCTGCCACTCCAACAACGGAGGGCCCATATTAACAGAGGTCAGGCCATGGCCGCGATCCTGCGCAATCAGCACTCCACGTTCTGTGCGCAGGCGGATCTGATCAAGGCCCCGTGCGGCCATCTCATAAGCCGCGATGCAGCGTGTGGCATTGCCACAGGTGGCAGAGAGTGATCCATCGGCATTGTAAAAGGTCAGTGCCAAATCCGCCTCGTGATCGTTTTGGATCAAGGCCAATTGGTCAAAACCCACACCACGATGACGATCCGCCAGCGCGCACGCCAAATCCGCTGTCACGGTGACCTCGCGCTTGCGCGC